>Ga0209361_1001653_pt1 | contig 14139 bp, 12 predicted proteins | sample SaaInlV_200m_DNA_3_FD_184657 | JGI IMG/M metagenome (GOLD analysis project Ga0209361, IMG submission 184657) | Marine microbial communities from expanding oxygen minimum zones in the Saanich Inlet - SI037_S4LV_200m_DNA (SPAdes) (version 2) | ecosystem: Environmental > Aquatic > Marine >... | reverse complement strand
CTATTTGAGCTCTTCAAGCTCAATCCCAATTGTTTCAAAAATTGACTCTTCAGATTTAAGTTGCTCAAGCTCAATATAAGTTTTAGTTAACAGGGTTAACGGATGAACTCCCATTGCTTTTGCAATGTCATCAATTTTATCTAAAGTTGGACTTTTAATACCTCTTTCAAGCGTGCTTAAGTATGTACGACTTGAAATTAATGAAAATGATTCCTGACTCATGTTTTTCTTTTTTCTGATACACCTTAGGGCTTTACCAAAAGCTGATTTAATTTCCATAAACTTTTCCCTTAGGAATGAAAATTACATCTAGCCTTTGTGAATACTTTAGAGCTACAATCTATAGTGTTCATTTTTTGGAAAAGTACACATGTTTGAGTCTTACAAAGAAGCTGAAATAAAAATTTCTGATCATTTTTTAGATGATGGCAATCAAGTCTGGGATTATGTTTTCAGGCGATTACACACAATTTGGTTTCATGTGGTTGTTAGACCATCAGATGAGTATTCAGAAAATTGTTCAAAAATTTTCTTTTTATCAGGTATAGATAATCTACAATTACTTCAACTGGATAAATCCGTGACTATTTCTGAACTCAATATCGTGATCCCAGGAAGAATGAATGGATCAAAAACTTGGAAAATGGAACTATTGAATAAAATTATGGTCGGCTATGAACCAGAAATTGAGGATGAACAAAAAATAATCGTATATGAGTTAAATAATGGTAGACGAGTCATAGATTCTGCTATGAATACACCGGAAAAAGATATTATTGATTTAGACGTAGTATTTGAAATGCCTATATCAATATAATTTTTGAAGCTGTAACTGAAATTCTATTCTGGTTAGTGATCCTGTATTTAATTCCCTGTATAAAAATAATGTGTAAGTTCATGAGGGAAAGAAAGTTTAGCCAGATCTATTCGATTCATACATTATTGGAACAAATTTAGATTAGCCTAATTTCATATTATCTTGCAGGATTTGTCTTAATTCCACAGGATTCTAATAATGTCTTCGCGTATCTAAATCCTCGTTCTTTCACAAAATCTGCAATGTGAATAAAATACGAGGGTATACGCCATTTTTAAGCTGTTTAAGCCCGAGTATTTTCTTTAATCAAGTTAGGTCTATAAAATAGTAAGAGTTTACTGTTGAAGCCATGAGGTTGGGATAACAAACCACAAGGGATCAATCCGTTCGACTAGAGTTTTCACACAGCCTCTCCATTGAGCTGCCCTTCCCTTATAAATGGAAAATTTAAAACTTAGTTTGTAAAAATGTTATCTATTAGTACTTGTTGGAAGGTCGAAGCTTAAACCCATTTTGACATTTCTATTTAATATTTAAAGTCTAACTACTAGCTAAATCACCTAAAAAACTCTAAATATTGCAGATTGAATATTTAGACCTTCTTACTTCAATTTTTGTAAAGTCAGAATGGACGAATATTTCACTACTATAAGTGGAAAATCTAAGGTTGCTTTTTGAAAGATGATTTAATTAATAATTCACTACTATAAGTGGAAAGCAAAAATATATACCCCATTAAATCAATAGCTTACAAATACCTAACTTCATTACTTTAAGTGGTTGTCCATTTGGGATGACCTGTTAATAAATGATTCATTTTATTTAACAGGAGAATGTCATTCCTAGCAAAACCATGTCCTTTTCAGGATGAATAGTCGGTACTTAAGGAGTAAAAGTAAGTAGTTGTTGATGTTGTTTACAAAAAGCGGATTGGCTTAATCCACTGGTTTCCCAGGCAGAAATACGATCTGACCACTTGCTTTGTGTCAGAGTGAGTTGTTTTGCTGACATCTGCTATACCTCATGAAAACTTTAAAGGTCGATAGCATGATGCTCTATATTAAAAATTAATAGATGTGTTTCGCCGGTCGCTTACGAAATAACCATAAAAAACTAAAACAAGACATGAATCAGTTTGGTAAGTATTTTGCTCGTCCAGTTTTATTTATAAGAGATTCTGTTAGTGCCTTCTGTCTTAGATTTATACATAGCCTGATCGGCTCTTTCCATTAAATCTTTTAGAGAATCATTTTCTTTTCGTTGAGAAATACCAATACTAATCGTTACTGCTTTCATAATTTCTTTAATTTGAAGTTTTTCTACAGCTAATAGTACACGTTTGGCAAATTTTTCTGCTGTAACTCGATCACTATCGATATGAATAATAACAAATTCATCACCGCCCCAGCGTGCAACAAAATCACTTTGTCTTACAGTTTCATTAATGCAACGTGCCAGTCGTGATAAAACAATATCTCCAACATTGTGTCCATAAAAGTCATTTATGCTTTTAAAATGATCAATATCACAGACTGCAATGCATAGATTTGAATTATTTCGTTCAGATCGCTTAAATTCTCTATGAACTTCATCTTCAAAATATCGACGATTTGGAAGGCCAGTCAAAGAATCAGTCAGCATCAAATGTGTAATTTCAGATTCTTTTTTATGTAGTGCGCTATTTGCCTCTAGTAAACTATGAGTCCTGTCATCAACCCGTTGTTCAAGCTCTTCATTTATTATGGATAGTCTGCTAGTTAGCTTATTTCTCTGGCGATAAAAGTGAAAAAGAATCAATATCATTGAGCTTAAAATGATTATCAGAGAAATAATTGCCAGAATTTCATACCAGTACTTATCAAGTAAACCGGGTGTTATATTGATAACTTCAGCTCCTTCAGGCAATTTGCTTAGTTTAATATGATATTTATCTAAAAAATGTCCATCAAACAATATTGAACTTATTGCGGGCACTATTCTAGGTGGATTGAATGGCCTTGATTCAACCGCAAGTAAACTTTCTTTAACCAACTGAATACCGACATCCTCACCCTTTGCGACTACCCCTCCGGTTGCTCCAGAGCCTACCATGGTTTCATGAAATGCAAATATCGGAAAAGGTACATTTTCAGCTATTTTCATAAGCGCATTTTCAGGAACAATTCTATTTCCATGACCATCACTAAATATCAGACTAAAAAAACCAACAGAGTTTTTCGGAAGATCTTTTGCTGCTTTTATCAGATCATTGAGAGGCATATCCAGGCGTTCAATGTTGATATTAGTCCCTTTTGGAATGCTTTTTTCTACAAGTTTCATCGATAATCGAGACCCAGGGTGAGTAGCATCGCCTATCAGGTAAATATTTTTCGGCTTTGTGATTTCTAGAGCCATATTGATTGTTTTAGGAATATTCTGATGATACTGGATAAAACTGTATGTTGGAGGTTTATGATTTTCTGGGACTATACGTGTCTCCCCCACCATTGGTACATCAGGCATAAGAGGATAAAGATAGTTATTGTAAAATGAAAAAATAACGGGAGAGCCTGTTACTGCAATGACATCTGGGTGACTATTTTTTAACTGCTCCGCTTTAGCGGTATAGTAACTGTGTAGTTTATCTGCATCAGTAAAGCGTTCGTCTTCAAGGGATTGAATATCAAGCAATATTGTTTTTGAGTTTCTTGTGCCTTCAAAGGCTAGCCCATCTACTTTAGATTTGACATAGGGGTAGGTAACATCCAGAGAAAGTAACACTAATACACGAACTTCATCCCTGGCAGTTGCTATATCGATTCTAAAAAATGATAAAAATAGAATGGATAGTAAAAGTAATCTTTTCTTCATGTTTCAAAAATACATTTCCAAAAAGTCTCTGACTTTAGTTTGATTGCAAAAATATTACTCATTTAGCTAAGTTACATTAGCATAAATGTATATGATTATATTTAAACATAAGGAGTAGAATTTTCCCCCGTATTGATTACTAGTAAAGAAGATGTCTTGGTGTAAATAGTACTGTTGTTTTGGTGTTTTTCCAGTAATTAATTATTACTCAAGTAATAATTAGGTAATCCCCCCTTTTTTCCTATGTTTGATCTATGCCACTCAACGGTTCGAGTACTAGTTCTCAATATGTCTGCAATTTGCTTGCTTAAAAAACCCTGACTTATAAGCATGGCTATTTTTTTCTCTGTATCGGTCAGTTTTTGAAGAAATGTAAAAAACTCAGAAGCTTGTTTAGATTGATTGATAGCTTCTGTTACTGCATCGAGCAGTTGGTCATCATTTATGGGTTTTAAAAGAAAATGACTAGCCCCTGCCCTCATCGCATCCACTGCTTTCTCAAGCCTGGAACTACCTGTTAAAAATATGATGGGTGGTACAAAATCACGTTGCAGTAGTTTTTCTTGCATATCAAATCCTGACATACCGTGCATTTTTACATCCAGTAAAATACAACCAGGTTTGTAACTTACCGGGTGCTCTAAAAATAATTCTGCACTGGAAAATTCAATCGTTTTAAACCCTGCATCTGACAGAATGCCGGTTAAAGAATGCCTTAACAATGCATCATCATCGACAACATATACTAGCCCCGTCATTATTGAATTCCTTTTGCAGTTTTAAGAGTCAGTTGAAAAAAACTGTCAGTGTTACTTTCGTTTATATAATCTAGCGACCCGCCTCTACGTTCCGCAATTGATCTGCTAACCCAAAGCCCAAGCCCAAGCCCAAGCCCATCATCAGATTGTGAAGTGCCTATTTTAAAAAGGTTAGTAGAAAGGTGCTTTCCAATACCTCTACCCGAATCAGATATTTGAAGAAATATCTCTGAATAATTTGAATCTATAGCCGAGATACTGATTTTTTTATTCGTAACCTCACTCAGGCTACTGATACTGTTATTAATCAAATTCAGAAAAACCTGTATCAATTCATTTTGTCCAATTGCAACTGGAGGCAGTTTACTGAGATCTGAGATATTTATTTCAACATCATCTTCATGTGCAGCCGATTCAATAAGCTTCAAGGTGATTTCAAAAGTATCTTGCAGAGAGCAACATACATTTTCTGATCCAGGTGATTTAACCAGATTTCGAACTGAATCAATTGTTTTACTAGCCTGCTCTATAGCTAATTTTATGTTTGTTAACTCAGTTTTTTCAACTGACCAGTCACCTTCTATTTTTTGTAGACGTCGTCGTACACGCTGTGATGCAATTAATGCCGTTTGCAATGGTGTACTTAACTCATGTGCAATGTTTGTACTCAGCTCGTTTAATGTTAGTAACCTGCTTGCGGTACCAAGGGATCTTTCCATTTCTACCAATTGCTGTGTATTTGACGTAAATGACTTAACGAAATCATAGAAATAATACGAAGTAATTGCGATAGCAAGAAGTGTTGTTTGATAGGCAATTCCATCGCCCCGTACACTAAAATACTTAACCGTTATGATGATGCTGAGTGAAGATAAAACAGTTGTTATTAAAATAACTGTCCAGGTGTTTCTTGCTGTTAGTATTGTTATAGACAAAAGAGCAAGAAAAAATGAGAATATAATCGGAATGCGCTCATCAAGCTCTGCTCGTGCAATAGCTATAATAGAAGGCAGTAAAATAATCATAAGGATTGAGATTAGGGATACCATATCAAGTGAAAATGCTTTTTGGTTGCTAGCATTTTGTACCAGTAGTGTATTTTCAGGTTCTATCCATGGCTTTAAAAAACGATAACCTAACAGTACAAAAATGGGGGCAAGTAAGATAACTCCAACAAAATCACCAATCCACCAGGCTAACCATATTGATTTTCCGTCAGTTACTGTCAAATCTCCAAAAGAAATGAGTGAAAGAATACCTAAAGTTGCAGCCCCTAGAGAACCTGCAAGCAAAAATAATGGAAACAGTATAGGACGCAGTAAAGCACTTGTTGCAGTCTCCTTATTTAGGTGCTCTATTTTAAGAAATGATCTCACTGCCAACCAGTAAGGGATTGTAAAACCAAAAGCAATTGAACTGGAGACTGTTAAATTACCGATGAAGTTAACATTTCCATACTGCACAAACTGAGTCTGCATTGAAACAAACCAGACGCAAATCCATACTTTGACAAAGCCATCTCGATTCCACAGTAATAGAATGGCAACCGCTAAGCCTGAAGGTGCAAACCAGAGGCTGGCATAAGGTGCATATTCAAAAATAGAGGAACTATGCCATAAACTCCAATATAAAATCACAAGGCAGAGTGTCACAATAAAACTTTTAATCACAAACTAAACGTACCTCTTTGGGTAGGAAATAATTCATTTAATACTTAATCTATGGATTCAACCTAAAATAGCTGAAACCAATTAATTATTAATAATGACAAAATTGTAATATAAACAACATGCTTAAGATCAACCAAACCAATAGAGATGTTTAATATTAAATTTCATCAAGAATCAACGATTAATTTATTCAGTTAAGTCGTGTAAATTGTGATAAAAAGCATCATCAGATTATTAAATATAAGTTTCAAATTAAAACTTATAGAAATAATTTGAAATTAAGTTAGTCTATATAAAAAGAAAATAAAAGAATATTGATCACCAGCAGCCAACTACTGTATGGAAATCTACAATGTTGGCCATATAAATCAACAAGTTGGGATATAACATGGCATTTAAAAAAATAGATTACGCCAGACCTGTTTATATAATTGACGGATGTAGAACTCCATTTTTAAAAGCCAGGGGGAAACCCGGTCCGTTTAAACATGCTGATCTGGCCATTAATGCATCAAGAGCATTGCTAGATAAAATGCCTTTTGAACCAGATGCTTTTGATGAAGTTATTTTTGGCTCTGCAATGCCAGGCTCTGATGAAGCTAATATCAGCCGCATTGTGGCACTAAGACTTGGTTGTGGTGATAAAGTCCCTGCTTATACCGTCCATAGAAACTGCGCTTCGGGTATGCAATCGATGGATAATGCTGCTCTTTCTATTGCTGATGGCCGGTCTGATTTGATTCTGACTGGTGGAATTGAAGCCATGAGTCGGGCCCCCCTACTTTTCCATGACAATATGGTGACCTGGTTAGCCAGTTGGTGGGGTGCTAAAACTTTTGGTGCAAGATTAAAAGTTTTAAGTCAAATTCGTCCTGCTTATTTTGCTCCTGTTATCGCATTATTAAATGGTTTAAAAGATCCGGTTGTTGGTCTATCGATGGGGCAAACCGCTGAAAAGATAGCGCATCGTTTTGGTATTACCCGGGAAATGATGGATAGCTACTCTGTTCAAAGTCATAAGCGTTTGTTTCAAGCTCAACAAACAGATGATTTAAGTGAAGTCATCCCAATATTTGATAGAAAAGGAAAACTCTATGATAAGGATGAGGGGGTTCGTGAAGACTCATCTTTAGAAAGGCTGGCAAAACTCAGACCTGCTTTTGATAAACCTTTTGGAACTGTTACACCAGGTAATAGTTCTCAAATTACTGATGGAGCTGCTAGCTTGGTACTGGCCAGTGCAGATGCCGTAGAAAAATATGATTTACCTGTTTTAGCCCGACTGGTAACAACTCAATGGGCCGGACTTGCTCCTGATGAAATGGGTCTTGGCCCTGCTCACGCTATCGCTCCCCTGCTTCGGTCACGCCGCCTTAAGGTCGATTCAATTGATTACTGGGAGATTAATGAAGCTTTTGCTGCTCAGGTTCTTGCCGTGGTAGAGGCATTAAAAGACAAATCATATTGCAAAGAACATCTCGGGTTAGGTACAGCAATCGGTGAAATTCCAATGGATCGACTCAATATTCATGGTGGCGGTATTAGTCTCGGACACCCTGTCGGTGCAAGTGGAGCGAGAATCGTATTACACCTTGCGAAAACATTACAAAAGAAAAAGGCGAAACGAGGCATAGCTTCTTTATGCATCGGTGGTGGCCAGGGTGGCGCTATGTTAATTGAAAGAGAGGGCGTGTAATGACTACTTCAATAGAGAAGGACACTAGCAACAACCACTGGAAACTGGAAACTGATAACAAAGGTATTCTCTGGCTTACTCTTGATAGACAGGGAGGGAATGCCAATTATTTATCCCGTGATGTCATGGAACAACTGGATAAAATACTAGATGATTTAAAGCAGGAACTACCAACAGCTGTAATTTTTTGTTCTGGTAAACCTTCAGGTTTTATAGCCGGTGCTGATATTAATGAATTTTTAGAGGTGAAAAATCATCAGGAAGCATTAATCATTATTAAAAGAGGTCAGGATGTTTTCAGTAAAATTGAAGCTTTACCCTGTCCGACTATTTCGGTTATTGAAGGTTTCTGCATGGGTGGAGGTACTGAACTGGCATTAGCCTGTGATTATCGAATTGCACTGGATAGCGCTAAAACTCTTATCGGCCTACCTGAAGTCAAGCTAGGCATACACCCGGGGTTTGGTGGTGTTGTCCGATTAACCCGGATAGTTAATCCATTACAATCTCTTGAAATGATGCTGACCGGCCGTTCATTAACGGCCAGACGAGCCAGAAAAATGGGACTGGTAGACTATGTACAGCCAGCTCGACAGTTAAAGCGTAGTGCTACACAAATTGCTTTATCAACTCCGGATAAGCGTAAATTACCCCTGATTGGAACTATCCTTTCGCTTCCTGTTTTACGACCATTAGTAACTATGATAATGAAAAAGCAGGTTGCTAAAAAAGCTTCCATCAAACACTACCCTGCTCCCTATGCATTGCTGGATGTGTGGAATAAATATTATGGAAGCCCTCAAATGATGGAGCAGGAAGCATTTTCTGTGGCCAGTCTGGTTCAGGGCAATACTGTACGAAATTTAATTAGGGTGTTTTTTCTACAAACTCGTTTGAAGGGCCTTGGAAATAAAAAGGCTTTTCAGCCAACACATGTGCATGTTATTGGCGCTGGAATCATGGGTGGGGATATTGCTGCATGGTGTGCTCTTAAGGGATTTAAAGTGACTTTGCAGGAACGTGAGCCCAAATATTTAAGCCAGGCTTTTGCAAGAGCAAATAAGTTATTTTCACGAAAGCTAAAAACAACTCATGAACGAAATCAGGCTATCGACCGGTTAATTCCTGACTGTGAAGGTAATGGTGTTCCTCATGCAGATGTTGTCATTGAAGCAATATTTGAAAACATCGAAGCCAAGCATGCTATTTATAAAGATATTGAACCACGCATGAAAAAAGATGCTGTGCTTGCGACAAATACTTCTAGCATTCCGCTAGAAACCCTGGCTGAAGTTTTACAGAATCCATCCAGGTTGGTCGGTTTACATTTTTTCAATCCTGTTGCTATGATGCCTTTAGTTGAAGTGGTTAAAAAAGATGGCACACCAGAAATAGTTGTTAAAAGGGCGTCATCATTTTGCAGGCATATTGGTAAATTACCTTTACCTGTCAACAGTTCCCCCGGTTTTTTGGTCAATCGTATTTTAGTTCCATACCTGGTTGAGGCAGTTGCTCTACATGATGAAGGCATTGCTGCCGAAGCCATTGATAAAGCAGCAATTGATTTTGGAATGCCAATGGGACCGGTTGAACTTGCTGATACTGTCGGGCTTGATATTTGTCTTTCGGTTGCAAATAATTTATCCGAGTTATGCCAATTTGAGGTACCTGAGGTTCTAGTTAAAAAGGTCGAAGCAAAAAATCTTGGTAAAAAATCAGGTTCAGGTTTTTATCATTATAAAAAAGGCAAAATCATTAAAGACCGGGATGCTGATATGGGCAATCAGAGTGAAATTCAAAACCGCCTGATATTTCGTTTATTGAATGAATCTGCCAGTTGTTTACGCGAAGGTATTGTGGATGATAAAGACTTACTGGATGCTGGTGTCATTTTTGGAACTGGTTTTGCGCCATTTCGAGGAGGTCCATTAAATTATGGTGATGAGACCGGGGTAGATGAGATTCAGCAGAATATGAAAATTTACCAGGAACGTTTTGGAGATCGATTTCAACCAGACGATGCATGGAGTTCTTTATTAGCTAACCAGGAATAGTTCAGCCTTATCGATACAGGGATGTACGGTAATAAATAGCCGTATAAAATTCATTGATTGTATTAATAAAAATAGTGTAATGTCTACGACATACAACTATAAAAATTATAAATAACCATGAATTTGAATTTCAAAAAACAGGAAGCTGTTATACAAGCAGCTGGTGATACTTTAGGCAATATTTTTCACTATATATCATTATTCATTATCGGCGCGACTATTGTCTGGTCAGCAGCGCATGAATATATGGGAATGATTGAAAGTGGGTATGCTGGACTAAAAGATATCCTACTTCTGTTTATATATCTTGAACTTGGAGCAATGGTTGGTATTTACTTCAAAACCCATCATTTACCCGTTCAGTATTTGATATACATAGCAATTACTGCATTAGCCCGACATCTGGTTATCGATATGCAGAAAGTCTCTGACCCTTTTCACCTTTATTTAATTCTGGCTATTGTAGGCTCAATTTTATTGCTCAGCATATCCATTCTGGTTTTTGCTTATACTGCTCGCAGCTTTGGAAGACCTGAAGATGAATTTAAAATTGAGCCAGCTGCATATTCAGGTAAAGATAGAAGATGCAGTACCGAAGATACAAGATCCATTAAAATTGAAAGAAGGAAACCTGCCTAGGGTTTAACCCATTGCAAAGCATGCATACTAAGTATGGATAGGAGTTTGAAGTTCTTTTAACAATAGAGTTTTAGTGCTAAGAGTCTCTGTATTTACAGGGATCTTCACAATATGGCCCGAGCCTGGTGCCGCTGTTCGTGGTTCACCTTTTTCTGATTCCATTTGATCAATAGTTATCTGTTGATTACCTTCAGGACTCATAATTTCAATAGTATCCCCTACTTCAAAGCGATTTTTCGCTTCTACAGTAATGGTTCCTTTATCTTTATTTACAGCGATTACTTCACCGACAAATTGCTGTTTGTTAGCCACCGAGGTGCCCTGTTCGTAACTCTGGTATTCATCATGCACATGCCTTCGATAGAAACCTTCTGTGTACCCCCTGTTGGATAACTTTTCCAGATCATCCATTAAGGTCATATCGAAGCTTTTACCTGCAACAGCTTCATCTATTGCTCTACGATATACCTGTGTTGTTCTAGCAACGTAATAATGAGATTTTGTCCGTCCTTCGATCTTTAAAGAATCTATGCCCATATCGATTAATCGTTGTACATGCTGGACGGCTCTTAAATCTCTTGAATTCATGATGTAGGTGCCATGTTCATCTTCAAAAGCTGGCATGTATTCGCCCGGCCTATTTTTCTCCTGTAACAGATAAACCTGGTCAGTTGGCTTGCCTTCACCCAGAGTTGGTTTGTTGAAGTTTACTTCGGGTTCTATTGCAGAATAGTTTCCTTCAGTAGTTTCAGTTGCTTCGTGGGCATCATACTTCCAGCGACAGGAATTGGTACAGCTTCCCTGATTAGGGTCACGATGATTAGCATAGCCGGAAAGCAGACAACGCCCTGAATAGGCGATACATAATGCGCCATGCACAAATACTTCAAGTTCAATATCAGGACATTTCTGGCGAATTTCCTCTACTTCATCGAGTGATAGTTCACGTGAAAGAATGACACGTTTGATGCCAACTGATTTCCAGAAATTTACGGCAGCATAGTTAACAGCATTAGCCTGTACGGAAAGATGAACCTCAGTTTCAGGCCAACGTTCCCTAACCATCATGATAAGCCCTGGGTCAGCCATTATTAAAGCGTCCGGTTTCATTGCGATAACCGGTGCCATATCTTCCATGTAGGTTTTTATTTTACTGTTGTGGGGAAGAATATTGCTCGCCACGAAGAATTTTGTATCATTTTCATGAGCATAATTGATGCCCTTTGCCAGGTTTTCAAGCGTGAAGTCATTATTCCTAACGCGTAAACTGTAACGAGGCTGGCCGGCATAAACGGCATCAGCGCCATAAGCAATAGCATATTGCAGATTTTTAAAGTTTCCTGCCGGGGTCAATAATTCAACACTCATAATTTGAATAGATCTCTGGCATTTTGAGTAGTAAGTTCTGCAATAGTCTCAATATCAGTACCTCTGATTTCAGCTAGTTTTTCGGCAACTAAGCGGACATGGCCAGGAAAATTGGTTTTACCACGAAATGGGACAGGTGCAAGCCATGGAGAATCCGTTTCTATAAGTAGCCTGTCATCGGGTATTTTAGCCGCCATTTCTCTAACATTTTCAGCCTGTTTGAAAGTAACTATGCCAGAAATAGAGATATAAAAACCTAAATCAATAGATTGCTTGGCCATCTCCCAGTCTTCAGTAAAACAGTGCATCACACCACCTGCTTTATCTGCATGATGATCCTTGAGGATGTTGATGGTATCTTTTTTAGCCAGACGAGTATGGATAATCAGTGGTTTACCTGATTCAACGGCTGCATCTATGTGAGTTCTAAAACGCTTTCGTTGCCATTGTGGGCCATCGGTATGAAAGTAATCCAGACCTGTTTCACCGATAGCTACAATTTTATCTTTAGTTGATAAAGTTACAAGCTCTTCGACACTGGTTTCTCTTGCTTCTTCATAATCTGGGTGAACTCCAACGGTTGAATATACACCGTCTTTATGTACAATCTTTTGATACATTTCATCAAAAGACTCCATATTGACACTGATACAAACCATCTCAGAAACCTGTTGCTCACGGGTTAACTTGAGTAAGTGATCAATATCATTATTAAATTCAGCCAGATCAATGCGATCCAGATGACAGTGTGAGTCGAAAAACATTTTGGAGTGGTATTCTTAAAAACCTAATAATAACTGGCTATTAGAAAAGAAATCACATTGTGTGAGTGGGTCTATCTGCCTGTAAAGCGCCTGCAAGAAAACCTTCAATCTTGTTTCGAGTTCCCCCGTTATCCTGCACACTAAACTGAACCCCAATCCCTGCGGCTTTATTGCTTTGAGCCCCGTGGGGTGTTACCCAGATAATTTTACCCGCTACAGGTAATCTTTCCTTATCTTCCATAAGTGTTAACAGCATAAATACTTCATCACCCAGGCTGTATTTTTTATTGGTTGGTATAAACAGGCCACCATTTTGTACATAAGGCATGTAAGCTGCGTAGAGAGCACTTTTATCTTTGATGTTAAGAGATAGTATCCCTTGGCTTCTAGGTGCGGCCATGATTTTCCTCGTCTTTATTTTACTAATTGTTTAAGTGATATTAGCACGTCTTCAAGCTGCAGGAGAAGATTAAGGTTATTGTCTTCAGTTTGTAATGTGCTATCTATTTTAGTCAGCAATGTTATTAAACCTGATAGTTTATGCTTTAGTGCTATTGTTAGTTCATTTTGTAATAGATTATAGATCATATTTTGCAATTCTGTTTTTAATACCAGACGTAATTTTTCGTTGTCTGTGATTTTTAATGACTTCACCATGGACACAATATCCATTTGATTAAGGATATATTTATTTAATAAGGTACTGAAGTGATCTTGCTGCTGTTTGAATTCCTGTTGAAATAGTTGTAATGCAAGCTGTGCATCTTTGCGTGCTAAAGATAAGTATTCTGAAACCTGGCCAGTAGGTACACTTTGTTTTGTTAACCATTCTTCTGCTAATTTCTCATTGGGGTTTTCTACCACCCATTTTTGACATCGACTGCGAATGGTAATTGGTAACCTTCCAGCATTATGCGTGAGCAGGATAAGGGTTGAACCTGAAGATGGTTCTTCAAGCGTTTTAAGCAAGCTATTAGCTGAGGATTTATTTAATTTCTCAGCAGGATAGATCAACGCTATTTTCCCTGCTTGTAGATTCCTTGTCAGTGTAAACTGATGAATTAAACGCCGGATTTGATCTATTTTTATATCTTTGTTCAGTTTATGTGTTTTATCGTTATCAACCAAAGTGGTAAAAGTAAAGTCGGGATAATTATTGGCCAACATTAGCTGACAGGCCTGACACTGACCGCAGGGTTTACCCGGGGTTTCACTCTGACATAACAAAGCAGAAACCAGGTGCCAGCCAAATGAACGGCTATCTACAGCAGTGCGTAATTCAATTAAAATTGCATGCGGTAATTTCTGTTGCTGTTTTAACTCGACAAATTGATTTACAAGATTTTGCTGCCACTCCAGTACCGAAGGTTGGATGAGTTCAAAAACAGGGGTTTCGCTTTTCATCAGTACTTAAGTTACAGATAAGTTAAGTGAAAATTTCGAATTTACCGCTGAAATTATTTTTGAGGTAACCTCATCCATAGATCCTGATGCATCAATTAGTTTGTATCTATCCTGATTAG
>Ga0209361_1001610_pt1 | contig 14430 bp, 11 predicted proteins | sample SaaInlV_200m_DNA_3_FD_184657 | JGI IMG/M metagenome (GOLD analysis project Ga0209361, IMG submission 184657) | Marine microbial communities from expanding oxygen minimum zones in the Saanich Inlet - SI037_S4LV_200m_DNA (SPAdes) (version 2) | ecosystem: Environmental > Aquatic > Marine >... | reverse complement strand
TTGGGGTAATCCTTGCTTCCTTTTCGTCTTGTCATAACAAAAACCTCCTGTTCATTATTTTCTCACAGGAGGCTCTTTTTATTTTGTGTCTTGTTTTAGGGGGGCAGTTCACATGAGAGGCGTTTTTTGATTCCAGACCTGACAGATTTTACAGAGTATCCCATCAGCTATTGAGGGGAAAAACCTGCTGGACGCACCAAATCGTTCTTTTTGGATTAATTCCCATTGACAGCCAGCCTAAAGAACGCGCCAAGGAGAGTCGCAAATAGTCGCAAAAAAGGATTAATTTGTGACCATTGGGTGATAACAATAAAACGCCTCCACCAATATACTCGGTGCATAAAATCAAATAATCTTTCCGATGAAATAAATATTTATCTCCAACCTGATGGTTTGAGCGTTCTTTGCTGGCGAATCGTGAAACCTACAGAGTATTGATTTGGTAGCCAGACCTTTTTTCTAAGAAGGAGCACGTTATGAAAAAAATACTAACTTACACATTTCTTCTACTAATCGTAGCTATCGCATTATTGGCAAGCGCCCCAGCTTATGCCTTTGAATCCGGATTTAAACAATTGTCATCCCCTGACAACAATTACACACAAATAACATATACAACTTTTCAATGGGATGCACTAAAAAAATCGCGTTCCTACAAGATCCGAGTATTTGATGTTGAAAAAAACATGGTCTTCAAATCAAAGTGGCTTAAAGCAAAAAAGGTCTGCAAACGTAAACTCTGTGAAGTAATCTTACCAATGACATTGAAACCTGGTGTTTATATTTGGCGTATTGTGGGCAGAGATGCTTTTAGAAACAAGAAGCGGGGCAAACCACTTCTTTTCACTATAGAACCCGAACTTGCCCCATGGCTACAATTCGACCTCGACCTCACGAACACTCCTGAGCCTACAGCAACGCCACAATCCGATCTGGTTCCCACACTCACACTCGAGCCTACAACGACGTCACTGTCTGATCCAGCTTCCACACTCACACCCGAGCCCACAGCGACGCCACTGTCTAATCCAGTTCCCACACTCACACCCAAGACTGCAGCGACGCCACAATCCAATCCGGTTCCAACAATCACACCTGAGACTACAGCGACACTATATTCAGATCCAGCTCCTACGAACACGCCTGAACCTTTATCCTCTACGTATTTTGTTGCCCCGACTGGCTCAGATTCCAATTCTGGTGCAGAGGCTAACCCTTGGCAAACAATCCAGAAAGCTGCGGATTCTCTCCAGCCAGGCGACACCGTCACTGTTCGGGCCGGAAACTACCCAGAACGTATCCTTATCAACCGATCAGGTGCTGTTAATGCCCCAATCACCTTCCAGGTACAAGGAAGTGTAATTACACAGGGCTTTACTATCTTGGCAGACCATATCACGGTTAGAGGATTCGAGATCACCAACACTCCAAACGATTCAACTCACGGTGTGGGCATCTTCGCACAAGGCAACCACTGCATTCTTGAAGACAATTATATTCATTATGCAACTCAAGGGGGGATTCTCGTTTACGCCGAACCAAGCAACTACTCCCGCACAAACAACTGTATTGTGAGAAATAATCGCCTATATCGAAACTCTCAAATGGGCATCGAAGTAAGCGGATTGGATCATCTTGTGGAGGATAATGAAATTTGGGGAACCATCCAGCATCATCCGACTTGGACTAATGCGCCTGAATGGGTAGATGCCGATGGGATCAAGTTTTTCGGTTCAGGACATACCTTCCGCGGAAACTATATCCACGACATCCTCTACAGCGATCCTCTGAACATTAATCCACACATCGATTGTTTTCAGACCTTTTCCGGGGGCGACGAACAGTCCGCCAGCAACATCTTGATCGAACGAAATCGTTGCGACAACTCTCAAGCTCAATCAGGCGAAGATAGCGGCACAGGGTTCATGATCCAGCTTGCCCAAGGCGACATCATCATTCGAAACAATCTCGTGAACGCTTTTGTGGGCGCATATATTAGCAACGCCAATGGGGTTACGATCGTAAACAATACATTTGTGAGCGATCTAACATTCAACACATCCTTTTGGCCAGTGGGCGTTACCGTTCTAGACTCATCCGACATCACTGTGATGAACAACATCTTCTACGATCATCCATGGCGCGTCATTGATGTGGATATTGCGTCCGCTTTGCAGGGTGGCCACAATCTAGTATACAGGAGTGACGACTACACACCAGTAACAGTCGATACCTACGATCATTCGAATGACCTATGGGGATTGGATCCGCTATTCCATAACCCTCATGTAGGTAACTACAACCTCCGGCCTAGCTCTCCTGCCATTGGTGCATCAAGTGATGGCTCAGATATTGGCGCGTCTGAGTTTCTCGTTCCACAGTAATGCTTCTAACTTAACTCCAAATTTCCATTTTTCAAACTGGCTGTAATTTTTTCGCTGGTATTTTTTTGCCAGTTAACAGTGCGCGATCGCCACCAACTAGCCACTTGGGTAGGTAACGCATGCCAATAATTATCTCGTTGCTTCATAGATATTAGGAAATCACAATATACGGCAAACGACTCGCGCGATGGCTGGGGCATATTTTCCGAAGGTAGCAATTGCTTACTCGAAAATAATTATATTCATTACACCACACGAGAGGGTATTCTGTTCTGTTGGATGCGCAATCAAATAGCTGCTTTATGTATAATAATAGTCTCTTCCGAAATTCTCAGCTTAGTACTGAAATTGATGGCCAAAATCACTTAGCTAAAGGCAACAAAATTTGGGCAAGCATTCAGTATCATCCTAACTGGACTAACCCACCATCTTCGGTAGATGCTGATGAAATAAAGTTTTTTGGTTCTGATCATATTTTCACAAAAATCACTTTCACAACATCAGCCCGGATGACCCTGAAAGTGTCAATCCGCATATTGATGCCTTTCAAACCTTTAACGACAGCCCAGCTGGCAATAACTCTCTCTTTGAGCAGAACGTCATCGACCTTCATAGTGTAGGAACTGCTGGTTTTCAAATTGAAGGTGGTGCACACGACTTGAGCAATCTGGCTTGATGCCAATGCAACAGATCGGGGCTGCGATGCGAAAATTACCTCATCTTGTTTTTGGTATTCTAAAGTCCAAACAACCTTTTGCCCTTAATTATTTACGCAAAACCAAGCTCTTACTTGAATTTTTTAGACAGCGTCTACGAACTCACTCAATAGAACGTATATTTTATGTAAGAAGCATATTTAGACTACAAGGAATCCTAAACACATAGTCATACAAGCAAAGTAGCAAAAAAGGACAGGTGACTTATCTCACTGCATATTGTTCTACAGTAGACATTTCTCTCAAAAATATTTTTTATACTTACAGCTGATTTGCAACCTGCGTAGTTGTGAAAAGCCGCTGGACCATGAACTCAGCTAAAAGGAAGAAAACGAAAGCCCTATATAGATAGATGTATGAGTCCTAACCTTGATAACGGGGAGAAGCGGTATAATTTCAGTAACTCATGATTTTGAATGAGAAAACCAAAAGAGTGCAGCGGTTTGAATAATGAAACATCAGCAACAAAGCATTCTTGCTGATGCTTCATCTGAAATCGTAAACCACCCTAATTGCAGAATCTAAAAGGAGTGAAAATGGCTCGTTTCTATATTGTTATACTGGTAGGCGCCCTCCTACTATCCACTTGTGCTACGCCTTCCATATCAAAAACCCTATTAAATACATCTACTGCCCCAACGCCCAATCTACAGCACGCCTCTAACTCTTATTATTATGTTGATTATGGAACTGGCTCAGATTCCAATTCTGGTGCAGAGGCTAACCCTTGGCAAACAATCCAGAAAGCTGCGGATTCTCTCCAGCCAGGCGACACCGTCACTGTTCGGGCCGGAAACTACCCAGAACGTATCCTTATCAACCGATCAGGTGCTGTTAATGCCCCAATCACCTTCCAGGTACAAGGAAGTGTAATTACACAGGGCTTTACTATCTTGGCAGACCATATCACGGTTAGAGGATTCGAGATCACCAACACTCCAAACGATTCAACTCACGGTGTGGGCATCTTCGCACAAGGCAACCACTGCATTCTTGAAGACAATTATATTCATTATGCAACTCAAGGGGGGATTCTCGTTTACGCCGAACCAAGCAACTACTCCCGCACAAACAACTGTATTGTGAGAAATAATCGCCTATATCGAAACTCTCAAATGGGCATCGAAGTAAGCGGATTGGATCATCTTGTGGAGGATAATGAAATTTGGGGAACCATCCAGCATCATCCGACTTGGACTAATGCGCCTGAATGGGTAGATGCCGATGGGATCAAGTTTTTCGGTTCAGGACATACCTTCCGCGGAAACTATATCCACGACATCCTCTACAGCGATCCTCTGAACATTAATCCACACATCGATTGTTTTCAGACCTTTTCCGGGGGCGACGAACAGTCCGCCAGCAACATCTTGATCGAACGAAATCGTTGCGACAACTCTCAAGCTCAATCAGGCGAAGATAGCGGCACAGGGTTCATGATCCAGCTTGCCCAAGGCGACATCATCATTCGAAACAATCTCGTGAACGCTTTTGTGGGCGCATATATTAGCAACGCCAATGGGGTTACGATCGTAAACAATACATTTGTGAGCGATCTAACATTCAACACATCCTTTTGGCCAGTGGGCGTTACCGTTCTAGACTCATCCGACATCACTGTGATGAACAACATCTTCTACGATCATCCATGGCGCGTCATTGATGTGGATATTGCGTCCGCTTTGCAGGGTGGCCACAATCTAGTATACAGGAGTGACGACTACACACCAGTAACAGTCGATACCTACGATCATTCGAATGACCTATGGGGATTGGATCCGCTATTCCATAACCCTCATGTAGGTAACTACAACCTCCGGCCTAGCTCTCCTGCCATTGGTGCATCAAGTGATGGCTCAGATATTGGCGCGTCTGAGTTTCTCGTTCCACAGTAATGCTTCTAACTTAACTCCAAATTTCCATTTTTCAAACTGGCTGTAATTTTTTCGCTGGTATTTTTTTGCCAGTTAACAGTGCGCGATCGCCACCAACTAGCCACTTGGGTAGGTAACGCATGCCAATAATTATCTCGTTGCTTCATAGATATTAGGAAATCACAATATACATCCCAAGTGTTTTTTTCTTTCAGGTAATCAGGGTGTGAATTTAGTAATGCCATACCTTGATATTCTTCAATGAAGTCAACCTTATCTAACCATATTCGAGGAGTTTTTTCTCCTAGAATCGAAGTTAATGTGTAGTCTTGCACAAGAGTATATGGTAATTCAACAAAATGCCCGATAAAGAAAGGCCAAATACTCATCGTTCCGCCTGGCATGGGTTCGAAAGGGTCAGTATCGAAGAAAGAAGTATCGTATTCGATTTTGAGCGATTGCATCCACTCTGGGTTTCTGTGTGTTAACGGGGATCTAAATCCAGTCATCCCATACTTTTTTATAAGCGCGTTTATTTTAGCGACACGCCTATCGAATTCAGCCTTAGAACTAAATAGTTTCCCATCATGCTTTAGGCCATGACACCCTACTTCAAACCCACGTTCTCGCAACTCTTTCACTAAATCAAAATCAATAGCGTATCTTTCCAGAACAAAATTGAAAGACGATCTAAATCCCAATCTTTCTTCCATGTCAGCTACTTTTCGGACGAATCTTTGTCCTTCCGCTGTCTCAATGTCGTGGGTCAAAACAAGTGCAAATCGGCAATTATTCGGCCAGAAACGCGTATATTCTATTGACTCTTTTCCCGTAATTAATAAAAACTGCCGCAACAACTCTTTTTGAAACAATACATATCTGGGATCAATAGGCCAATTAGCATCTCCTTTTCTCTTAGAGGGTTTTCCATAAAATTGGCGTAACAATTTTGTTAAGATTCTTGGCAGTGCAGGTTTTAGAAGGTAATAAAGGCGCTTGAAAAAACCTAGCTCCCAGCGACTCACGCCAAATCGCCTTTCTCCCAAGACCATTTCAAGTATATTGCTAAAATTTCCCCCATTCTTTGGCAACCCAAGAAGCGATTCAGCTTCTTGAGTCGCTTCTTGCCAAGCATCTTCAGATATTGGAGAGCGGCAAAGCCAAAATTTATCTGGAGAATTTAGACTCCAAAGGTTGGGAGTTTCCATAATCACCTCTTGATCACTATCTTACGTAAGTTGAGTATACTATTTTTGAGCAATACTATTGTTAGCTTTTTCTTCTCCAGGAAACAGGATTCTGCAGTCTCTTTTCATTCGTTTCTGGCTGAACCAACACAGTCTGCGATTCCGCTCCGCTCACCGACATTAAACCATTGCCTGAATAATAACGGTCTAATGCAGCATACGAATCCAATGAAATTTATTTCTTTCCACGGATTTTTGCATGAGCTTCTAAAATATCTTTTGTTGAAACACATCACTCCTCGAAGAAACCAAAACTTTGCTCAAACCAAACAACTAATTACAGGCTTGGGGTACGGAAGCATCGATAGCATAGAATTACCAATAATGCGTAGCAAAAAATCTTTTTTGCTTACAGCGATTTTCCCAATTGGATTTCTTTAAACATTCTCCCAAGAGTATCTAAGTAAAAACTCTCTTGAAAGTGTTTTTCATAACGCGCTCTGGCCGACTTTCCGTGAGCAACTAATACATCCCTATTATCAGCATATGTCTTTATGGCTTGAGCTAACGCGAATGCATCGCCTGGCTTGAATAATATCCCTGAGGCACCACCCTCAATTATTTCAATAAGACCGCCATGCGCTGCGCCAATAACTGGCTTAGAATAGGACATAGCTTCAATAGCCACCAAACCAAAAGGTTCTGGCTTGATAGATGGCACAACCACAATATCACTCCAAAGATAATGCTCAGACGGATCCTCCACAAAAGGAACCATTAGAACACTATTATCCAGTTTGTATTCTTTTATTATTTCCAATAACTTTTGTTTGTAATTAGAGATAGTCGCATATGCATCCCCAACAATACGTACTCGCAAAATACCAGGCTGAGCTAAATTGTTTAGCGCATCTAACAATAGCCCCTGCCCTTTCTTTTCAATGAGTCTCCCAATCATCAAAATATTCGTTTGCTTATTGTACAATTTAGGGTCAGAATAAAGTTTAGGGGAGACTACCCCATTGTGAACAATAAAAGTATTTTTCCTGGCCAGGAAAAATGTTTCTTTGGTCGCTTTAGAATTAAATACTAACCAAGCAATAGATAAATTAATTAAAATCGAAAACAATAATCGGTCCACAAACCTAGTAGGTAATTCATGAATATGCAAAATCACTTTACTATTTCGTCGACAAAGCCAAGAAGCCAAAATATAATCTAAAATCACAATTGTATTCACATAGGTGATATCATGACATTCTATTTCCCTTTTTGCTTTCTTCAGGCAAAGAAACAACTTTTGAAGTGTTTTTAAAGGATGTGTGCTGAATTTCCTGCTCCGAAGTACTAATAAATTGCTATCAATTTCTATTTTATCGGCGATCTTATCAACTTTCGGATATAGCAATCCTTTTTGGGGCAGGATAACCTTTATTTCAGATTCAGGATAAAGTTCTCGAACAGCTCGCAATGACTGCAAAAAAGTTCGTCCTGAACCGTATAAGTCATATCCCTGATGGACAAACAGAAAACGCACCGGAAGTTCTTTCATCACTTTTTCTCCTATCAATTTCTACTATATACTTCAGTACAGGAAATAGTTTCTAGGTGTTCTTTAGCATGAATTTGAGTGATACGATGTCCAGTTAGAGAATCTATTGAGGCTAGCAAAGAACAAGAGTCTAAAGGCAGTAAGCTGTTAATCCTCCGATAAGCTAATAATTCTTTGCTTTAGTTGGGAATACGTACAAATAAAATCCGCGCCTGCATCAAGCAATTTTTGAGGGCTGTGATTCGCAGGTAACCCGATAGCGATAAAATTAAATTCCTTTGCAATCCTCATATCCTCTAACCCATCGCCGATAAAAATCATCAGTGAACAAGAATTTTCCTGAGAAATCATTTGGAAATGATCTCTCTTAGACCTAAATTTCTCATCTGTTCCCAGTACGAAATCAAAATGCATGTTTAGCTCAAGATTGGTAGCTAGAACATTAAGCTCAAGATTAGGCACACCGCTTGATATGAAAGTCAAATCAAATTTGCCATTCATATCTCTGGCAACTTCAAATGTTTCGTTAATTATATCTGCGCTTGGGTAATAATCTTTTATTAAAATACTGCTAAATATTTTTTCAATTTCATAATAATTTTCTTCATCCAGTTCTTTGTGATTTTTTTTCCAAAACAAGACGTCAAATTTATACTTTCGAGATGTTCCTAATTTGTCCAACCATAACTTAGATGCTATGATTGGGTCAATATCCCAATATTTATGGACAACATCACCAAATAATTTTGCTTTTTCATTTTCAATATTAATAAAAACTCCGTCAAAATCAAATCCAATAATTTTCATGCTAACCCATAACCTTTTCTTTATACTTTTCTGTCTGACTAATCATTAAAAAACTAGTTTCTCAATTTTTCACAACTTCATAAGTAAAATCCACTTTCGCAACAAAATTATTTTTTAAAAGAAGATTGTTTAGCAATTAGAAGATCAGCTTTCCCATAATCTTCCAGTGAGCCAATGTCTAAGCGCACCCCATCCACCTTAAACGCAAATACATCTACGGCCTCTACAAGATGCTGAAGCAAATAACCAATTTCATCCTTCAAGGTTGGTTTTTTACAATATTGCTTAATAAGCTGTAGCACATCACTGGTAAATAGATAAAACGCTGGGCACACCCAAGATGAGGTAGGGTTATTTGGTTTTTCCTGAAACTTAATTACCTTTCCATCATCTCCTATTTGCAATACTCCCATCCGCCGTAATCGTTGCTTGTTGTGTTCCTTTATTGCAAGAAGCATGTTTCGGGGTGATTTGCTGAACCTTTGACATATGGGAACAATATCAAACAAAAATATATTGTCACCAGCGATAACCAATATATTCTCACTAGACAAATTACATTCTTCGAGCGCATAAGCTAAATCGCCTATTGCACCAAGCCTATGTTCATTGTGTTCAACACCATTGTTATATAATCGTAATTCTATTTCATGTAGTTGTAGTTGGCTTTTCCATTTTATACTCCAACGAAAAAAATGCTCATAAAATTTCTGATTCACAACAATATGAATGGCCATTAGATTATCGCAAGTTATCAGTTGATCGATTAAGTAGTCTAAAACTGGCTTACCTGCTACTTTTAGAAGGGATTTTGGTTGGGTTTCTGTAAGCGGATACATTCGAGTTCCAAACCCAGCACATAATATAATGGCATCCACAATATTTTTTATCTCCAACGAGTCTGTTTCGAAGCAAACAAGGATAATAAACTAACTATAGGCAAACTTAGCGCAATTCAAGGGGGATAACGCCAAATTTCCGCGTTATCTTGCGGCTTATACCCCAATGCTGTTCGCGCATATTCAATATCAAGCCACTTACGGTGGTTATCGCTAACTCCATAGAAGATGTCAAAACTTGGACCATCATAGTACAAGCAAAGGGTTATCAACTGCCTAAAGTCGCGTTTTGAAATCCACAGAGATTTCAATCGTTTTACCATTAGATCATACTGTGGACTATTTCGGCTCCATTTACCAGATAACACACCTCGTTCGGCATGCGCATACGGATGATCTTCACGGACGAGTGCTCCAATACGCACTGCATAAAACTTCGGGCCACCAATTTCTGAATAATAACGACCAAGTTGTTCTCCAAATGCTTTGCTTACACCATATAGTGAGTCAGGTCGAATTTCTGCATCCCGAGTTAGTTTTTTTTTATATCCCAACTCATAAATTTCTGGAGCATTATCCAGTTCATACATTCCAACAACATGATTTGTGCTTGCGTAAATAACACGATCAACCCCAGAAAGCTTGGCTGCATCCAAAATATTTTTTGTACCAATAATATTACTTTTTAATACTTCGTCCCAAGAACTATTAGTTTCGCTAGCGGCAGCTAAATGAATGACAAATTTACAGCCATCCATTGCTTCAGTCAGCTCAGAGGCATCTTGTAAATCTCCCTGGATAAAGTCAAAGCCATTGAGATCATCTGAACATTGCTTGCGATCAAAAAAAACTTTATGCTGGGGAAGAGTGGCCAAAGCGCTCCCGCACTGCCCACAACCGCCTGTAATAAATATTTTCATTGCCATACCTTCGTACAAGACAAGAAAATATCTATCTCACGCCTTGAGATCTCTCGACAAGATATATACAGATCATCTCCCTCCACTACAAGCGATGCAATATAATTCGGTGCTGGCATCAAATTAAAGTTCATCCACTGTTTTTTCTTTTGCAATTCTCCAGGTGCACTATACGACACCGGTGATTCTCCGGAGAGAAAAGTAGAGTCAACTTCTTCAAGAGGGGTCATTAGCCCCTTACCATTCGCTTTAATATAAGCTTCTTTCAAAGTCCAAAAAGTATAAAATGCTTTAAGTTTTTCGGGAGCGATAGCTGCACAAACTGTGTCCTTCTCAGGTGATGAAAAAAATCTTTCGATAACTTGGGCAATTTCTGGATACGGACAGATATATTCTGCATCAACACCGATCTTCCGACCGCGCGTTATTGCACAAATCACTATATCGTCAGAACGAGATAAGCTGAAATGCAGATTGCCAGCAGTCAATGCTGGCTTTCCATAGGTATTATAGCGAAATTGCACCATTTTCGGTTGCATATTTAGGTAACGTCCAAGAATAATCCGAAGTATGCCTCGAGCAACAATAAACCGTTGCATTTCTTTAGTCGTGTAGATTTTTTTAGCCCGATCAATTTCATCAGCCGAGAGCAAGTTACGCAGCTGCGAAGTGCTCGTCCTCAGCTGACTAAATGTAGCAACCCAAATATGCACATCATCGCTTGCCAATATCATCTTAGCTGGCTGCATTTTCCAAAAAGTATTATCATTTGGTGTCATCACAGAGGTACCCTAAATATTTATGGATTCTTTATAAGTTATTTTTTATACAGGTTTCTGTAGTGAGACAATCGTAAAAACTCACTTCTCTTATCAGTTTTTTTTCAAAACAGCTTTATCAATACAAGTCTTGAGATTTTTTGCTATTACCTGCATTAGAGATTCGTCAATTTTAGTGTTGAACTCTCCAGTAATCTCATTATGCGTACCCGGAACTTCATGATACTTTGTTCCATTTGTCGCCAAGTCATCCCAGCTTGCTTGAAAATTTCGCGGTGCTTTCTTTAATGAATCGCTTGTCGAGAAAATCTGAATATTGCCCAAGTATTTATGTGCAGAATATTGTCGATATGCCCACATATTTGCTGCCAATTTCATTTTCAAGCGAAAAAATGTGTTCTGTTCAACAGTGCTTAGTTGCAATATGTTGCGAGAGTGATAATCCATTCTTTTTGTAAATCGGCCATAAACACTAAATACAAAATCTAGCCATGATCGAGCGCTGGGCACCCAAGGATAAACTGGTTCTACAAAAGCTAATAAGGCCACACTCTCTCCACTCGCTAAAAGCTGTTGAGCAATTTCATAAGCTGTTAGTGCTCCCGAACATATTCCCCCAAGCAGGTATGGACCTTGTGGTTGTACAGTACGAATTTGTTTCAGATAATAAGCGGCTAATCTTTCAATTTTTGCCGGAAGCCCCAAACCATCTTGAAGTCCATAAAAAGGTTGATCAGAACCAAGGTGACGAGCCACCCCCCCCATATCTACAAAAACATTTCCTAAAATTCCAGGAGCGCAAAAAAAAGGTGGTTTAGAACCATTAGGAGTAATCGCCAAAACGTCAGGTGTCGATTTTTTCTGAACACCTTGTATTTCACGAAGGTTTTTTGCAAGTTTCTCAATAGTCGGATATTGATAGATAGTCGTTTGAGCAAGTTTTCGCCCAAATCTTCGCTCTATATCTACTAACAAGCGCATCGCAGATAGAGAGTGGCCTCCTATATCGAAAAAATTATCTTTCACTCCGACAGGATGTATCTCCAAAACTTTTTCCCAGCTGATTGAAAGTCTTTCTTCAATCTCATCTCTTGGAGGTAAGATCTCTCTATACGCTTTGAGGCCGGACGATGTTCGTTTTAACAATGCATCACGATCTACTTTGCCTGTGGGGGAAAGTGGCAATATATCTAATTTCTCAAAAATCGTAGGAACCATGTAGTCAGGTAATCTCTGCAACAATTTTCCTCGAAGCTCTTCTCCCTGCACAGAGGTAGATTCATCTACTGACACAAAATATGCATTTAGCTGCGTTTCTCCCGCTTCATCTTCTCTCGCAACAACCACTGCATCTTTGACAGCATCAATACTACTTAGTACTGCTTCAATCTCCGCAATTTCAACCCTATGCCCTCTCACTTTTACTTGAAAGTCTTTGCGTCCAAGATATTCAAGGCAATCATCCGGGTGCAGAACGCCCAAATCACCCGTCTTGTAAATACGTGTATCGCCATCAGCAAGATCAGTCAAAAATAACTTATTCGTCAGCTCTGGTCGTTGCCAATAACCAATAGCCAAACCTGAACTTTTAATCGCAATTTCCCCTACTTGACCAAATTCGACATCTTGTCCATTTTCATCAAGTAACAATACTTGCTTATCAGGCACTGCGTAGCCAGCAGGTATTCGAGATTTATTGATCTGGCTTTCATGATCTAGAAAATACAACCTAAAATTGTGAGTTTCAGAAGTACCCAACCTATTAACAAAAACACAATTTTTAGCAAAATACTTTTTATACAATTCTACATCTTTTAAGTAAACAGGCTCCCCGCCCAATGTAAGAATCCGAAGTTGAGGGAATTGAGTTTTCCTCGATATGGTTTCAACAAAATAACGAAAGGGTGTAGGACTCCAACTGAAGATTGTTATCCCTTCTTCAGCTAACCAGGGTCCTAAATCATTGAAACCATCACGCTTAATATTCCACGGAAATACTGAGGCCCCATTTAGCAATGCACAGAAAATATCGACCATCGCCGAGGAAAAGCTTGGGGAGTGAAGAAGTGTTAAGCGATCATGATTGCAAATTTGAAACGCATTAGTATAATTTCTTATACAAAGAAGTTCTCCCCGATGGTCATATATTATCCCTTTTGGTTGTCCTGTTGAACCTGAGGTGTAAATCATGTAGGAAAAACTGTCTGGTGTTATTGTTAGATTTGGATTATCAAAACGAATGTCACGAGCAATTTCTTCTATATTTAAGATTGTGCATCTATCCTGAGCTATTTCATAAGCTAATTCCAAGTGTTGGTTATTTGTGACAATCAATCTCGCTCTCGAATCCTCTAGCATATAAGCTATTCTTGCTATTGGAAATGATGGATCCAGCGTAATAAAATATTTATTAGCCTTTAGGACACCAAGCATCGCCGCAGCTACTAAATCATCTACCTCGAGAAGCAATGCTATTGCTTCCACCCTATCCCCGCTTTGCGCCAAAACAGAGTGCGAAATCTGATTAGCCTTTAGATTTAGCTGCTCATAAGTTAACTCATTAGTTTTAGTTTTGACTGCAACTCGATCGGAATATTTTTCTGATTGCTGCTCAAAGCGGCTGACAATTGATTGCTCAACATCTTTATCCTTAAACTTAACGAAGGTGTTATTTGGATGGAAGCAACGACTTCTGATTGCAACTTGTGATAAAGGGAGTTCAATTAAATCGCTCATTATAAGTGGTGTATGCCTAGGCCCGCTGTCAAGAATTTTATACAAACGGGTTTGGGAACATTGATGCGCTGGAGATAACCCAAAGCACCCGTATGTTCGTCGATTTTGAAGCATACTACATTATCGCTATCTTTATTAGCCACTAGAAGAAAGCTCCCCGTTGGGCTAATAACAAAATATCGTGGCGTTTTGCCCTGTGTTGGTTCATGGCCTACAAGACTAAGCTGCCCCGTCTCAGCCTCAACAGCAAAGATAACAATGCTATCATGCCCTCTATTGGATCCATACACAAACCTTCCTGAAGGGTGTGCCCATACTTCCGCGCAAGAGTTAGCTCCTGCGTACCCATCCGGCAACGTGGACAATGTCTGGATGTTGGCAATTACTCCTGTTTTGTCATTAAAAGTAAGTACCGTCATTGTTGAGTTTAGTTCATTGACAAGATATACATATTGCGGATTCCGGTGAAACAATCCACTGATTCCGTTTTATGTCGTCCACTTTAGGAGAAAACAAAACTGGTGAATGGATTATACATCAAGCGGACGACATGCCCTGCTCAGCACGCAGTTTTCGCTGAGAATCTCCGTGCAATTCGATGCGGTGAGCGTTGTGGATCAGACGGTCTAAGATGGC
>Ga0209361_1001598_pt1 | contig 14538 bp, 20 predicted proteins | sample SaaInlV_200m_DNA_3_FD_184657 | JGI IMG/M metagenome (GOLD analysis project Ga0209361, IMG submission 184657) | Marine microbial communities from expanding oxygen minimum zones in the Saanich Inlet - SI037_S4LV_200m_DNA (SPAdes) (version 2) | ecosystem: Environmental > Aquatic > Marine >... | reverse complement strand
AGAAGTAATGGAACCAGAAGTTGTTGAAGAAGTAATGGAACCAGAAGTTGTTGAAGAAGTAATGGAACCAGAAGTTGTTGAAGAAGTAATGGAACCAGAAGTTGTTGAAGAAGTAATGGAACCAGAATCCACTCCTGTGGAATTCAATGGAGTGATATCTGTTCCAGAGGGCACTGGTACTCCTGGATGTGATGAAACAAATGCTTGCTATATTCCGTTTAACGTGTCAATTTCAGCCGGTGAAGAAATCACTTGGTCAAATGATGACACTGCAGCACATACTGTAACAAGTGGAAGTCCAGCTGATGGGCCTGATGGGAACTTTGATAGTGGATTGTTTATGGCAGGTGGAACATTTTCTACAACTCTTGATGAATCTGGTGAATATTCGTACTTTTGTATGGTTCATCCTTGGATGACTGGTAACATTACTGTAAATTAGAATCGAAAAATATTGGCTCTACAATATCTTGCATTAGTAACTCTAATTGTTTTGTATTCACTAATGTTTATTGGAGGATATATCTCAGCTGCAGGACTTGGATTAACTTGTCCTGAATGGCCTTTATGCCCTAATGGTATAATGCCATCTGAAGAATATTTGATTGAATGGATTCATAGAACAACTGCTGCAACAACTGGTGTATTGATAGTTTCAACTATGATTGCAAGTCTAATTAACAAGAATGCAGATTTGAAAATAAAAATCACTAGTTCTCTTGCAACTGCATTGGTAATTACACAAATTACCCTTGGAGCTTTAGTAATTGATACAAAATTACATGCAGTACTAGTTGCAATTCATTTGGGAATTGGAATCTGGTTGTTTGCTATGGTATTGTTGACTGTATTATTTGCATTTAGAATCTCTAAAATTCAAACAAAACCTACACTTTAGATTTTTTAAAAATTTGTGGCACGTAAATGTATACTACTACTCCTGTAAGCGTTAATGCTCCTACAATAATTGCTGAAAAGAATATGCTGCCAAATGGACTTTGTGTTCCCATATTAAATGTAAAAGTATGAACTTCTTCATTTTCGCCAATATCATACAAATCAACTAAAACGATATGATTTCCTTGAGATCTCCAGACGTAATCAAAATCCCAATGTGAACCCTCTATGATTGTAGGAGATATTGCATCTACTTGTTGGTCATTAAAGAAAACTCTAATTCCCATTGTAAATTTATCAACTTCTTCATAATCAAATCCTTCAGTTACTCTAACTCGAAATTGAGATGGTTCACCAATTTGTGGGAATTCTGGAGTTGTAGCTACTTGAACTCTATATCCTGCTTCAAATTTCTCAGCAGAATTAAACATAGAATGAGCATATGCATCAGAAAATAACACTGATGAGAGTGCTAAAATTGAGAATAATAGAGCTGATCGCTTTGAAATCATTTAGATATTATTCAAAGTAGGATGAATATATTGTAAATCAATTCCTTAAGGAAAATCTTCAAAACCTTTAAATCCTTATTATCAAAAATTGATTCATTGACCCTCGTTACAAAATCAATCGATATTAAGACACCCGTAGAGAATGTCTTTACCTACTTTGCAAGACCAGAACATGTTTCTGATCAAATCAAAAATGATATGGTAGGTATGACTGTAATTCCTATGGATATCAAAGAAGGAATGGGCGTAGGCACTACCTTCAGAATTATCGGTGACTTTAGCGGCAAACGTCTAGAGTGGGATTGTGAGACAACCGAATTTGTTAGAAATGAGAAAATCGTTGCTAAACAAATTAAAGGTAAATTCAAGAGATGGCAAATCACAAATGAATTCAAATCATTAGGTGATAATCTCACAAGAGTAACCATGTCAGTAGATTATGAAATGCCATTTGGTCCACTAGGAGCAATTTTGGATAAGGCAAAGTTTGCAAAATCTGCTGAGAACGGTATGGAAACTGCACTTTACAACGTTAGAGGTTTACTTGAAGGGAATGGTTCTATTCCTGTATACATCACACTAGATGCATACCAAAAACTTCTTGCCGAAAAGAAAAAAATGAATGATGTTCCAGTTTCAACTGCACTAACTGCAATCATTGAAAAATACAATGAAATTGAAGCAAAAACACAAAACTAATTTTTCCTTTATTTTACAATCTTAAGATTAATAACAACTCTGGGCATATTCATTTCGGTGGGTCTATGGCGCAGCCAGGTAGCGCACCGGACTCTTAATCCGGTTGTCAAGGGTCCGAATCCCTTTAGACCCGCTACTCTGATATCATTGCTTAATCCTATGTTACAAAATCAATATCTTATATTTTCTAAAACTTTCATACTTCCAAATAATTTTTAAATTTAATTGAGATACCTGTTAAATACAATATTTTTTTGCTATGTCTAGTAGTAATTCCATTCCAATTGGTTTGGTTATTATGGATACAAACTCTTTTCTTTTTTCTTCCTTAATGCCTTCAGCTACTTTGGGATATCCTGTGATTAATACTATTGTTGCATTACTGTCTATTTCTTTTATTTTTAATGTAGCATTATACCCATCAAGTTTAGGCATATCGCTATCCATTATGACTAATTTTGGATCAAATTTTTTGAATTTTTCTACACCTTCTTCCCCATCTGACGCTGTCTCTATTTGATAGTCATTTGATTCTAAAATCTCTGCATACATATTTTGTAAATCTTCATCATCTTCAACCACTAGAATTTTCCCTTTCATTTTATGATTTATTGATAATGTTATCAAATAATAATTGTTTTACATCTAATGTAAAAAAATCCATAACATCTTTTATCTAGTTTTTATTGAGAATGCTAAAGTGTTTAACTAAATTGCAAAAGTATACCAAAAAACCTCAAAATTCAATACTTTTGTTAGTAATAACTTTAGTATCTATAACCACACTTTATCAATTGGGGCCTTTTATTGATGATCCTACATTTCTATGGATTTCAATTCCATCAAATTCCATAATTCTTGGTGTGTTAGTTACTTTTTCCATACTTCTTACCGTAAAATTATACCAAAAAAATCACTTTCAATCAAAATCTTATTTGTTACTTGCCATTGGAGTTTCATTTTGGTTTACATCTGAACTAATAGAAATTTTTTATCATTATGTGTTGGATATTGATCCATTCCCATCTATAGGTGATTTTTTCTTTTTAGGTGCATACCTACTAATATTTTCATTTCTTCTAATCTCTCTTAAACCTGTAAAAAAATTATTAAATAAAAAAATTTGGTTAATTGCAATATCTATTTCTGGAGTATTTCTTTTCTTATCCATTTTTACATCTTATGGAAATTTAGAAGGTGGGGATACATTTGAAATTATTATATTTCTTATGTATCCAATTTTAACTTCAATACAATTAGTTCCTGTCATTATTGGAATTTCACTTTTGGGAAAAAATACTTCTAGTTTTCCATGGATGCTGTTTCTGTTTGCATTTTTAATTTACACTGTATCTGATACCTATCATCTTTTTTCACAATTGGATGAAACTTACTATGTTGGACATCCTGTGGATTTAATGTATTTGTACAGTTATGTTCTGCTTATTTTTTCAATTTATAGTCGTCTAAAGATTAACTCATTTCATGATAATGATGACATTGAGATTCATTTTAGTGAAAATGAAAAATTTGATACGATAAACAGATTTGGAACTCCTTTAATCTTGGTGATAATTTCAATGATTGTAATAATTTCTACTGTCCATTCTATTTACTCTCTATCTGAAGAAAATCTTTCTGCTGAAAATATTATGATTGGAATTGTTTCAATGTTAGGTGTTTTTGCTGCAATTGTTTTCACAATAAATAGAAATATGAAAAAATTTACTCAAATGAGAACTAAGGAATTAGTTGAACAAAGAGATGTTTTGGAACATTTAGTAGAAGAAAAAACTAATGCTTTACTCAAATCAGAAAGACTTTCTGCAATAGGTGAGCTGTCTGGACGTTTAGCTCATGATCTGAGAAATCCTTTGTCTGTAATGAAAATGTCTACTGATTTGTTAAAACAAAATTCAAAGGATTCTAAAGTTTCTGATGATATAACTCAAAAAAGATTAGATTTGATTAGAAAAAGTATAGATAGAATTTCACATCAAGTTGATGATGTCCTTGATTATGTTAGAACATCCCCCTTAGAATTTGCTCAATGTTCACTAGGTGAGACGATTTCTAACTTGATTGAAAGAATTTCAGTTCCCGACAATGTTGAAATTAAAATTGATAAATCTGATCAAAGTATAATTTGTGATTTAGAAAAAATGGAGGCCGTTTTTATTAATATCGTGATGAATTCTATCCAAGCAATGCCTAATGGAGGAACACTTACAATTAAAATATCAACTATTGATGATTTGGCTGTAATTGATTTTATAGATACTGGGGTTGGAATTCCTGAAGAATCTATTGGAAAAATCTTTGAACCTCTTTTTACCACAAAACAAAAAGGAACCGGTTTAGGTTTGACAAGCTGCAAAAATCTTGTAGAACAACATCATGGAGTAATATCTGTAAAAAATAACCCTACAACATTTTCTATTCAATTACCTATAGACCAACAAAATTATTCTGAATCTTAAAATAATTTTTAACTATTCAATTTTTTTAAGTAATGTAAATCTACTTTTATCTGGCTCAATATCTTCATGCATATCCACATCGCTAACAAATTTTACATTATAGTTACTCCATCTCTTACTCATGTTACGAGATTTCTGATTTTCATCAATTTGTTTTTCATTTTCTTCAAATTTTTCACAATTCATTATATATTTTCTAGCAACTCTGTATATTTCTGAAATTCCCTTTTCTAATGTATCATCATCTAGATAATTCAATAGTCGATGTGTAAAAATAAAATCAATTGATGAATCTTCAAACGGTAAATTTGTAATATCTCCATTTTTAAAATCCCCTGTAGGTAGTTTTTCTTTTGCAATGTTTAATGCATTTTCATTTAGATCAACTCCTTGAATTTGAAATGTATCTGGAAATAATCTTAAATCAATACCCGTACCACAACCAATCTCTAACACACTTGTACATCGTAATGATGTGGCTAAATCTCTGGTAAATTTTGCAAATTCTTCATTATACCTTGATTCATTTTCATTTGTATATTCATCCCAAAATTTTTTATCATAATTCATATTTTTTTTGAAATTTTACTCTATTTGATAGTAATTATCTAGTGTTGACATTTGCACGGGGTGAGTTTTGTATCAAAAGTACAATCATGTGGCCCATCTGATTTTCCTTGTGTTGGAATTTCTTTCATACAATCATCATGTCTACCCTTTCTACAAAACCAACAAATCTCTTGAGTGTCTCCAGTAGCACACGAATCCATGATTTCTACTCTTTTCTGTGGGTAAAAAACTTTAGAAAATTAAATAAACGTTAACCATGGCAAAAATCTCTCATCTTTACCCATAACTACATCTGTAAATGATTTTTGTAATGCTTTTGTAATATCTCCCATCTTACCATTCCCAATCTTAACTTTGTCAACTTGTGTTACTGATTTTACTTCTGCTGCAGTACCTGTCATGAAAATTTCATCAGATGAATATAGATCATCTCTTTCCAAATCCCTCTCAATTACAAAACCACCATTTTCCTCAATAATTTGTATTACTGCATCTCTTGTGATTCCTTCTAAACCACCTGCTGAAAGTGGGGGTGTTTGAATAACATTGTCTTTAACTATGAAAATATTTTCTGCACTACCTTCTGCAATTTTTCCTTGTGAATTTAACATAATTGCTTCATCATATCCATTTTCTAATGCTTCCATTCTTGCAAGTGCTGCATTTGCATAGTTTGATGCAGCTTTTGCTTGCATTGGTTGAGATCTTGAATCAATTTTTACCCAACTTGAAACTTTACATTTAGCTCCCGTGAATTTACCTGCTTTTGATTCTCCCATCTTCCATTCCCAACAAGCAATTGAAACATCAACTTTATTTTGAGTAGGTGTTAGCCCCATTGTCCCATATCCATAATATGCTAATGGTCTAATGTAACATTCTTTGAGTTTACTAGTCTTTACTGTTTTTAGTATTGCATCTGAAATTTCTTTTTTTGAAAATTGCATTTTCATTGTGTATAATTTTGCAGATTTGAATAATCTATCTACATGTTCTGGCAATCTAAATATCGCAGAACCATTTGGTGTATCGTAACACCTGATTCCTTCAAAAATTGATGTTGAATAATGTAATGCATGAGTTAGAACGTGAACCTTGGCATCTTTGAATGGCACTAATTTCCCATTCATCCATATTTTTCCTACTTCCTTCATAGGAAACGGAAAAAATATTGCTAATTTAAAGAATTATTTTTTAAATCTCTTTTTTAACATAATTTGTAAACTACATATCTTACAAACAGTATGTTTTCTCATGGAATGGATGCTTGGTTTTACAGGTATTGTTTTACTAGTGATAGGCTTAGTTGGTCAGGCATTTGAGATGAGAAAAATCCGTCTATCTACAACTTCTGATGGAGAAATGGGCTCACCTAGCATATTCACTGATAAAAGAAATTTCAAATGGTATGCTGTAATTGGTTTAGGAATAGTTTTGTGGTTTATTGCTGAGCGTGTTTAATCATTCTATATAGATCAGCTCTATATACTCGAATTACTTAGTATTGTTATCGCGTGTTTTGGGTAACGCCGGACTGAATCTAGATAATGGTCCAAGAATAAACCCTTGATGGCGGTACTGGTGTAAAAACCCGTAACGCCACACTTTTCATTAAATAAAATTAATTTTTGAAACTTCTTCATGTATTGCACTAATTGCTTTTCTAATGTTATCTTCTGCATCTTCTACTACGATTATTATGCGAGAAGTTTCTTCTTGTGCATCCATATTCAAAATATTCAATCCTGACTCACCAATTTTTGCACTAGTTCTTGATGCAACTTGTTGAACTCTCCACATTTCATCTCCGATTAATGTAATGACTCCTCGATTGTATGTAATTGTAGCAAGTGAATCAAATGCTAGGAAATATTTCTCATTTCTTTTAACATAATCCCCATCAAGAAACAAAATCCTTGAAAATTCTATTCCATCTTTTGTAAATGGTGATAAAATAATAAATTCACTATATCTTTTGTCTTTTTCTAATGATGTTAATAATTTTTGAATACATGATGTTTCTATTCTAAAAATTGCACAATTCTCTTTTCCTGTAACTATCTTTATTGGATGTCCCTTTTGTTTATCTAATACTCTTTTAATTGTAGTAATTTTTTTTGGATTATTCATATTTGTAATAACAATTGGCATATCTACCCCATTCTCTACAATCTCTTTAATTGCAATTGGATCTAAAATTTTCATTCCAAACATTCCAGCTAATCTAGCTTCATTATACGATAATTGATTTACTTCACTTAGACCTGAATTCACAATTTTTGGATCAGCTGATACCACTGCACTATCTTTCTCAAAGTCTACACTGGTTTCATATTTTTTATGAAATAATATTGCCAGATCAGCTGCAGTCCTATCTGAACCGCCTCTTTCATAAGTAGTTGTGACGTTGTCTATTGTTTTTCCAATGAAACCACCAATCGTAACTACTTCATTTTCCTTTACCAACTCTTCAGTTTTCTGCATTTTTGTCCTTGATTCTACTGTAAGGAAATTTGTTGACTCTATGTTGTTATCTGTAATTATTGGCCAATCATCAAATTTTACAGAATCAGTCTTTATCCCATTACTTTTTAGAACATATTTCATTACATGAGAAATTAAAATTTCACCTGAAAATGCTAATGCACTTGAGCGTATTTCATCTACAAATTCCTTATTCTCTAGAGCCTCATTGAGTGCCTTTTGTGCAATTTCTAGATGTGATTCAACAATGGTTCTACAGTCTTTTTTATACTCAGAATCAACTAATTCTAGAATTTTTTCATATGTTGATTTTACAATATCTAAATTTGGTGTTATTCCATTTTCTGCATTTTTACCCTGTTCTAAAACAACATCTGTTAGTGAACGTTTTTTTCCATTATGCATGGTTAACGGTGCTGAAAAAACAGCAATAACTTTGGAATCTTTTTTTAAATTAATTATACGCTTGATAATCTCTGGAATGGTTATTCCATCTGGACCTAATGCACTTCCTCCAAATTTTGCAACTATTAGATTAGCCATGGTACTTTGTCAAAGGCCAATCCCTCTCTATTAAGCATTTGATTATTATTTGATCCATTTTTTAATAATCCCAGCTGCATTTTTTGCACCGTTTGTATTTTGTTGATTTCTTTTTTCTTCTATTTTTTCTAAAATTAATTCTTCAAGTCTTTTAATATCTTCAAAAACAAAACCATGTTCTTTTGCATTATCTTCTTGTTCAAAATGTCCTTTTATTGGAATAAAAATTGCCGGTGTTCCATAAGTTACAGCTTCATCAATTGTAGATTTTCCAGCAAGTGAAATCAATAAATCTGACGCAAAAATTAATTCTTGTAAATTATTTACAAATCCCATATTTCTAACATTTTTAAATTTTTTATTAATTGCAGGACCTGAAACTAAAATTATTTCTATATCTTGATTAATTTTTGAAATTGCCTTTAACGATTCTTCAATGAGATATTGTCCTGCATCTGTTCCTCCAACTGATATGAGAATAGTTTTTTTCTTAAATGAGAATTTTTCACGTAATTTCTCCCTTGATTCATCTATTTGTCTTACAATCGGCCCTACTCTTTTGATATTATCATAACTCTCTCCATTTTCGGGAATAATTACGACATTGCATTTATTGATCATTTCTTGCATTGATTTGTTCATCTTTTTTTCTATTATTGATACTATTCCTTTTGTGAATCTAGTTTCTAAAACATCTGTGATTAGAACTGTTGGAATTTTCATTTCATGTGATATACTTAATGATGCAAAATCTTCATCACTTATCACCAAATTTGGATTATCTTTTTGTATAATTTTTTTTGAAATACTTTTACATTCTTTATAATATTTGTAGTAACTCCATAACCATCTTCCTGAATTTTCTAATGTTCCATTTTTAACAATAAATGAAGGAGGATTATATTTGTCTAAAACATTATATTCCAAATTTTTTAGTATAGTTGCAGCTCCACTACCAGTTACAAAATTAATTTTACTATTTTGTAAATTACTGACAATTGCTATGTCTCTAGTTACATGCCCTAATCCAATTGGACTAGAAAAAAAATCAAAAACACTCATAATTTTACCATGTTTTCATTGAATTTCTAGATTATTCTTTGTCTCAAAGTTTAAATGGATTTCAGCAGCGATGATTTCTGGGCTCATAGTCCAGGTCGGTTATGACGTCGCCCTTACACGGCGAAGATCCGGGGTTCAAATCCCCGTGGGCCCATTTTATTCATAAAAAGATAGATGCCTATAAAATATTATTTGGCGTTGACTATTTCCATAATTTTATCCATATCAACTGGTTTGTGTGCTATACCGTTTACATTAAGATCTTTTAACTTCTCTTCAGTTACGGCACTGTCATCTGCTGTTACAGCAATTATGAACGCATTTTTATTTTTTTGACGAATTTTTTTAATTGTATGGATTCCTGTTCCATCAGGCATCATAATGTCGATGAAAAGAATATCTGGTTTGTTTAATGTCCACAAGTTAATTGCTTCTTTACCATTGTACCCTTTGGCAATTACGTCTATCTCTCTTTCTCCTAACAAATCGCTGAATATGTCTACAATATCAGGCTCATCATCTACAACAATAGCTGTTTTTTTCATATCTTAAGAATTCCAGATGTTTTTATAATAAAATATTTGTTATTCAGTTGTGCCTGGAATTGATCAATTTTTATCAAAATCATTAGAAGTCATAATAAAAAAAAATCTTGATGAAAAAACAGAATATCGTATGAAAAGAATCATGTTTGAAAAATATGGTATTTCAATTAGACAATCAATAGAAAATATTGATAAATTAATTGATGTGAGAAAAGATCTTTTAGGCGAATTAGATAACTCATCGTTAAAAAAATACCTAAAAAAAATTTGTAGTGTTAAAAAATCAAAAGATGATAAATTATATGAAATTACAATATTGGATGAATTTCTCAAAAAATCTATACTAGAAAAATTAGGTGATGATGAATCAAGAAGAATCATTTTGGCTACAGTTGGTAGGGCCCAAACAAATTCTGAAGTCTTAGAATATAACAAAATTTCAACTACTTCTGGATATCGAAAAATTAATGTTTTAATTCGAGATGGATTTCTAATAAAATCTAAAAGTAAATTAATTGAAACCCGACGTTCAGTTGAACAATATGTCACATTTTGTGATAAAATATTATTTGAAATAAAAAAAAATCATTTAATTTTAATAGTTATTGTAAATAAAAAATTAATGCAATCTAGTTCTCTTTTTCATCTTTTATATGATTCTAAAAAATCAAACTAATTCTAAAATTTATTTTCAAAAACTACTTCATCTAACGGTAATTGTCCACCACGTGGACTTGCAGGTTCTGCTGCTTTTCCAACCACTATCATTAAGACAATTAAATGATCTTCAGGCAAATTGATAATTTTTGCTAATTCATCATACTCAAAACCTACCATTGGACAAGAATCCAGACCCATTTGTTTTGCTGCAAGCATTATGGTTTGTCCTGCAAATCCACATGAACGAATTGCTTCATCTCTTTGATTTTGAGGATTATCTGCATATTTTGTAACTAATGCATTTTTAACATATTCTTGTTTGTCTGTTGTAGAGTTTTTCCAATATCTAAGAGGATCTTGCTTCCATGCGTTCATGTTTCCACATAAAACAATAACCAAAGAACCATCTGACGGTTGAGTCTGACCTCTAGCAGCTTTACTAATTTGTTCTTTTACTGTTTGGTTTGTAACTGTAATAAATCTCCAATTTTGTTGATTATAACTAGTAGGAGATAAGATTACCAACTCCATAAGTGATTTAACTTGTTCAGAAGTCATTTTGTGTGTATTATCAAATTTTTTAATTGCACGTCTTGTATTGATTGCTTCAAACGTATCCATGAGAATAACTAATGAGAATAATATTTGTAATTTAATTGATTTGATTTTAATTATTTTTAAAATTACCATAAACGTGCCTGTTTTATTTTTGTTAACATAATAAAACTCTAATAATTCAAGTTCAAATAACACTCATTGGATTATGAAAAATTTTGCTCACAAATTTTAGATGCAGATCCTAAAATTAGATTTGCTTCTGTTTATGATGAATGGGCCACCTGTGTTAGTGGGGGGATGAGAAAAGGGTTAGAAAATCCACTTTCAGAACACATGCAAGATGAATTGGTTAATCTTTCTATTATTCATTGGAAAGCACGTAAAGATACCGTAAAAATTCTTGGCAAAACAAAATACACCATGTCTGAATATGAAAAAATAAAACGTTTTTCATTTTATTTGGGAGATGATTATTTACTTTTAGTTAGTGCAGAAAAGGATGTTGACACTAACGTTGTAGTGGATAAAGTAATTAAAATTTATTATGAAAATTAAAATTTATTATTTTTCAAAACATTGTTAAATCAAATATTTTATCCTATTTTACAACAACTTTTACTTTGAAGTCCTCTTGCGATCCAAAATATGGATAAAATTAAAACCCCTACTGAAATAAATTTCAATTCTAATCCCTGCATTGGGAATAATGATAATCCTCCAACTGCCCCTAGAATTACTGCTAGCGGGGCAGTACATGCTGGACATCCTGGTGTAAATGCTGCAAATACCCCGCCAAATATTGCTGACGAATTTGATTTTACAGAATTCATCATTTTCATCCTTTTAATTTTAAATGCCATCATTGCAAAATTAATTCCACCCAAAGCGGAGATTATTATTGTTAATCCTACTGATGTGATAATGTAAGAAGGCATTAACTCCATTGTGGTATCTAAGTGAGAAGGTAGCATTGACATTGTTAAAAAATAATAAATTATTCCTAATCCTAATCCACTAATAATTGCGATTGTACTATATCTTTTTGTAGATAATACGTTTGAAATTATTTGTAATTTACTTACCAAGTAGGATAATTTAGAATTCATCATATTTTAATCATTTTTCATTAATCAAAGATTATTAATCAAAAACTCTTGATGTAATTATGGCTGAATTCACTTTTGATGAAAAAACCATTCTTGTTCAATATGGAATTAAAAAATATGAAAATGAAGAAATTGTTTTGGAAAAATTAAAGGGAATTTTATCTGAAAAAGATATCCAAAGAAATATTGATACTTTAATTGGAACTCAGCGAGTTAGGAGAATAGGGCCTGAAAATCTTCAAAATAATGAAAGCCACACTGAACTGCCTGAACTACCTGAAAATTTAAAAACGATTATTGACAATCTTTGATCTGAAAAATTCTTAAACTCCTTTCTAATTGATTTTGATATGAATAAGATTACTCTTTTTTTTAGTATTTTGATTTTAACTATTATTTTATCTCTGTCTGTAAGCCCAGCATTTGCTCACCCTCATTCTGGTCAGATAACCATTGATGGCCATACACATCAAACACAAACCGAAATCATTCCATTAAATGGTTTAATGGGATTGGAGAAATCAACAGTATTTTTCCACACTCCTGAAGAAAATTCATTACCTTGGGGATTTGTTGAAGGAAAAATTACAAATCATGTTGAAGGATATCCTGTAATCATTCAAATTTTCCAAGATAACCGTGCTATTCATTTTGCCCAAACAAATGTGGAGAAAAATGGTGAATACGAATACAAATTTAGAGTATTAAATTCTGATAATGCAAACACAAACAAAATCTTTGATGGGGATTATTCAGTTAAAATCTTCAAAGTTGTATATCTAAATCAAGAAAATCTAATTTAGAATCCCCGTAATCCTTCTGGCCGCATAATTTCAGGATGCTGCTTCATCCAGATTATCTTATCTAGCATATCTTGTTTATCTTGAGGAAACGTTCCCTTGATTGTATATGCATTTGAACCATGATTTGCTCGAAATACTATTTCATCTTTAGTTTCTATTTGATTGATCAAACTATACAATTCCTCTAATGATTCATCATCATTGATTCGGATAAACTCCCCTTCAAATTTGTCAAGAAATTCCTGTTTTATCCCATTTTCAAGATATAGGGTTAGTGCTCCCACATATTGTGGTGAACATGCACTGATTACTTCTGCTGTTCCTTTGATGTGTTCATTAGAATATGTTTTCCCACCCAATCCTAAAATTATCATACATGACATTTTGTAACCTGCATCTTTTGCTTTGTTTACTGATTTGATTATTGTTTTTCCAACTGCCCCTTTAGTTACTTTTTTTAATACAACATCTGATCCACTCTCAATTCCTAAATAAAACATATCAAGTCCAGCTTCATTCATTTTCTTTAATTCTTCAGGTGTTTTTTTCAAAATATTCATAGGCATTGCATAACATGAAATTCTTTCTAGTTTTTCAAATTTTTCTTTAATGTATTTTACAATTTTTATCATAAATTCTGTATCCAGATTTAATGCGTCTCCATCTGCAAGAAATACTCTCCTAGTGTCAGGTACATAATTTGACATCATATCAATTTCTGATTTTATTTCATCCCATGATCTTTCTGAATACTCTTTTGATCTATACATATCACAAAAAGAACATTCGTTAAAGGAACAACCTAAAGTGACTTGGAAAATTAATGATCTTGCTTCTGAAGGTGGTCTGTATAGTGGGGCATCATAATTTAGTGACATGTTTTATTTCACAGAAGTTTATCAATTATGTTTTTTATAGTTTCTACTTTAATTCAATTCCTAATACCTTTTAGTGATAAATTAGAATAATTTTTACTTCTCATGGCAAATGATCCTAGTGTAAAAAGACTACTTTGGTTTGTGTTTACAGGTTCACGAGGGGGATTAAATCGTCTAAAAATTATCTCAAAAATAAAAGAAAATCCACTAAATATCAATCAGTTAGCAAAAGAGATGAATCTTGACTATAAAGCCATCCAACATCACATTAAGGTCCTTGAAAAAAATAATTTAATTGCCAAAATTGGTGAAAAATATGGCATTGCATATTTTCCATCTACATTTTTAGAAGTTAATATGGCGACATTTGAAGAAATTGAAAGAAAACTGGATAAAAGTAAATAAACACTCAAGAGGTATTTTTTTCTAAATGGAGTCTACTTCTCTAATCTTATCTGTGGTATCTATTGCAAATATGGGTATCCTTGGAATTTTAATTGTAATATTTGGTAAAATGTATGGAACTACTAAAGCACAGCTTCCATTGGGTATGATTGTAGTTGCTGGAATGCTATTTTTACATAATGTAATTGGTGCACTAGCATATTTTTCAATGGAACAAATTTTCTCTCATGAAATATTTCCATACATGATGGGTGTAGGAATTGCAGAACTTGTAGGCTTGATAATATTCCTAAAGATCACTTTAGACTGAGTTTAATTGTAACAAAAAATAATCAA
>Ga0209361_1001575_pt1 | contig 14697 bp, 12 predicted proteins | sample SaaInlV_200m_DNA_3_FD_184657 | JGI IMG/M metagenome (GOLD analysis project Ga0209361, IMG submission 184657) | Marine microbial communities from expanding oxygen minimum zones in the Saanich Inlet - SI037_S4LV_200m_DNA (SPAdes) (version 2) | ecosystem: Environmental > Aquatic > Marine >... | reverse complement strand
CAACAGATAATTTTGTAGTCTTTGCTCCTTTCGCTTCCAGGTTTCCTTTTGAGACATGGATACTTCCCAAAAAACACGAAAGCAATTTTGAAAACTTACAGGGGGCAGAGGCAAAAGAACTTGCATATGTTTTAAAGAGCGTTCTTGCCAAACTAGAAGCAACTTTAGACTTTCCACCGTATAATTATATAATACATAGTGCTCCATTTAATGTAACGGAATCAAAGCATTTCCATTGGCATATAGAAATAATACCAAGACTTACAAACATAGCAGGATTTGAATGGGGAACAGGATTTTATATTAATCCAACGCCTCCTGAAGAATCTGCTGAATTATTGAAAATATAATGAAGAAAAAACCAGTAGTTCCACATATGGAAAAGACCGTAAACAAGATCAGGAAATTGCTCAATAAGTCTAAGGGTATGGTACTTGATGATAAGTTATTAGGGTCACTGGAAGAGATGTGTGAGGATCTGGGATCTCAACTGAAGAAGAGAGAGGTTGAGGCCGGAAACCTCTCCGTAAAAAATGAAGAAAATGAAGAATCAAAAATATTGGAAGAACAGATTCAAGAGGAAAGAGAAATATTTGATAACGTAATAGAAGTCATGGGGGCAGGATTGTGTCTTATTGATAAGAATACAAAGATTATATGGGCAAATGATACACTGAAGGAGTGGCTGAACCTGAATGAATCTCCCGTTGGTGGACATTGTTCTGATATTTATCACTGTGATGTCGTCGGAACGGACAAATGCCCTGCAGAGCTGGTACTCAAGGGGAAAAAGGGTCACATCGTTCAATCATGGGTGAGAACAAAGGCAAAAAAAAGAATGTGTATTCAACATATTGCCATACCTATAACAAACAAGAATAGCAATACTGACAATATCCTGTTGCTTACTGTAGATGTGACTGAAAACGAAAAGATGGTACACCGGCTTTTACTGTTACAACAGTTTGGAGAAATAACCCAGGGAACTTTACATCTTGATAAATTGCTACATTTGATCTTAACATGCATAACTGCTGATTACTCATTTGGGTTTAACAGAGCAACGCTATTCTTGATTAATAAAGAGCTTAATGTTCTGAATGGAAAATTAGCGATAGGGCCAGCTTCCTCAGAAGAGGCTACGCGAATTTTGAAGGAGATGTCAGATAGTCATAATTCCCTTACAGATATTGTTGACAAATTAGATTATAGCCATAATATCGATACGCCTCTTAACACGATGACAAAGCTTTTGGTTTACTCACTTGCAGATGCAAAGGAAGTTGTGACGCTTTGTACTAAAGAAATGAAACCCATAATAGTTAAAGATGCTGTTAAGGATCCGCGTGTATCAAATGAATTCAGAAAGGCCTTGGGGGTAAATGAATTTGTCTGTGTCCCCTTGATAGCCAAGAATGAGCCTATTGGTGTTATCGTTGCAGATAATGTTTATACTGCGGAACCGATATCTGATGAGCGTGTTAATACTTTGACAATGTTTGTCAATCAGGCCTCGCTTGCAATTGAGAATGCTGAAACCTATAAAAGTCTGGAAGATAAGATTGATCAACTTACTGAAACTCAGCAGAGACTTATTCGTTCAGAAAAACTGGCGGCCATCGGTTCAATGTCATCTTACGTTGCTCATGAAATAAGAAACCCACTGGTTACCATCGGCGGTTTTGCAAAAACTCTCTCTCGTTTTACCTTTACAGATACGAAAATCAAAGTTAACATTGATATTATTATAGAGGAGGTAAAGCACTTAGAGAAAATACTTAATAATATTACAGATTTTGCCAAGCCATCTAAGCCCGAAAAAATTGATGTTCAACTATGTGAAATAATGGAAAATACGTGTTTGCTAATGGAGAACTATTTCCAGGAAAAACATATAACGTTGCAAAAAAAATATGAAACAGGTGTGCCTGAAGCACCCGTTGATCCTACTCAAATAAAACAGGTTTTCCTTAATATACTGATGAATGCGGTCGAATCAATGCCTGATGGTGGTAAGCTCGACGTTAAGATTAAATATATAGATGGGTCAGTAAAGATATACATTGTTGATGCAGGCAAAGGAATGAAACAAGATGTGCTGCAGAATATTTACGATCCATTTTTTACGACAAAACCGAGTGGCACAGGTGTCGGCCTATCTGTCAGTCTAAAGATTATTGAGGATCATGGCGGAACGATAGATGCGATAAGCGAACAGGGAAAAGGAACAACCATGTTACTAACACTGCCAATAAAGTAGTAGAAAGGAGTTCGTAACGATGACAACTATTCTGGTTGTAGAAGACGACAAAAACCAACGCTTACTTTACGAACAGGAATTAAAATTGGAAGGTTATGAGGTTGTGACAGCTTCTGATGGTAAGGACGCTTTGGGAAAAATCCAGGAACAGCTCCCAGACCTTATTGTAATGGATATAAACATGCCAAAGATGGATGGTATTGAGACAATGGGAAAAATTCTAGGAAAAAATAAAGAAATTCCTGTTATCATTAATACTGCTTACAGTAACTATAAAGATAATTTTATGACATGGGCTGCAGATGCATATATTGTCAAATCTTCAGACATGCTAGAGCTAAAGAACACAGTTAAAGAAGTATTGGCAAAAAAAGCGAAGGATTCCTGAATTAGCGTAAATGAAAAGAAGTTTTCAATGTGTCTAACATTAAACCAGATTATTTCAAGTCAATTAATATTGAGAATAGAAACATGCCTCTAAGCAATGTACTTACCATTATTCTGGCAGGAGGACAGGGGGAAAGACTTTATCCCCTGACAAAAGACAGAGCAAAACCTGCTGTGCCTTTTGGAGGTATATACAGAATAATAGATTTTACATTAAGTAATTGTCTCAATTCCGGATTGCGCAAGATAATAGTTCTGACTCAATACAAATCCTTTTCTCTCGATAGGCATTTGAGGCTTGGATGGAGTATTTTTAATAGTGAATTAAATGAATATATAGAACAGATTCCCCCTCAGCAAAGGATCAGTGATCAGTGGTATCAGGGGACTGCAGATGCTGTCTACCAAAATATATATACACTTGAAAAGGAACAACCAGAAATGGTCTTGATGCTTTCCGGAGACCATATTTATAAAATGGATTACAGAAATATGATCCGTTTTCATCAGGAAAAGAAAGCCGATCTTACAATTGCGTGTATGGACGTACCGCTAGAAGAAGGAAAAAGATTTGGTGTAATAGAAACAAATGAGGATAGTAGAATTACTGGATTTCATGAGAAACCGGCTGTACCAATCCCTTCTCCAAATAATCCGGATGCTACATTTGCTTCTATGGGAATATATTTGTTTAACACCAACACGCTCGTTAAAGCGATAATTGATGATGCCAAGCAGGATACAAATCATGATTTTGGAAAAAACATAATACCTGACATGATACATTCTAAGAGGGTTTACGCATACCCGTTTACGGATGAAAACAAGAGTGGCTTAAACTACTGGCGTGATATAGGGACCCTGGATGCTTACTGGGAGGCTAATATGGATCTTGTACAAATATCACCAGAATTTAATCTTTATGACAAAGACTGGCCAATCCGGACTTACAAAGCACAGTACCCCCCGGCAAAGACAGTTTATAAAAAAGATTTTCCAGGTGAGAGAACAGATATGATCCTCAATTCTATTGTATCAGATGGATGCATAATCAGTGGTGCAAAGATAGAGGGATGTGTCTTGTCACCTGATATTAGAGTTGGTTCTAACACAGAAATTTATGATTCAATTATAATGGAAGATGTCAGGGTAGGGCAGAACGTTAAGATTCGAAAGGCCATAATAGATAAATCGGTAAATATTCCAGACAATATGAAAATTGGTTTTGACAGGGATGAAGATATAAGGCATTTTACTGTTACTGATAGCGGTATCGTGGTTGTCCGCAAAGAAATGCAACTGGTTTAGAAAAGTATAGCATTTCTATACTTCCTTATCTTCTTAATCAGTCTGATTGTCAGTGTTTAGTTCCATTCGTTCCGGTATTAATATCCCGCCTGAAACAATTAATTTCATACCCTCTTCGATGCTGAGATCAGTTTCTTCTATATCTTGCTCTGGAAGATAAATCAAGAAACCTGAAGTAGGATTTGGTGTTGTTGGGATAAATATACTGGACAATTCTGCCCCATCTACCGTCTTTAAGCTACCTGTGACAAATGCAAATGCCTTCATTCCGACTCTTGGATATTCAACTATAACTACACGTTTGAAAGATTGTGTAGTCGGGAGACTTATAATTTCAATCAGTTTTTTTGACGATGTATATACATTTTTTATAATAGGGACATTGTTCACTATTCTTTCAAAGAAACGAATGACAAACTTTCCTAGAAAATTTGTTGCTACCACACCTATAAAATAGAGCGCTACAAATGTGAGTATAAACGCTACTGACGTGATGACAAACTCGTCAATTTTACTATTCGGAGAGAACCCGAAAGCACCGACGGCTCTTACTACCACCGGAGAAAGAATCCCTCCAATCATAGTAAATAAAAACTTTATTACAAAAAATGTAACGAAGACTGGTAAAACAACTAGTAGTCCAGCAATCATTTTTCTTCTGGTATTTTTCTTTAAACCGACAGTGTGAAGTCTTCCTGATTTCATTTTTGGTTTCATAATAGATAATCGTGATAGTTCAATAAATTAGATTATAAAAAATGCCAAATTGCTACCATTATACCTGCAAGGATAAAATTAAAATCTGTAATACTTTCACATGCGAACCCACTGGGTATAAGGCGCTTGTGATAGAGGTATAAATACCCACATGCGTACGCAACACATGGGAGAAGATAATATGAGAACCCGGAAGTCCAGCCGTTCATAGGGCTGATAATTAATAGTATTGTCAGTAATGTTAACATTACGACGAGAATTACCTTAGTATTATTTTTTCCTATTGCTATTGGTATTGTTTCCTTGCCAATTATTCTGTCACCTTGTACGTCTCTTACGTCAAGCAATACTGTCCTTGTGAAAACCATGCTGAAAGTAAATGCTAATACAACAGGAAGTGACGACAAGGAGGATTCTGCTGATCCCAGGAACGTAATTAAACCTGTGCTGACAGCCCATGCTATACTTATAAACATCTCTTTTGATCCCGGAATTTGTGCAAGACTTCGATACCTGAAGATACTGGTAAACCTCTTTGGGACTATAGAAACCCTGTACGCTATTCCGAACAAAGAGGCAAAAAAAATGCAGAAAAAAACGTCTATATTAACAGTAAATGCCAGAATCGTAGACAAGATGGCTGCTACAATACCGAGAACCATGAAGGTTACTTGATATTTCTCATACAATTTTGCCCTGGATGGTTCACTCAGGGCAGCAGCTTCCTTATTAGCAAAATAGTTTAAAACATACATTGAAAACAAAAATAGTGTTGCAATTGCACAGAATTTAACCCTGGGATTTATACCAAGCAAGACAGCGCTTGCATAGCTGAAACTTGCAGCTCCAATTCCAATATACATGAAACTGCCTATTAAGATTGTAATCGCTTTTTCAGTAAACGATTGCACTTTTTTGTTTTTTTCGCCTTGATAATTCTGTACCTTGTCAACAACCCTATCGAGTAACCAGTTAGGTGTTGAAGCACCAGCTGTTATGCCAATGACACCATAATCTGCGAGTTTCTTTAGGTTCAATTCCTGTTCTGTCTCAACCAGGAATGCTGGCACACCTTTCTTTTCAGCGATTTGAACTAATCTATTTGTGTTTGCACTCCCTCTTCCACCAACGACAATCATTGCATCAACATCCTCGCTCAGGCTGATCACCTCTTCTTGTCGTCTTGATGTAGAACTGCATATTGTGTCAAACACCTTGTGGTTTTTATATCTGTGTTTTAGTTTATCAGCTATTAATGCAAAGGTATTCATGTCCTGAGTAGTTTGGGCAACAATACAAATTTTTTCCATATCAGGTAATTCTGATACTTCCTCAGGAGAAGAAACCACATAGCCTTTGCCGTTAGTATACCCAAGTAATCCAGTTACTTCAGCATGCCCTTCATCACCTACTATTACGGTAGAAAATCCTTCCTTCGCGTTTTCCTCAATAATTAATTGTACACGTTTCACGCGGGGACAAGTTGCATCACAGATCGCGGCGCCTGATGCTTCCAGTTCTTGTCTTCTTTTGGGTGTAATACCGTGTGCCCTGATAACTACAGTACTCTTTGACAAATCCGTGTCTTCCTTGAGGGCTCTGATTCCTTGTTTCTCCAGCTTTTCAAGTACCTGTGGATTATGTATCAACGGACCTTCTGTATAGATGGTGCCATCGCTTTCAACTTTATTAGCAGCATCTAATGCGTTGTCCATTGCCTTTCGTACACCCATACAAAAGCCTGCTTTTTTTGCTACTATAACTCGCATTTTTTGTCTATTTTATGGTTAAAATAAGCTGAGTGATTCTTATGTCAATACGTACCAAACTTGTATGTTCCGACAACCTTTCTCACTCAATCTCTCACTGAAATATAATGAAAATGATTCTATCAACATGCAATTTTCTTGTCAAAGAAAATCAGATTTGATAGAATTGTCTCGACATCAATTGGTGGGTTGTGGGGATGGCTTTTCGCCGGTGAGATTAATGGCGCCATGCATACGATAACGACAAAGCTTATATTATTTGCAAGAAATTACCAAAAGAATATAAGGAGTATCTGATAATGGACTTGTATGAAACTATCAAAACAAGAAGAAGTATAAGGGCGTATAAAAAGGATCCGGTGGAAGACGATAAACTGGATAGAATTATTGATGCTGCACGGCTTGCACCAACTGCTGCCAATAAGCAGCCATTTTCGCTTATAGTAATTAAAAATGAACAGGTTAAACACAAATTAAAAGATGCTTATTCGCAGGAATGGTTTTACACGGCACCGGTAATTATATGTGCATGTGCATTACCAGACACAGCATGGAAACGAAACGATGGTAGGAGATACGTTGATGTTGATGTGGCAATAGCAATGGATCATTTGATACTTGCCGCTTCTGCTGAAGGACTTGGCACCTGTTGGATAGCCGCTTTCAAACCAGAGGTGGTGAAAGATGTATTAAACATACCTGATAATTTAGAGCCCTTGATTTTAACGCCCCTGGGTTATCCTGAGATCATTCCTGAACCAACTTTTCGAAAATCGCTTGGAGAAATGGTAAGAGAAATAAAGTGAATCTGCTGCAATTATCCATGCCTGATACCTCTCTACATTTCAGCGGGAAAATGTGTGACTTTCCGTACTTCAGTAGTGCCTCATTTGAGTAGTCTTACTATCATCAAAGGCAAAAGAGACCACAACAGTTCAGGTCTTAACATTTAATAAAATATTAATAGCTTCTTTAAGGTATAAAAAATGGCAACAGTCGCAATTTCAAGTTGTGATAATTATGAGTTAGAAAAAGTCAGCACGGCTGTGAAAAAATGTTTAAGTTTGATAGGTAATCTTGAAACCATTGTAAGGCCTGGGATGAAGGTGTTACTTAAACTGAATCTCCTTTCTGCCTCATTAGGGCCGGAGAGGGCAGTTAATACGCATCCTACCGTTATAAGGGCGCTTGTTGATATCTTTAAGAACGATTACGGGTGTGAGGTTTATATTGGGGATTCTTGCGGTAGCCTAAGGACCGGTTCTACGGATAAAGCTTTTAGGGTTACACAAATAGACAAGATTGCAGAAGAGACAGGCGCTGTTATCGTAAACTTTGATAAGGATGAAGCCCTTGATATAACAAATGAGAACGCAGTGATCTTAAAAGACTTCAAGATTGCAAAGACTGTAACGTCGGTAGATGTTGTAGTGAATGTCCCGAAACTGAAAACACACGGTCTGACAAGGTACACAGGTGCAATCAAAAATATGTTCGGTTCCATACCTGCCAATGGGAAGAAAAATGTGCATCTGTTGGCACCAAAGAACAGATTAATGGCTCAGGCATTGGTTGATGTTTTTGAGATGGTACAACCACATATAACTGTAATGGATGCAGTTATTGGAATGGAGGGTAACGGCCCTAACGCCGGAGATCCGAGAAAGGTGGGATTAATAATTGCCGGTTATGATGGTATCGCATTGGATGCTGTGGCCAGCACTATAATTGGCTTTGATCCCATGAAAGTACCTATTATCAAGTATGCACATGACAGAAAACTTGGTACCGCAGATATGAATAAGATAGAAGTTTTAGGTGAGGAGATCAGCAAGGTTGTAGTTGCTGATTTTAAGAAACCCTCCAGCTCCGCACAGGATTTTGCGTCTAACTATATCCCAAACTTTATGCTTGCTAAAATGTTTGATAATAGTTGCTCATGTGTTTCTACGGTGAATGAACCAAATTGTACAAGATGTTATGAGTGTATCAGAAATTGCCCAGCTAAAGCAATGTCGGCTCCGGATGGTAAGGTGATAGTCGATGAGGATAAATGTATTGGCTGCTTTTGCTGTGACGAGGTTTGCAATTACAAGGCGATTGAGATGAAGCGTTCGTTTCTTGGTAATGTTTTCTTGAAAATGGCGGTCTTCTTAGGTGTGGAACGGTTACAGTAGTAAATATATAATCGATATAGAAAGCAATAGAACTGCTTCTTGTAACTGGATGATTAAAATGAAGTAATACTATTTTTTTGCAATATTAATTGTCATTGAAGCAGACGACAATTGATTTTCGCTTTGAACTTTTTTGGAAATTTCTTCTCTATTGATCGTGATGTGCCTTGGCGCATCAATCCCCAATTTGATCTGCTGTTTATTAATATCTATAACAGTTATCTTGATATTATCTTCGATTATGATGCTTTCACCTAACTTTCTTGTTAGTATAAGCATTTTTCACATTCCTGAATTTATATTAAAATTTTATCAAATGAGCCTTAAGTATGTTTCTTTTGCTAAACATTTTTATACAGTAGTTTATAAGTTTTACGTATTAAGTCAAGATGATTTACATTGAATTTGATGACATAATGCAGATATTCTCCTGTTTGGCAGGTAGAGTATTTTTTCATCTTTCACTATAACATCGATTTTTCCCACCGTTATAACTACAACAAGCTCCGCTTTATAATTCATTTAGGATTTTGATTTAATTTGTATATATTTCGTTGAATTCGTTGTAAATAGCATTTCAAGGGTTTACAGAGCAGTTTGTAATTGACAGGTTTTGTGCCTTTTTGATATAAGACTACTAATAAAATTTCTTAATAATTAACAGGGGACAAGGCATGGCAACGATAGAAAAAACCACAGCAAGGGAAATACTTGATTCCAGAGGTAACCCTACAGTTGAAGTAGATGTAATACTGGATGATGGTACATTGGGCCGGGCGGCAGTTCCGTCAGGTGCGTCTACAGGTCGTCACGAAGCTTGTGAGCTGAGAGATGATGATCCGAAACGATATCTCGGAAAGGGAGTTACCAAGGCCATTAATAATGTAACAGAAATAATAGGTCCAAAAATAAAGGGTTTAGACCCATCCGAACAGGAAAATATTGATAAACTAATGATTGATCTGGATGGTACAGATAATAAAAGCAACTTGGGTGCTAATGCCATCCTGGGAGTCTCTATTGCGATAGCAAGAGCGGCCTCAAATATGTTAAATAAACCGTTGTATAGATATATCGGAAATAGTGATAACTATATCATACCTGTACCCATGATGAACATTATTAATGGCGGAGAGCATGCTGATAACAACCTTGATATTCAGGAATTTATGATCATGCCGGTTGGTGCTGACTGCTTCAAGGATGCATTAAGGATCGGAGCAGAAGTCTTTCATAGTTTGAAAAAAATCCTTAGCTCCAAGGGGTATAACACAAATGTAGGTGATGAGGGCGGCTTTGCTCCTGAGTTGAAATGTAATGAAGAGGCCTTGGAGACTATAATGGAAGCCATAATCAAGGCGGGTTATGAACCAGGCAAGGATGTATTACTGGCTTTAGACACAGCTGCAAATGAAGTTTATAAAGATGGTAAATATGTATTACAGGCAGAAGCTGATCCTGAAAAATCTATTGAAGGTATGATTTCATTCTATGATGATTTGATCTCTAACTATCCCATTTATTCAGTAGAAGATGGCTTGGCAGAGGATGATTGGGATGGCTGGAAGGCATTAACCGAAAAAATTGGCAACAGGGTGCAACTAGTCGGAGACGATCTATTCGTTACGAACATAGATAGATTAAAGAAGGGTATTGACCAGGGAATAACCAATTCAATATTGATCAAACTTAATCAGATAGGTACGCTTACAGAAACCATACAAACAATAGAGATGGCCAAATCAAATGGTTTTACTACAGTCATATCACATCGTTCCGGAGAGACGGAAGATACTATAATATCTGATGTTGCAGTAGCAACCAATGCAGGACAAATCAAGGCCGGTTCACTTTCCAGAACAGACCGCATATGCAAATATAATCAATTGTTAAGGATAGAGGAAGAACTTGGAGATAATGCTGTTTATGGTGCCGCTTCTTTGAAGATGAAATAATATATTTATCTTGAGCTCTAAACAATTGCTAGATATTTGCTTCCAACTATCTACTGAAATAAAAGAATTATGCTAAGGCGCTTCCTTTTTACCTTTTCTATAGCAACCTCAATAATAATTGTCTTTTCTGTTATCGTTACTCAAAAGAGAGAGGAGAGGATGACTCTTGAGGCAACACAAAAAGTGCTTGCGGAAAAAGTTGATTCTTTAAGGGTAGAAAACGAAAGACTCAAAGCAGAAAACAAAGCACTCGTAGATGACCCTATACAAGTAGAGAGAGAAGCCAGGGATAATTATGGATATACTAAAGAGGGAGAAACTACTTACAAAAAATACAAATTTAATATTTCAGAACCAGAGAGTGACAAGGAAGGTAGGTCAGCTAAGTCAGGTGGTCTGGAAGCATTCTTATTCGAAGGTCCCTTTCCGTGGCAGGTGCCACTCGGTCTGATAGTGATAGCTTCTCTATTTTTATTAGTTTCTTATAAATATGAACGTTAAATCTTATATTGATAAAATGGTAAGGGATGCCAAAAAGGCATCTCGTCTGATGGCCACTGCCGATACATCAGTAAAGAATGCTGCACTGGAGCAAATGGCGCTCAATTTCATTAACAGTAAAGAAATACTGATAGTGGAAAATGAAAAAGATTTAAGGGCTGCAGAGGAGAATGGATTATCTGCTGCCATGATAGATAGATTACGACTGACTGATCAACGTATAGAGGCTATGGCGGAGGGCATAAGAGAGGTGATAAATCTCAGCGATCCTGTTGGTGAAGTAATGGAGAAAATTGTACGACCAAACGGCCTTGACATTCAAAAGATCAGAGTTCCCATAGGTGTTATAATCATTATTTATGAATCACGGCCAAACGTTACGGCTGATGCTGCATCACTTTGCTTAAAAACAGGAAATGCGACAATACTTCGCGGTGGAAAAGAGTCGATACATTCTAATATTGCAATCTACCGGCAAATAAGCACGGCACTTGAAAAGGTTGGACTTGATAAAAATGCAATTCAGGTCATAGAAACTGCCGACCGTGAAGCCGTTGGACACCTTCTCAAATCAGATGAATATGCGGACTTGGTCATTCCCAGAGGTGGGGAGAGCTTGATACGAAACGTTGTTGAAAACTCTACCATTCCGGTCATAAAACATTACAAAGGTGTTTGCCATGTCTACGTGGATGAACATGCTGATACGGATATGGCAAGAGAAGTATGTTTGAATTCAAAGCTGCAGAGACCGGGTACTTGCAATGCAATGGAAACTATGCTGGTGCACGAGAAGATATCCGGCACATTCCTTCCTGATATTTACAAGGGGATGTCGGACGCCGGCGTAGAATTGCGTGGATGTGAAAAAAGCCGTGAGATCATTCCTGAAATAAAACAAGCTGTCGAAGATGACTGGTCAGCAGAGTATTTAGACAAGATACTTTCCGTAAAAATTGTTTCTTCCATAGATGATGCTATTGATCATATTTCAATTTATGGTTCTTCACATTCAGATACGATAGTAACAGAAAATAAATCCAATGCGAATAAATTTACAGATGAGGTTGACTCTGCTGCTGTATACGTTAACGCCTCCACACGCTTTACTGACGGCTTTGAATTCGGGATGGGTGCGGAGATTGGCATCAGTACTGATAAACTTCATGCTCGCGGACCAATGGGTCTTAAAGAGCTTACATCATACAAATATATCATCCATGGCACAGGACAAATTCGCTAGTAATGGTCTGCAAAACAGATGATACTGGTATAATGATGAACACCTGTCGTCATTTTAACTTGATTTTTCACGTCTCTTGAGCTATCTTCCCTGTTCAACCATTTTGGCAATTTTCTCTAATTTGAAAGATTCTGGAATTATTTTTTAGGGGTTTACTATGAAAAGAAAACTTTTACCAACATTTTCTTTAATAATTTTGTTTTCGCTGATAGCAGGTTGTTTGCAACTTCCATCCAGAGTTATTCCACACCACGTAAATCTGGAAGAGGAGTTTCAGATGGGGAAATATGTGCCAAAAATTAAAAACTTTTTTATTATACTGGATGCCTCATCATCTATGAGTGTGCCATATGCAGGTAAGAGTGGGGGAGATTCAAAACTTACGATTGCTACGAATTTTTTAAGGCATATGAACAGTACTATGCCTGAGATGGAAGTTATCGGTTCCCTTCAAACATTCGGTCGTGGAATTGAGGTGCCGATGAAACAGACAGAGACCGTATATGGAAGAACCGCTTATTCCAGGTCCGGTCTGGAACAAAGCTTAGATAGCATAAATTTTCTTGCCGAGGGCAACAGTCCGGCTGGGCTTGCAATTAGAGAAATCGGTGATACTATCGGATCTATTGAAGGTACGAATGCTGTGATCTTTATAAGTGATGGTGAGCATCTGGAAGGGGATCCTCTTGCGAAGGTCAGGGAAATCAAAAACAGTTATGGTGGATGGACCTGCTTTTATACGGTTTGGATAGGAAATAATCCCGAAGGTGAATCATTTATGACAGAACTTGCCGGAGGAGTGGATTGTGGTTTTTCAATGTCTATTGAAGGAATTGCTTCAAACGAAGATATGGTAGACTTTATAAAGCAAGTATTTCTTACAACTGAAATCGACAGCGATGGAGATGGCGTTCCGGATAGTCTTGATAAGTGTCCTGATACCTCGATTGGAGTTGATGTAGACGAATCTGGATGTCCCATTGTTGCCCAGATAGATAGTGACAGTGACGGTGATGGGGCGTTTGATGATGTTGATGAGTGCCCTGATACGCCGGTAGGTGCTATTGTTGATGACAGAGGGTGCTGGGTTGTCAAAGGTGTCCAGTTTGATTATAAGAAATGGGATGTCAAACCACAGTTCAATTCAAATCTCGATAATATAGAAAATATTTTGAAGAAGAACTCTGGAATGAAGATAAGAATAGAGGGACATACAGACGATATCGGATCCGCAAAATACAATATAGACCTTTCTGGTAAAAGGGCTAAGGCAATTAAAGACTATCTGGTTGGCAAAGGTATAGAACCGTCACGAGTTACTACAAAAGGACTCGGGTATGCTAAACCAATTGCAGATAATGATACAGCTAAGGGGCGCGCCTTGAACAGAAGGGCTGAAATAATACCGGTGAAATAGTTGAGTTTGGTCAGCAGCTGCTCAGAAAGGTTCTGGGTGAATACAGAATCTTGAGAGTTTTTAAAGCATTAGTTTCTCTCATTGCCATGCATATAAAAATGTATGGCAATGAACAATATGGCAAATGAGCAATAGCCTATAGCAAAATTACTTGCTGCCCCACATCCGAATACACTAACAATACCATTAGGCGTTAGCTCATATGCATGTATAATACCTACAAAAGAGAGAAATGCTGCTCCCAGCGACCAGATACACGCCATTAAAAACTTCCTTTCAATTAAGAAGACAGAAATGGAAGCCAGTATCATAGACGTAAAGATGAAGCCTCTTTCGAGTGATATCATTCCGTGAATTGCCAGATTATTGGTAAACGCGTCCTTGCCAACTATGAAGAGAGTTGTTCCGGCTGACCTGAGTGTGCTCTCAACCATTAACAATCCCCATGCCGCAATGGCAGGGAAGAGCCCCATTGCAACCGCCATGGCGTGATGCTTTGGCGTCTCCTGGAATGCCTGAGCCACTATCACTATTCCAATCCACAGCAGTATTCCTATTCCTGCTTCAAGAGGAACAACTTTTAGGATAACGGTTATAACTCCGCTCAGGCAGATGATAGCGACGAAGACACCGTTAAGGATAGAATATCCGGTCCTGGCTCCAATAGCTTTCCAACCCGGATGGCCTATATATATAGTCGTAGGAAAGCAACTGCCAAATAACGAAGCTACAACAGAGCCAATCCCGTTAGTTAACAGTGATGGAAATGTATCGTACTTATCTCCAGCTGCCTCAGCACTTTCAAGGTTTTGTAATGAACCCACGACATTAAACACTCCCATCGGAGCAATGATAGAAATGTATTGAAGTACATATTTGCTCTGGATCAAGTCAATCATATTTCCACCACAAAACTGAGGCGGTGAAAAGTGGAATAATCCATCTCCGTTCACAATATTTCCA
>Ga0209361_1001573_pt1 | contig 14704 bp, 8 predicted proteins | sample SaaInlV_200m_DNA_3_FD_184657 | JGI IMG/M metagenome (GOLD analysis project Ga0209361, IMG submission 184657) | Marine microbial communities from expanding oxygen minimum zones in the Saanich Inlet - SI037_S4LV_200m_DNA (SPAdes) (version 2) | ecosystem: Environmental > Aquatic > Marine >... | reverse complement strand
CTTGATAATACAAAGATAAAACACTGCTACATAAATCGTTTTTTTAGCTAAAAAAAACAGCCTCCTTTTTGTCCACTTGAAAAATATCAAGGTCAAACAGCCTCCTTTTTGTCTATTACACCCGAAACAACGAAGAAATTTGCATTTTTAGAGGGCTCCTAATGAAACAAAAAAGCCCCATCTATAAATTGATGAGGCTCTAAACAATTTAATTTGTACGTTTTTTTATTTCTTTTCAGAAATTGCAATACGAATTTTCTTTTCCAGTTCTTCTGAAAGTTCAGGATTATCAAATATTAAATTTCGCACTGACTCTCTCCCCTGCCCCAGTTTTGTTTCGCCGTAGCTAAACCATGAACCACTTTTCTTAATTATATTATACTCAACACCTAAGTCGATAATTTCTCCAGTTTTAGAAATACCTTCGCCATACATAATATCAAATTCTGCTTTTCTAAACGGTGGAGCAAGTTTGTTTTTCACAACTTTAACTCTTGTTTTATTTCCTGTAATATCCTCGGCATCTTTTATTTGACTAATCCTACGAATATCAAGTCTCACTGAGGAATAAAATTTAAGAGCATTTCCACCGGTAGTAGTTTCAGGATTTCCAAACATAACCCCAATTTTTTCGCGAAGCTGATTTATGAAAACACAACATGTGCCAGTTTTACTAATATTGGCAGTCAATTTCCTTAATGCTTGCGACATAAGTCGGGCTTGAAGACCCATTCTTGAATCTCCCATTTCGCCTTCGATTTCGGCTTTTGGTGTAAGAGCAGCAACCGAATCAATAACAATAATATCAATAGCTCCGGAACGTATCAGGTGATCGGTAACTTCAAGAGCTTGTTCTCCATTGTCGGGTTGAGAAATATATAAATTCTCGATATCTACACCTAAATTTTCGGCATAAAATCTATCAAAAGCATGTTCGGCATCAATTATGGCTGCAACTCCACCACTCTTTTGGGCTTCGGCAATAGCATGGATTGCAAGCGTTGTTTTACCTGATGATTCTGGTCCAAAAATTTCGATAACACGACCTTTTGGATAACCACCAATTCCTAAAGCATCGTCCAATGAAATAGAACCGGACGAAATATATGGCATATTTTCAATAGCCTTTTCACCCATTTTCATGATGGTACCTTTCCCGTAATTTTTTTCAATTTTGTCTAAAGTAAGCTTTAGTGCTTTCGATTTCTCACTATTAATTTCTTTTTGCTTTTTATCGTTTGCCATTGTTTCTGTTTATTATATATTTTTTATTGTCTCATATTTTACATTTTGAGACATTTATTATGCATTCAAATAGTTTTGTGATACTATCTAAATATTAAAATCTAATTTCTTATCTTTTATTTTAATAAAGCTCTTGAAATTACTATTTGCTGAATTTCTGAAGTTCCTTCATAAATCTGAGTAAGTTTAGCTTCTCTCATCATTCTTTCAACATGATATTCTTTGACATAGCCATACCCACCATGAATTTGAACAGCCTCGGTAGTAACTTTCATTGCAGTTTCAGCGGCAGCATATTTTGCATGTGCACTGGCAATATCATAGTTTTTGTCATTGTCTTTCAGCCATGCAGCCTTTAAAGTCAGCAAACGAGCTGATTCAATAGTAGTTGCCATTTCTGCAAGCTTAAAGGCAATTGCCTGATGATGACCAATTAGCTTTCCAAAAGCCTTTCTTTCTTTTGCATATTGAACTGACAAATCAAGAGCACCCTGTGCCAAACCTAAAGCTTGCGATGCAATACCAATTCTGCCTCCCGACAAAACTTTCATGGCAAATTTAAAACCAAATCCATCTACTCCTATTCGATTTTCCTTCGGGACTTTCACATCAGTAAACATCAACGAATGTGTATCTGATGCTCTCATTCCCATTTTGTTTTCGTGAGGTCCTATTTCAAATCCTTCCCAATCTTTATCAACAATAAATGCATTAATTCCTTTATGTCCCAATTCTACACTTGTCTGAGCTATAACAAGATGATACTTTGCTGAACTTCCATTTGTTATCCAGTTTTTTGTACCATTCAACAAGTAATAATCACCTTTATCTATTGCAGTTGTTCTTTGTGAAGTTGCATCTGAACCGGCTTCGGGTTCCGACAAACAAAAGGACCCAATATATTCACCAGTAGCGAGAGGGACAAGATATTTTTGCTTTTGTTCTTCATTCCCATATTTTTCTAATCCCCAACAAACAAGCGAATTATTGACAGACATTACCACTGAGGCTGCAGAATCTATTTTGGATATTTCTTCCATGGCTAACACATAAGAAACCGTATCCATACCTCCACCGCCATATTTTTCATCAACCATCATTCCTAACAAACCTAATTCGCCCATTTCTTTAATTTGAGCTGCAGGGAATTCGCATTTTTCGTCTCTCTCAATTACACCGGTGAGTAGTTTCGATTTGGCAAAATCTCTTGCCATATCTTTTATCATCAACTGCTCTTCATTAAATTCAAAATTCATATCTATAAGGTTTTCAATTAATAATATATTATTTTGCTTCAGTAAAATCTAAAGGCTCTTCAATCGATTGTTCTTGATTATTTTTAACCAATTAATAATGAACATTAAAATAAATAACTTATCAATTATTTCTGTCTGAGATCTAACATTCTATTCTTTTCAGCAAATATAAGAATATTTCACAAATACTTTATTGAACCTTATAAAATAAATTTAGTAAAATTTATAATTTATACGAATTTCTATTTGGGTTAATATCAATGATAAATTGTTGTAGTTCAGGGAGTATTTAATATTTCAACAAAACATATTCTTTATGTTCCAGCATAGTTTTATAAACAAAAAAAGCCAAAGACCATAAATGATCTTCAGCTTTAAATTTTGTACTATGAAAAACAAAATTAAACTTTATGCCTCGGCTCATCTGAGACAGAAAGCTTTTTTCTTCCTTTTGCTCGTCGCGATAATATTACTTTTCTTCCGTTTGCACTGGACATTCTTTCTCTGAAGCCGTGCTTATTCTTCCTTTTTCTGTTCGATGGCTGAAACGTTCTTTTCATTTCTAATTATTTTATCTTTAACACTTATATCTCAAAATTTTGAAAGCACAAAAGTAATATTTTTTTTTATATTACAAATATATTTTAGTCTTTAACCTGAATAATTCATAAATATTTCTACTACAAGCCCAAACTGCACATCATCTTTGACCGTCCTCAATTTTTATTCCATCAAAATAGCTCGCTATTACTCAAAAATAAAAATCTGTGGTAGTTCAAATCTGACACACATTTTGAACTTACGAGACGAAAATTTATGAATTATTCAGGTTAAATTATTGCTTTATGTAAACCACCTTTTTAGTCTGAAAAAAGTCCTCTTGAAAGAAATTCTTTATATTGAAAATCTTGACGAAATATTTCAGATTTTCAATTTCTTCGAGAAAATCTCCTCCTTTAAGGTATAAAATTCCGTTGGAAATGGAATTGAACGATTTACTGTTTATTTTTTTCTTTGAATAATTAATAAATTCAGGGATTGTACAAACTGCTCTACTTACAATAAAATCGAATTTCGCATTCAATTTCTCGGCTCTAATTTGTTGGGCATAAACATTTGTAAGATTTATTTCTTCCGCAACAGATTTTACAACTTTTATCTTTTTCCCAATTGAATCAATAAGCATAAATTTGCAGTCGGGAAAAACAATTGCAAGCGGTATTCCCGGAAAACCACCGCCAGTTCCTATATCAAGAATGCTTGTTCCAAATTCAAATTTCACAACTTTTGCAATTGCAAGCGAATGCAAAACATGATGCACAAAAATATTTTCTACATCTTTTCGGGAAATTAAATTTACTTTCTCGTTCCAATCTTTATACAAATCTTCCAATTTTGAAAACTGCCTGATTTGTAAATCATTTAATTCCGGGAAATATTTTTTTAGTAAATTTTCTGATAACATGTTTTGAGCTTTCAATTTGTAATTTAATGAACAGTTATTCTATGATTATTAAAAAATAGTTCATTTTTGTTTTCTTGATAGACCTCCGCATCTTTTTTATAGATCAATAAATCATCAACATATATATTTTTTCCCGTATTATCGTCTCCCTTCAACAAAAAAGATATACTGCTTTTTTCATTTTTAATTTTAAAATTACATTCAACTAATGACCAACAATTATCAATAATAAAACTATGACTTGGATTAAAAATTGAATTCCATTTTACAGAAATTCCGTTGTCTTCCTGAACAATGAATAATGAATTCAAAACATCCTGACCATAGTTTTCTCCACAATTATATATCCAGAAACTTGCCACATATTCCTGATTCTCAACAAACAAAGAACTATCAATTTTTGCAAGAAGACTGTATCCATTTTTGGTTCCTTTAAAAGCACCATTACTTCTATAAGATATTTGGCTTTTGCTATCTTCAAAATCATCAAAATCTATTAAATCAGTGTAATCACTTAGAAAAAAATCATTTACAAATAACAGACTATCCCTTTTTTCAATAAAATCTTCCACTATCGAATTTTTTTCCGATTCATCGAATAGTTTTTCCAAAGAAATAGACAATAAAGAAAATTCATTGGAAGTGTATATTGTGTCGCATTTTTGAATTAACATTTGCTCATAATCTGTGATTGTTTCATTGCTCGAAATTATCAGAAATGGTTTGTTTGAAAAAATATCTTTCTCTATTTCTTTTTCATAATAATCAGGACTTATAAGCTGAACAATATTTTTACTTTCCCAAATACTTGTACGAGCCAAATAACTTCCCAAAATCGGAAGTTTTTTGTGATAAGAAAATACTTCAGATAACAACAATATTTTTTTTGATGCCGATTTTCCATAGTTTTCGCTGCCTTTATGATAAAAAGGTATAGGAATTATAGCTTGAAAATTTTCTGAGTCAATTTTATCTAATCCTTTTTTATATGATCCGTTCAATTGGTTTTTATCAAATAAGTTTGAAGTTTTTACTAATCGTTCGGAAAGCTCCTGATGGTATGGAAAAGCTTCTACAAAAAATAAAAAAGGTATAATGAAAAATACCAAACCTGAAAGTATTTTGTTTCTATTACTTAATTTTTTCACCAATTTGTATCCTACATAAACAGCTACAATTGTTGAAAAATAGAAGAAAATCCACGAAAATCGACCAGTTGATCGAAACGATTTCAGGATTGGGAACAAGTCTATTACAAATTCTAAATTAAAAATAAATGGATAACCCATTGAAAATAACAAAATTAATACGCTTGCCAAAAATCCATTCCTTAAAAATTCATTATCTAAATATTGCCGGAAGCAAAATATTTTTTTCGCCTTTATGAATTTCTTAATTGAATTTATCAATAAAAAACCCAAAACTAAAATTGTGCTTAATCCAACATATGCAACTCCCTCCCAGTTTTGAGTTCCAATTTTCGCAAAACTTTCAATAATTGGTTTTAGCGGTGGATGGCTTGGAAGAAATATGGTTTTAAAATCAGCTAAATATACAAAAAATCCATATGGATTATTTGTCCTACCTGTATGCTCATCAGTAATTTTGACTAAAAAATAAAAAATAATCAGAGGAAGAATTGTTTGAACAATTATAAAAAAATGTGTTTTATATAAAAGAATCGTTTTCCTGAAATTCTGAAATAATGATATTAAATAATATAAAGAAATAAAAAATACTACGATAAAAGTATAATAAGGATGAATTAGCACCCAAAACAAATTATTTATAAAAATAAAAATTGTCCATTTTAGTTTGTTTTCGCTCTCTAAAAAAAGCATGAACAAATATAAAGTCAATGGGATGAAGAAAACATACGCTAAAGATAAATGTCCCGTCATTCGAAAAACCTGGGGCGACAACATAGAAATTGCAATTGCATTGATTACTGAAAATATGGGCTGAATTTTTAACTTAGTGAAAATCAAATACAAAAATATTGCACATAACAGAAAGCTAAAAATGATACTAATATTAATAATTCCAACAGTATGATTTGCAATTTTTGGAAATATCGCAGCCAAAAGTTTTACCGAGTTGGTTAATAGAGGATTATTGACAGAATAAGTTATATGTTCTGAATATGGATAATTCATCCCATCGAATTGCAAATAGCTTGTGTCATGTTTTATATGATAAGAAGAATTATAGTAACTACTTATACCATCTCCACCATCGCTAAAAAGGAAACTATTCGGACTTATTACGATGTCAGAATAAAAACTCAAAATAAAAATGTTTGAGAAGATAAATACAAGCATCAAAAATAATATCTGCTTATTATTTATAATATTTTGAGATAATTTCATTCTTTAGTAATTTGTTTATATTTTATGAATACAATATATAATAGCTTTGCTTTAATGGGTATAAAATGCTGAAAATAATTTATCATCTTAATCTAAATATTTCTACATCACGAAATTCACCAATTTTATTATTTGTAAAACCTGTCAAATAAGGTTTTTTTTCAGATGTTTTTTTCCCTAAAATAATAAGGTACTCTGCTCCAAGTTCAATTGATTTCTGAATTTTCTCTTTTGAGGTATTTAGTCCTGCATATTCTGTCCATCCTTTCAAATTCATCAAATATAACGAATAGCAACTACTTTGGTCAGGAACAAAAATTACTGTATCATTCTTTCCTATTCCAATAGATTTAAGATATGGAGAAATCTCATGAACAGCCTTATATGTTGGAAATTCATTTAACCAACCATTATACCTGTCATTAGAGATTGAAGAGGCATAATACACATTATATGCTAAAAACAAAGCAAACAGAGTTTTCACAAGTTTATGATTGTAGAATTCACTCAAATTAATTTTTGCAAAATTTAAAAAACTTAAAACGACAAAAGCTGGAAGAATGAATAAATTTATCAGATAATAATCATGATCATGAAGCGTTGAAAACCAAAGTAATAAATACAAAATTACCCCCACAAAAAGAAGTGAACTTATAAGAACAAACTCTTTGTTTTCCTTTTTAATTCTATAAAACTGAACCAAAAACATTGCGCCAAGTACATATAAGGCTGCCGGACTATAGTAAGAATATACCCAGAAAGAAGTAACTTTTCCCCAAATTTTTAGGATTTTTTCTGACGATAAATCCCAGATAGGCATAGTTCTCGTTGAAAAATAATTTGTTCGATGATTCTGATTGTAATTAATAGCAAATAAATACCAAGCAATTACAACAATTATCAGGACTAAAAATGGGATTAGATTTTTATACTTCGATTTAAAAACTTTACTCTTAAACTTAAAAATAGAGATATTAAAAAATTCAATTACATAAATCCCAAAAATGGCCACAACACTTATTGCAGCAGTAATTTTCAGTAGTGATGCAATTGTAAAAAAAATTATTGAAATATAAAGTAATCTTTGTGTTTGCTTTTCTCTAAAACGAAAGAAAAAATACCACCCTATTAAGGAAAAAGCCAATGCAGTAGTATTTGATAAAAAACTATTTGCATAATAGACTAATACTGGAGAACTAAATAAAAATATACTGACAAAAATTGCCCAAAAGGTATCTTTCAAAAGCAAATCTGAAAGTTTATATAGAAAAAACAGTCCAACGAAAAAAAACAACATATTTGCAATCCTGAAAACTGAATCGTGATGACCAAATATTTTGTACAATATAGCTACAAAATAATATAAAAACGGCATTTCACCAACATTATATCCGCTTGTTCTACTATCAGAAATTAAAGCATGAAGCTCCGGTTCAAAAAAATTCATGCCATTTTGGTAATAATTTAAAGCAACTGAAGCACAATCTGCTTGGCGCCAATGATGAATTGATTGAGGACCTAGCATACTGCTATTTTGATAATTATAAACCAAAGCTACTACAATCAATACCAAAACAAATATTAACCAAGAATAATTATTAAAATTCATCATTTTTTTCATGACACAAAAGTAATTTAAAAAAGATTTTACGACAATTTCAAATAAATGAATTAAAAAGATTGGAATAAACTATTTTTGCTTTGATTTTATGTTGTAGATTTTTTCTGATAAACAAAATATGAAAATACAAAGGTTTCAATATAAGCATTTTACAAAGGCCAAATTTTTCGTCATAATAGTTTTGGCATTTTTTAGCCAGTCCTGTTTAGATTTTCCCGAAAAAAAATATTTAAACATATTTTGCGATGCAGAAACAATTTCTGAAGATCAAAACTATTTGTGTACAAGCATCCCTTCAATAAATTTTAGAGGGGGGGGACTACAGACCAATGAAGAATCATTTTCAGGGAAATATTCGATAAAACTTACAAAGAAAAAAGCATTTGGCATGACCTATACTATTGATCGGGTAAGAACAGGAGAATTTTACCAAGTTAGCGTTTGGCGAAAAAGCAGTGATAAAAATGGTGTACTTGTTGTGTCCGGAAAACCATCCGATAAATTTTACAAAGCTGGAAAAGATGTTTTTAAAAAAACTGAAAATTCATGGGAATTAATTATTGTTGAAGTAGAAATTCCACCGGACATGGACAATGAAAAACTTTCAGTATATGTTTGGAACCAAGGGAAAACTCCGGTTTATTTCGATGATCTTTCTATTGAACAAAAAGCAGGGAAAGTTTATCCGACTTTCGATGAAGAAGCTCTAAAAATATTTATTGATACTCTTGAAATGCAAAAACTTTATAAAAAACGAAAAAAAGCATTCGAGAAAGGCATCCTTCAAAGTTCAGACAATGATTATGTTAAAGCAATCATTTTTTATAACAATGAAATGCTGAAAGCAAAAGTCAGATTAAAAGGCGATTGGTTAGATCATTTGCAGGGGGCAAAATGGTCGTTCCGAATTAAAATGAAAAAAGAATTTGCATGGAAAAATATGCGAACATTCTCAATTCAGAATCCAAATTCCAGATTTTATCTCGGCGAGTATTTTCTTCATAAAATATTTGAAAAAGAAGATGTTTTAACCACAAGATACGGGTTCGTTCCGGTAGTTCTAAACAATAGAAGCCTCGGAATTTATGCCTACGAAGAGCATTTCGACAAACAACTTATAGAATCGAAAAAAAGACGCGAAGGTCCGATTTTAAAATTCTCAGAAGAGTTTTTCTGGGTTTGGGTAAATGCTGGTATCGATACCGAAATATTTTATAAAACTCCAAAAACAGAACCTTCATCAATTATCCCTTTTAAAATGAATCGTACATTGCGAGATTCAAACCTGAGAGAACAATTTTTTATTGGGCAAAATCTTATGTACCAGTACAAAAACATTTTAAGACCAGCTTCAGAAATATTTAATGTTGAATATTTGGCGAAATATTACGCCATTATCGATTTGGTTCAATCTTATCACGGAATTATTTGGCACAACCAGAGAATGTATTACAATCCGGTGGTCTGCAAACTTGAGCCAATAGGATTTGACAATTTTGCCTCTGGTCCATACAAATTCGGTAAACGCCAAATATTTGGCAATTTTGATGACCATGATAGAGACGACAAAGCCGGATATATGAGGTCTTTCCTTTTTAATGATTCAAGTTTTCTGCATTCATACATTCACTACCTCGAAAAATTTTCTTCAGAAAAATATGTTGATGAATTATTTGATAGTTTATATCCGGAAATTAAGAAAAATGAAAAAATACTGCAAAAGGAGTTTCCTTTCTATAATTTCGATTCACTATCTTTTCGAAACAACGCAATTGGAATTATAAACGAACTTGATACTTTTAAACAAAAGATATATTTGGAAACTTATCCTAAAGATTTTGAAAATATAAATTATAATTATGTTGAAGAATATGACAAATCATTAATTTCAGGTTTAGTGAAATCATATCTTGATAGTATTTCTGACCAAAACAAATTTATTAAAATTCTGAATTTCAATTCAAAAAAAATAGAAGTTCTTGGAACTGGGAAATATGAAAAATTTATCACAGCCTATATAGATAAAAAAACTACCGTAAATTCTTACTACTCAAACAATAATTATTCTGAAACGGTTGAAACAGATTCCTATGCAGACTTTATTTTCTTTATGATTGAAGGGCATGATGAAATATTTTCTAGTCGAGTAAATCAATGGCAGTCGCCAAAAAATACAAGCCCTTATCAGGAAATTATCGCAAACAACAATTTTTCTAATTCAAATCCATATTTTTCTATTAAAGGCAAAACTGTTCTTTTTGATAAAAAAAATCAAAATATTGAAGATAATATTGTTATTCCGGCAGGCTATAAAGTTATTTTTGAAGCTGGAACCACTTTGAATTTTCTTAATTCCTCGACATTCATTTCATTCTCGCCAATTGAAATGAATGGAAAATCAGATGAACAAATATTCATAAAATCTGAAGACGGAAGTGCTCAAGGATTTTCAGTTTTTCAAGCTAAAAACAAATCTTTTTTAGAAAATGTAGTTTTTGAAAATTTAAATACTCTCGATTTTAAATCGTGGACATTGACAGGAGCAGTAAATTTCTACGAATCTGAGGTAGAAATGAACCAATGTCATTTTATTTCAAACAATTGCGAAGATGCACTCAATATTATCAGGTCAGATTTTTTGCTTAATAATTGCACTTTCGAAAATATTTTTGCAGATGCATTCGACTCAGATTTTTGCAAAGGGACAATAGAAAACTCCTCATTTACTGAAATTGGAAACGATGCTATAGATTTTTCGGGTAGTGTCGTAATTATAAAAAATTGCAAGATACTTTCATGCGGAGATAAAGGTATCAGCGGTGGCGAAAACTCAAAACTGACTGTTGCAAATTGCAAACTTGAAAATACCAATATTGGAATCGCATCGAAAGATTTATCAAATGTGAATTTAGATTCTATAGAAATTTCTAATTCAAAATATGGATTGGTAGCTTTTCGCAAAAAACCTGAATTTGGAGCTGCATTCTTAAATGTAAATAATCTCAAATATTCAAATATTACGCACAATTATTTGATTGAAAAAGGCTCGAAACTAATACTTGAAAATGATACTATTTTCGGAACAAACGAAAAAGTTGCAGAAATTTTCTATAAATAATTATCATATTTATTTTTCAACTATAACAACAATTCTCTATAAAATTAAAAGTCTTTATCTGACCTTCAGTGTGCGCAAATTTTAGATTTCTAAAAATAATTTCATAACTTTACAACAAATTGTAGGAATTATGATACAACCTTTAAGAATATTTTGCCGTCTCATTTTAAATAGTTTGGAAAATATAATAAATAATAAAATGTTAAGTATTTTTGGTAAGAAAACAACACTTTCTTCTGCACTCTTATTATTATTTATTCTATTTTATTCGACTTCGAATTCTCAAATTGTAATAAATGAATTCTCATGTTCGAACAGAAATACAATTCAAGATAATTACAACAACAACGAAGACTGGGTTGAACTGTATAATGCAGGAACTGCTACTGTAGATTTAACAGGCTATCATCTTTCTGACAAATCAAGCAATCCTACGAAATGGCAATTCCCGGCAGTTTCAATCGACGCAAATGATCACCTAATAATTTTTGCCTCATCCAGAGATGAATTTACAGGCGGTATTTTACATACAAACTTTAAAATCACCCAAAACAAACAAGAATATATTGTATTTTCAGACCCATCGGGCAATGTATTAGATGAGCTTCAAATTCTTAATCCAACTCAAAAAGATCATTCCAGAGGAAGAAGTATAGATGGAGGAAGTACATGGAGCGTTTATACAACTCCAACACCCGGAGATATAAATACAAACCCAAAAGGAGAATATGCCACAACTCCAATATTTAATCAAGATGCTGGATATCATAATTTTCCAACAGATGTTTCCTTAGCATCGCCTGATGTAGATGTAGAAATTCGCTATACACTTACTGGCGAAGAACCAACACAAACATCTACCTTATATACAAGTCCAATTTCTATTGCAACAACTACTGTTGTTCGTACTAAAGCATTCAGTACAAATTCAAACATTCCAAGTAGTTTCACAGAAACAAATACCTATTTTATTGGAGACGACTATCATACAATAAAAATAGTATCTATTTGTGGAGACCAAGTCGATAATTTATTAAACGGAAGTAGTGGGCTTCACCCAGACGGTGTATTTGAATTATTCGATGAATATGGATTACTTTTAGATGAATCGAGCGGCGAATTTAACAAGCATGGAAACGACTCCTGGGCATATTCGCAACGAGGTTTCGACTATATTACAAGAGACCAATACGGTATAAATCATGTAATAAATCACAAAATATTTAGAACTAAAGACAGAACAAAATTTCAACGTTTAATTCTAAAACCTGCCGCTAACGATAATTATCCCGCTGAAGATGGTGCACATATTCGAGATGCATATGTTCATGCCTTATCTCAGCTTGGAAAATTAAAATTAGATGAAAGAAGCCATGAACCTTGCGTTTTATATCTAAATGGCGACTATTGGGGAGTTTACGAAATCAGAGAAAAAGTTGACGACCATGATTTTACTGATTATTATTACGATCAAGACCGTTGGGATCTTCAATTTCTAAAAACTTGGGGAGGAACTTGGTCTGAATATGGTGGAAATCAAGCTCAAACAGATTGGGATAATCTGAGAAGTTTTATCCTTGGAAATGATATGACAATAGAAGCAAATTTTGACACTGTTTCTAAATATTTCAACTGGAAAAGCCTTATTGATTATATAGTGCTAAATTCATATGTCGTTTGTTCCGATTGGCTCAACTGGAATACTGCTTGGTGGCGAGGTTTAGACCCCGATGGAGACAAAAAGAAATGGAGATATGCACTTTGGGATATGGATGCAACTTTCGGACACTATATAAATTATACAGGTGTACCAAACACTACCCCGTCGGCAGATCCTTGCGACCCAGAATCGTTAAACGATCCGGGAGGTCAAGGTCACATCCCAATCTTAAATCAACTATCGAACAATGAAACATTTGTTCAATATTATCAATCCCGATTCATTGATCTGACTAATACGGTTTTTTCTTGCGACAACATGCATTATCTGTTAGATAGCCTGATAGAGATGATAGAGCCTGAAATGCAAAGGCAAATAGACCGCTGGGGTGGAACTTATGCAGGTTGGGAGTCAAATGTACAGGAATTAAAAGATTTTATTGACGACAAATGTGCACTTTTTGCAAGTGGCATGATTGATTGTTACAATTTGACAGGTCCATATGATGTAACTTTTATTGTTGAACCTGAAGATTATGGAGATATTTCTATCAATTCATTGGACTTATCAGACCACGGTTATCCATTTACAGGGAGCTATTTTGGAAATATAAATACACTTTTATCGGCTGAACCAAATTCAATTTACGAATTCGATTACTGGGAGCTTGACAGCAATACAACAATCCCGGGAAACTCTATCGCAGATATCATTATTGATTTTATTGCAGGTGATACAATAATTGCTCACTTTAAAGATCCATACCCGTATGTATATCTTGGCGAGGACACAACAATTTGTATTGGACAATCCCTGGCATTAGATGCACAGAATCCAGGAAATTCATACTTATGGAATGATGGCTCAAATTCTAAAATATTTGTTGTTCAAGAAGAAGGCACCTATTACGTACAAGTAAACAATGGTCTTTTTACTGCTTCAGATACAATCATAGTCAAATATTTATCATCCCCTGAAGTAGATTTGGGAGAAGACAAAACAATTTGCCCTGGAGAAACATTTTTATTAGACGTAACATTTGATCAAGCCGAATATTTGTGGCAAGATAATTCTATAAACCCAACTTATACTATAAGCGATACTGGCAATTATTCTGTAACAATCACAAATATTTGTGGATTAATTTCAGACGATATTAATGTTGATGAAGGAACTTTCCCGCAAATTAATATTGGCGATGATAGATCCTTTGTCCCGGGCGAAATATTAGTTTTAGATGCCAGCTATCCAAACTCTACTTATTTGTGGCAAGACAATTCAACTGAACCAACTTTTATAGTTACTAAATCAGGATATTATTGGGTAGAAGTAACCAATTTCTGTGGAGAAATTACAGATGCAATAAAGCTTGATTTCAATATGGATGCAGATTTCCCAACTGCGTTTTCTCCAAATGAAGATGGATTGAATGACATATTTTTAATTGAAAATAGCACAATAGATCCAGATAATTTTCAAATGATAATTTACGAGCGCTGGGGCGGAAAAATATTTGAAACTACCGATATGAATGAAGGTTGGGATGGTAAGCTAAAAAATTCTGAAAAAGCAAAATCGGGAACCTATATATATATCCTAAAATATAAAGATGCAGAAGGTACCGAACAATTTGTTCATGGAAATGTAACAGTTATTAGATAATTTGATATTTCAAAAAAAACTATCCATTAAATTCCCTTTCAGGAATTAGTCTTTTTGTAACTAATCGGTATGCTAAATTGATGAATTATAGATTGTTTTGAATTCTTATTTTGCTTTAGTTCAGTATATTACAATTTATTATCATCACTGATTGGTTACGTCTTTTTTAATTCAAAATTGAGGCGTAATAGACAAAAAGGAGGCTAGAAACTTCTATAGCCTTTTATTTGCATAGCTTTGCATCAAATCAAAGGTTATGAATAAAAAAAATGCTTTTATTGCAGCAGTACAATTCTTAAAAAAAATGG
>Ga0209361_1001569_pt1 | contig 14717 bp, 17 predicted proteins | sample SaaInlV_200m_DNA_3_FD_184657 | JGI IMG/M metagenome (GOLD analysis project Ga0209361, IMG submission 184657) | Marine microbial communities from expanding oxygen minimum zones in the Saanich Inlet - SI037_S4LV_200m_DNA (SPAdes) (version 2) | ecosystem: Environmental > Aquatic > Marine >... | reverse complement strand
AACAAACTCAAAGAGCAAACTCTGGCCCTAAGACGCCAGCAGCACCTGATTAGAGCAGGTGTATAATTCAACTAGCGAGGCGGAAAGCCTCCATTAAGTATGTGTCCGAAAAGTCTGAGGACGTACAGTTGATGGCGTTGTGAAGCATGTCCCAGTTAAAGCCTTGGTCGCAATCCAAATTCTTCTCCATCTCGGCTAGGATTTCGCGTGATGCACCCCTCGAAAAGGGCAAGCCTCGATTGATGATTTCAGATGCAACATTTTGGAAATCCCACACGTCCATCGCGTAGTCCTTCCAAAACTCTTCAATGAGCTGCGCCACTTCATCACGCTCATGCTCAGTGATGAATGAGGCTTCGTTGAGTATTTCTGCGATATAGTGCGCGTATCTTGTGGTCATCGTATATACCTCCAAATTAAATAAGTAGGCGAACCCGTGTTCAGTACACAAAGTTCGCATCAAATAGAATTCGCCAATCCTTGTTTTTACGGATGGCGATCCGGGAGCTGTAAACAGCCCCGGAAATAATGAGCACAACCTGATTGTCGTCTTCCAAAACTCGCACAATACGCAAGAGTCCGGGAAAGGTCAAAAAAGTTCTTTTTTTACTGCCAAAACGCCAATCGCGAGTTTTTAGATTAACGGCGATCACCGCATCCGTCAGTCGTAAATGGAGAGAGCCTTCTTCTAAAAAGATGCCCGTCAGAAATTTATTTCTGAGCAATTCTTTTAGCGTCCGGCGTTTTTTCTTCATATGAAATACCTCCGAGTTTTTACGACCCACATCAATCAGATCGTTTTGGGTGATGTCTAAACCTGCTAAACAGCACCAAAAACAATCGAATTTAGAAGTGGGGTATTTTTCCCCGATTTAGCGACTCTTTTTCTGTAGCAGAAAAGAGTCGCGGATAAGGCACTTTAGCCAAGCTACCCGCGCTCTGGATAATGGGAAAGAGATTAATAGTCTTTGAGACGTTTCTCTAAAAGAAAACCGCCATCTTTGTAGTGCCTGGCAAGGTAAATACCGTGCCAAATGGCGTACACAACAAAAAGACCAAAACCAATACCTAGAACTGTGTTCATTGCAACATCTCCTGTTTCTCTGATTCAGGGCGGGTAGCCCACTAATAAAAAGAAGCTGGAATCAGCCTCTCCTCAAGAGATGACTCTATTTCTCCTGAAGAGAGGAGGTGAGGGGATGAACCCTCACCTCCGAGAAAAGGGAGTGTCGCATGACACAAAACGAGTAGATAAAGCTGGAGCCTTATCCGCTAAGCAAACAGCTTTTATCCTGCTTGCAAGTCACCTCACTGGGGATCGAACCCAGATAGCCCACATTGATACAACGCTGCTGAGGTGAAGGTAGAAGCGCAAGGGATACTTGCGCTTCTGAGGGTGGAGCGAATAGAAAAAGCGGATTAGATTAAATCTTCTTCTTCGTCCTGGTCTTCATCATTATCAAAGCTGAAAGGCTCGATAGACTGGACCCAGATGGTGAGACTCTGGCGAGTGACATCATCATCGCCCGTCCATTCTTCCATCGCCAGGCGACCCTTGACCGTGACATAATCACCGGCTTCGAGTGCGCCAACCGCTTCGGTCACTTCATTGGGATCATCGCCTTCGCGAGTGAAACCAACAAGCTCGACCCACATCGAGGGTTTATATTCTCCCTCTTTGTCTTTGCCCATGCTGACGCTTGCGCGACATTTGGCAATCGGTTGACCGTTTTTGGTGAGCTGCACGCCACCATCTTCGCCATCCTTGCGGAAAGCACGAGCGGTGACAATGAAATAGTTGGAAGGACGATTTTTGTTAGATTTGGTAGCCATTTGGCTTACCTCCTTTAAATTGGGTGAATTGGATATTCATACAGCGGGAAAGTCTCCCGAAGTAAATAAGGGATAGAGCTGCGCTAGGCAGCAGCATCGCACTGAGCGGCGACAGGGCAGTATTTGCACTCCCAGCCTTCAAGAGGTTCTTTCGGGGGGAGTTCCGGGCGAAGCAAAACATCGATCCGAGCACGCAATAAGGCACGCGCAGCTTCAAGGTCTACTCCTACAGGGATTGGCAAAATCTTTTGCGGTCCCAAGTAGACAACTTTGCCAGAGAAAGAGGGGGGTGCGTCTGCAACGATTACGCCATGCTTTTCTTCAAGAATAGAGGCGTATTGCTCCTCATTCTTGTTGAGCAACAAAGCCAATAAGCTAATTTGCATAGCATGGCTACTTCTTGCTTCCGGTAGATGCACAATCTGATGCACTTGAGAGCGGCGAAAGGCTTCATCGCAATCTTCGCAATAAAATTTCAATTTGCGCCGGTCTGTGATCCCGCTCAAAATTATTTCGTAACATTTGGGGCAGGTATACGAATATGAGTTGCGGGGTGGCCAGCCCGTGCGTTTATAGTCGGTGATTAGCCAACCAGCACCAGAATAGGTCACAAGGTCGGGTTTGCCAGAAAAAAGGACCTTTACGCCTCGGTAATCAAAGGTGGTAATTATCCGCTCTTCGGCAATCCCCTGCCCCTCATATTTCTCAAGGATTGCGTGAAAAGCCGTCCCCAAAACGCGAGCGTAATAGTCGGATGGTTTTTCCATCCAACTGTGCGCCATCTTCAGGCGAAATTTGCGTGGGCAGTAGAGCAGCTCTGTGACAGAGATGCCAAAATTTGCACCATGCGCTTTTGCCAAGCGTTGAGAAAAATCGTGCGGGCGCGGGTCGCTGATAATCGCATGAATGAAAGCGGCGGTCGTTGGGCAGCCCGGTGCGCCATTCGCGGCGCAAGCCAGACAATCGGCGGTCGCCACTTCTTCGCCCGTCACTTCGCAATTAAAGGCTCTCATGCCTGCATCCTTGGCAATAATGGGAACTACCGCTTTGGATTTCGTTTTGGTCGTCATGGTACATACCTCCAAATTAATTATTTTTCTGTGGGATGAAAAACCGCGTCCGAACGTGATTGGTGCTTGAGTACAGCACCCCAGCCTAAATCGCGCGCGTAGCAATTCCACATCCAAAATTAGTGAGAGACTTGATCTGCCTCTTCTACTCGCTTCCAATTGACTTTCGCAGCATTTGCTGTAAAAGTCTGGTAATGCTTATGCCCATCACGCGTAACACGACGACCGCGCGGCGTGCGGGCAACCAATCCCATAGAAAGCAGGGCAGGTTCCACAATATTTTTAGCAGTGGACATATCAAGCCCCGCGTTCGCGGCGATTGAGCCAAGACCAGCAGGACCGCCCCGATAAATTTCTATCAGGGTGGCTAAATACTGCCGATCTGCCATTTCGAGACCAAGTTCATCCAAGCCGAGTATGGGCATGGTGGTTTCGACCAGCTCAACATCAATGAAGTCTTCATCAATACCGATGGCGAGATCAACACAGCGACGCAAGAGGCGCAGAGCAACACGCGGCGTGCCACGAGAGCGAACAGCGATATTTCTCAGGGCATCTTCTTCAGTGAAAAAGCCCATTTTGTCCGCCGCTCGCTCTACGATTTGAGCCAGCTCTTCCAGCGTATAAGGCTGAAGATGAAAGCTATGCCCAAAACGCGCTCGCATGGGATTGGGCAATAAGCCGAAATCCGTTGTGCTGCCAATCAGCGTGAAGGGGTGAACCTTCATCGTGATCGGGTCGCTATCCTTAGACAATTTGATGGAGACTTTGAAGTCTTCCATTGCGGAATAAAGTGTCTCCGCAGACTCTCGCTTTAACGCGTGAATCTCGTCTAGGAAAAGGATGTCGTTGGGCTGTAGCATCGTTAGAGCTGAGGCTAAATCGCCCGGCCTCCCAATCGAAGGCGCGGCTATTTCGTGCAGTCGGCTTTTGGCTTCACTGGCAATAATTGCCGCCAAAGTCGTTTTGCCTAAGCCGGGTCCACCGAAGAAAGCCAGATGCTCGAGAGTCGCTTTCCGCTCTTTGGCAGAGTGCAACATCAGTTGGACGGTCTGCTTCAGTTGAGCTTGCCCAATAAAATCATTGAGCATTTTCGGGCGAAAGTTGCGCTCATTTACAGCAGATTTAGGTGGTGTGGGGGGAGTGGTCATCTCTCACCGCCTAATAATCACTGGGGAGCAAGATGGTCGTTGCAGACCGATCTGCTTCCGTAATAATCCAGATTTTCTCTGCACCCTCGATGTCGGTTTCATAGGCGGAGAAGATGCGAAGATCACCGGCTTTTACAGCCAGATCATTTTCGTTTTTGTCCTCATCTGCCAAGTCTCCCCAATCGCCACAAAGATGACGATATAGATACTTTTTCAAAAAGGGCGCGTGTTCTACCACGCTACGAGTCATCACAACTTTTCCGGGAGCAAAGAGACCGGCGATAGCAGTATTCATTACATACCTCCAAATTTAGGTTGATAGATTTTTTCAGAGCGACATTCGCTCTCGCCGAACGTGGAGTTTTCCACAACCGGCGAGAAAAAAGGTTGCCTAAAAAAACAGAAGATGGCGGGGTTAGCACCATCTTCTTTAGGTCAGGCTTTCAACACATGAGGAAATTTGTTCTTCATAGAATAAAAGGCTGGGTTTTTACCGACAATGATATGGTCGATAACTTCTATGTCGAAGAGCTTTGCGCCTTCAGCGATCTGCTTGGTGACCTCGATGTCATTGCTACTAGCTTGGGGATCCCCTGATGGGTGATTATGTACAAGCACAATGCTGGCTGCGCTATGCTCTATCGCAGGTTTCATAATCTCTGCGATCCTGATATTTACGGTATGGAGATTTCCTTTATAGAGCGGGATAATCGCAATAACCTTCGACCTTTGGTTGAGCAATATCACTTTGAAATGCTCCTCTGTTAGGGTCGTCATATCCTGGACTAGAGAATAGGCATCCTGTGGAGAATGTACGCCTTGAGACACGCCCGGCGCACGTTCAACAAGTCTCATGCCGAGCGCAATCCCCGCTTTTATGCGAGTTGCAGTGCTAAGTCCCACACCAGATATTTCTGTGAGCTTGCTGGCAGGAGCGTTGTAGATTTTCACAAGGTCGCCAATCTCTCGAAAAAGGTTCTGGGCAATCTCTATCTGATATTGACCGCCAATCAGAGCCGCCAGGAGATCCATCTGCGTACAAGCGGTGGGATCAAAAGCTAATTTTTGAGCAGGACGTTCCCTAAGCGTCAAAGTCTTCAAAACAGGTCTTGAGGGATAATAAGTAGTAGCCATGTGGCTTACCTCCGAGTTGATTAAATAAAAAAAGCAAAACGACAAAGATATGTCATCCTGCTTTTGAATGTGAGAGCAAAAAAAATCGCTTTAGGTTATTTTGAAAAAAGAGACGAGATGACAGGGATATGCCATCTCGTTATAAAGAAGCGGATAGCTTCAGGTGAATGCTAGAATTTTGGAACACGCATATATTGATATTCCGCATCTCCAGCATGAAAGGCGGGGTTGTGAGCAGTAGCCTCAGACTTATGTCGAGTGACATTTTTCTGAGCTTTGCGCTCTTTGTCCGCTTTTGCATTCGCACTGTCATTCGCCGCGCCCAAGATAAGAAGTATGATTACAACCATGATGGCTATAATCCATGCCCAAGCATTGCTCGATGTTTTTTCAAGAACGTAGCCATGAGCAAACTTTCCAATATAGAAGAAAAAGGCTCCTCCAAAGAGAAAAGATAGGGCGGGGAGAATATACTTGCGGGAAAATTTCCCAACAATCTTGTACAGCTTTGATATGCGTCTTTTGATGGTCTTCATGCGACATGCCTCCGTAATGATTTCTTTTTGGTAAAGGTCTCTTACTACCTTTACTCTCTAAAAGGCAAGAGATCCTCTTGCGCTTTGGAGAGTCCTGGTAATGGAGAAACGAGAATGTCCCTCTTGACAACCCTATCGCTACGCGATACTATTGCGGCATGATAGTATCTTTCGCATCTAAGGAAGCAGAAAAAATCTTTCACGGTCAATTTTCAAAAAAACTACCGAAAGATATTCAACGAACCGCTCGTAGAAAATTGCTTTATCTGAACAGAGCTGTTAATTTAGAAGACTTACTAGCTCCTCCTGGCAACAGACTTGAAAAGCTAAAAGGCAATAGAACCGGACAACATAGCATTCGTATCAACAACCAATGGCGTATCTGTTTTACTTGGTCAGGCAAGAGTGCGAAAGATGTCGAAATTGTGGATTACCATAAGTAAGGAAAATATAATGGACAAAGAATTATCTCCTATTCACCCCGGCGAAGTATTGCTGGAAGATTTTCTAAAACCGCTCGGATTGAGTCAATACCGCTTGGCAAAAGATATCGGGGTTACGCCAATTCGCATCAGCGAGATTGTCAAAGGTAAGCGTTCGATTACCGTTGATACAGCTATGCGTTTTGCTCGTTATTTTGGGACCAGTGCTGATGTTTGGCTTGGATTACAGATCGACTATGACCTGGAATCTGCTAAAGATCAAGAAGAGCGCATCAAGCAAGAAGTCAAGGTATTAGTTCCAGCCTAATTCAACACAAAATTAAATATCACGTCTGATGAATCCCCTTGTGTTTGCAGGGGGATTTTTTATTTATTTCCCTATAACCTATTTGACAATATCGGTATCGGATAGGCAAAAATTAGCCCTATCCAATACCGATATCAGCGAAAAAATAAATATGCAGAGGCGGCTATCAACCGCCTCTGCAAAACGTCAATGGCTCTTTACGCATTAATTCTCATTCAGGCGGGCAACTGGTAATCACTACCACGTTTCAGGTCCATAAAGCTCTTCAGAGAGATTGACTCCTTGATTTTCAGGATCAAGTAACCTGTCTGCACCCTGTCTTATAAGTATGGTCATCACTATGCACCACTAGCCGCTAAAAGCAGAACGGGTGTACAGCTTCCTGACCTAACTTGCCGGAAAAGGCACGCATATTCGGATTGCTGGATCGAGTAACAGCTGTTCTCTCACCTACACTTACGACAATGCGTGGTCGGCTTCCGTTTCGCCCGGTTTCATGCAGATTCCTCACTATCAGCTGTGAGTCAAAGATCGCAGCCTGGTTACTGGCTATTCCAGGAGATCGCTGCATTCGCGGGGTATCAGCCATTTTCCCCGAAGAATGTAAAGAAAAAAGGAAAAGAAGAAATTTCGTCTTTTCTTGAAGTTTTTAGCATTATTCATTACGCCATTCTACGTCATACAACTTGTATTGTATGACGTAAAATGATAAAATAGGTCAGATAAATATCTGATATTCGGGCTTCTACAGCAATAATTAACGTCACATAATTACTTCAGGAAAGAAAGAGAATGGAAATAAGACATCAAGCCGTAAAAGAATTCGCCCTGTGGATCGCAAGCAACCCCCTGCCGGGCAGACATCGACGCGGCTCAGAGAATACGCTCAAAGGGTATATCGGAGATTTGGGGCTTTTTGCCAACTGGTTCAAACAATCCACCGGTCTTGACTTGGGTGCAGAAACACTTACCCCCGATGATATCCAAGATTATATTTCTCACGCGCAAACAGTAGAGGGGAAAAAGACCGCAACGATCTTGCGCTACTTTGCGGCGATACGCGCTTACGCTTTATATCTTCTGCAAACTGATGAGCGGATTACAAGCGACCTGACTACCGGCATCCGCTTGCCTCGTCAAGAGCAAGCTACAAAACGTGGCCTGCGCCGTCTGGAACGACTTGCAATTGCTCGCGTTTTTGCTGTCCCCTGGAAGAATACTGAAAAGGCAAAACAACGCCTGATCCGAAATAAAGCAATTATCTTTGTTGGCATGTTTATAGGTCTGCGTTTAGATGAAGTTGCAAGCCTAAAACTGAAGGACACCTACATCATTAAAAACTCAACTTCTTCATATATACAAGTGCTTGAGGGGAAAGGCAATAGAGTGCGCACAGTAGGAGTACCACAAAAAGCCCGTGATGCTCTGCTTGAGTGGCTTACTCTGCGAGAGGAACTAAAGCAGGAAGATGGGATTGAGCACGATTATCTTTTTACACAGATCAAAAAGGGTTACATGCCTTTAGGAATACGGGCTTTTCAGCGGATTGCAGTCAAGGTTGGAGAAAGAGCGCGGATAGAAGATCTGACTTATCACATTCTTAGACACACCGCTGTTCGTGTTTGGCGAAAAAAAACTGATGATCGCACCACAGCGGCGCAAATGGGACACAGTATAGCCACGATGCAAAAATACGATGCCCTCCGAGAGAGCGATGTATTGGAAGCCGCCAGTAAGTTCTAAAGCGACAATGATTTCAAGGATAGAGAATGTCGGCGATAAGCCGACATTCTCTTTTTTTAGGACAGGTTAGAGATGGGGCAGTATTTGAGCAACTGTTTGAGCGGTTTTTTTCTGGCAGTCTCTGAGCTTTGCCATCCAAAAACCGTTGAAGGAACCACCCCGCACTTAAATCTGTGCTTAGCAGAACCTTGCAAGTGAGACGAACTTTGTCACTTGCACTCAAATTGCTTACTGCTGCTTGTACGTCTTGCGTAGTCATCATAGCCTCCAAATAAGAGAGACCAAGGGGGATTACATCTCTCTCCCCCTTGATCCGCGAAAAGGAACACAGGGGGAAAGAAAAGCAAAACAGGCTTTCTCGCCTGATTCTAAAAAAGTAGAGAAGAGGTGGGATACACCTCTTCTCAAAAAGCCACTCTCTACCAAGAAAAAGACCCTGACTGAAGGAGGCAGCCAAGCATCAACAATAGGTAGTAGAAAGAGAATGACAATCTCTTGCTTCTACTAAAGCTAACGCCGAGGCGGACACCGAGTCAGTGTCTATTCAAAGAGAAGAGAAATTTTTTCGCACACCGTATTGGCGTGCGAAAGTCACCTTGCAGGGATTCGAACCCTGAGAGAACAAAATTACGCAAAGCGAATGTACAAATAATAAGGCAAACAACCTTGCCAAAGAGTCCGTCAAACAAAAAAGGAACGGGGTTCCGATCATCAACATTCCCCGGTGTCAGTTGAAACGCTAAAACTTCACCGTGATCGTTGACAACCAAATGAAGCTTGAAGCCATAAAACCAGCCCGTCGTTGTTTTTCCATGTGCGGCAAGACCAGCAAAGACCTTGTTTCTCTTGATACGCCGATTGTGACAGACCTTGATAGGCGTAGAATCAACGAACGAAATACCGGTGCATTTTCATCGACGCAACATTAGATACAGGGTTAGATGAATAAAAGCCCTAGACATCAAGCGCACAAAGCGACTGTAGCAAACCACCCCTGGAAACTCCTCTTGCAAGTATTTCTGAAAATGGTTCTGATAATAGGCTTTGAAGGTTCGATAACCAGATTGGTGAAAGTGAATGGTAATCGTCATTACTTCACTTAAAGAGAGGCGAGATTTTTTTCTCATCTGGCGTAACCCTTTTCCCAATTGAAAACGTTCCCATCTCGGTTCTAAACGCTGGCAGAAATCATCAACATCACAGAAGGTTTCGACTAAACTCATGATTAGGGTTCCTTTTAGAGAGGTTTGGATCGCTAATCTATAGCTTACTCTATTTGGAACCCGCCCTTATCCGCAACTCAGGTTATTAGGAAAAAAGAATTACCCCGCCGCAGCGACGGGGTAATGAACCCTTGTAAGGAATAAAACAATAAATCATAGAGACTGATAAACCATGAACCCTTACAAATTTATGTTTTTAATCTCCTTCAAAAATACTTTAACAACCTCTGGATCAAAAAGTGTCTCGATTTGTTCGTCAATACAGAGGAGGGCATCTTCACTAGACCATGCTTTTCGATACGGCCGCTCAGAAGTCCGGGCATCGAAAAAATCTATTACTGCAATAATATACGCAGCAATCGGGATTTGTTTGCCTTTCAAACCATACGGATAACCTGTGCCATCCTACTTTTCGTAGTGCTATCGCCGGATCGAGGAGAAGTACGCTTTCGGGTAGTCTTAGTTTCTATTCGGTGTTCGGAGCATCCAAGGCTAATATTTACCGCCACCTTCATCCAGATATTTGATGAAAGCGTCCACTACTTGAGGGTCAAAGTGTTTGGCAGATTCTGCCTGGATATAGGCTAATGTTTTTTCTTGGGACCAAGCCTTTTTGTAAGGGCGCTCCGAGCGCAGCGCGTCCCAGACATCGACAACAGCAAAGATGCGCGCATTCAAGGGGATTTGCTCACCCACCAACCCACGCGGATAGCCTGTGCCATCCCACTTTTCATGGTGGCAGTAAGGAATGTCTAGCGCTGGTTCCAAATAATCGATAGAAGAAAGCCATTTATAGGCAAAGACTGGGTGCTTGCGCATGACCTGCCACTCGCTTTCGGTTAGCTTCCCCGGCTTTTGTAAAATGGAGTCAGGGACGCCCATTTTGCCAATATCATGTAATAATGCACCGCGACGAATATGTGCGAGGTTTTCTTCACTGTATCCTAGCGTCTTGGCTAACTCGATGGTTATATTGACCACTCGGCGGCTATGCCCTTCGGCTTCCATATCTCGCAATTCGAGAGCCTTTGCCCAACCTTCGATCGTGGCATCATACGCCAAGCTCAAATTCTTATTCGAAATTTGTAGGTCACTATGCAGGGTGATATTATCGATCGCTATGGCTGCCTGCTCTGCCAGGGTTTGCAAGAAAGATATCCATTCGTCACTTGGGTTGAGCAAAGAGCGGTGGAAGATTTCCAGCACGCCAATCAGTTGATCCTTTGCGATCAGAGGAACACCATAATAAGACACAAAATCTTCTTCATTGATTTTGTCAGGTTTCAAAGCACGAATTTTTGATTGGTCCAAATCCTGGATAAAGATATCGCGTCTATCCAAGGCAACCTTTCCGGCATATCCTTGACCCAGAAGTAAATTCGTTTCTCGAATCCAGGCAGTTTGAAAACCTTGACCTTCGAAAAAGCTGAGTATTTGCCCTTTCTTTTCGTAAAGAAGCACCGCCGCCGCATCCACTGCCAGCTTCTCTCGTAATTGGTCCAATAGAATATTCAAGGTAACGTTCAAGCCGAGCCCGCTGGTAATCGCTTGGTCAATTTTACGCAACGTGTCCATTCGCTCCAAGCGTTGGGTAGCTTTTTGAAATAGTTGGGCGTTTTCGATAGCTTGGGCAGCCTGAGAAGCAAAGGATAGCGCCAGATCAGCTTGCTCTGGCGAATAGGCATCAGACTGAGTGCTGTCCAAGGTCAAGATTCCGATCAAGGTATCGCGGACGAAGAGCGGAACGCCCATCCAGCTTCCCAAGGTCGCAGACCTCCCACAATTTTCAAAACGGGTATCACCATCAAGATCATTCAAAGCAAGCGGCTTTTGCATTTCCTGAATCTCTTTGAAGAGTTTGTTTTCACTAGGGAAAATTTGCCCTTTGCTCGAAGGCGTGATGCCAAAATCTGCTACCACGCGTAATCCGTCTTTCTCGTACAAAAAAATGGCTCCGCTATCAAAGGGGATCACATATCCAATTTGAGTGAGGATGAGATCCAGCACTTTTTCTGATTCCAGGGAGGTACTGAGCGCTGCGGTGACTGTATTCAGCGTTTCCAACTGGCTGGTATATTGTTGTACGGTAACTTGCGCCTGCACGCGTTCACTGATATCTTCTTTCACTGCAACAAAATTATTAATTTTGCCATCTTCAGAAACTAAGGGGACAATGGTCATTTCTTCGGGGTATAAGGTACCGTCCTTGTGTTTATTAACGATTTTGCCGCGCCATGCCTCTCCGGAGGAGATTGTATCCCACAGTTTTTTATAAAGCTCAGGTTCGTTTTGCCCAGATTTTAAGATACGGGGATTCTGCCCCAACACCTCTTCTGCTGAGTAGCCGGTCAACGCAGAAAAAGCTGGATTGACCCACTCAATTGCTCCTTCGGTATCCGTAATAATAATTGCATTGGCAGCTGATTCGAGTGCGTGCGATTGTAATTTAAGCTGTGCCTCCGCTTGTTTGCGTTCGGTGATATCGACAGCCATGCTTTGGACTAACCGTCTGCCCCTGGCGTTCTTTCCCAAAGGTGTTGTTTTGAATTCCCAGATCCTCTTTGAACCATCTTTTGCCGTAATCGTCCATTCGCCTTCTTCAACTGTTTCATTGATCTCAAAGAGTTTATTAATATACGCCTTTTCTTTACCGATAGATGAGCCGTAAGCCTTTTCTGTCCAGTCTGACATTGTAGAAATATCTTCAAGAAGATATCCGGAATACTCTGTCCAGCCTTTACTTATCTGCAGAATATTGTCGTCCTCGTCATGGATCATAATTGGAACTGGCGAATCCACTACAGCGCGTCTGAATTGCTCATTACTTTCCCGAAGAGCCTGAGTTCGCTCGCCTACAAGTTCCTCAAGATGTTCCTGATACTGCTGATTCTCATCCTCCAGTCGGAGGCGTTCATCGTCAAGTGTTTTTATCTTGACCGCATTGGCTACTGTTTTGACAAGCTCTTCTCTGCCAATTGGCTTGGTCAGGTAATCAAATGCTCCGGTACGCACAGCCTCAGAAGCCGTCTCTATGGTCGGTTCACCAGTCATCATAATTACTTGAACACGTGGTGCAGTTTCTTTGATGGATTTAAGCAGTTTCACCCCTGTGATGCGCGGCATAATGATATCTGTCACTACCACGTCATAATTTTCTGCTGTGAGCATCTCCAGTGCTTGATCAGCGTCACTCGCCACATTGACTTCGTAATCTTCATTTTTGAGAAATTCGCTTAACGTGACACGAATACTGCGCTCATCATCGACGATCAATACTTGAACCATAATCAACTCTCCTGCATGCAGTCCATGATATTCCAGACCCCTTCTTATAGATCCCAGCCATTGTCCATGGGAAGATCAAGATAAAATCTGGTTGGTTGCCCCTTTTCACTCTCAAAGCTTAGTTCACCATGATGATCCTTAACAATACCAAGGCTGATAGAAAGCCCCAGCCCGGTACCTGTGGCACGGTCTTTGGTCGTGTAGAAAGGATCGAAAATTCGTTCTCTGATTTCAACCGGAATACCCACGCCATGATTTTCAACCGTTGTTCGTAGCCATCTGCGCCCTTCTTTCTCGAAGAGTTTCACATTCACGGCGATAATCTTCTTCGGGTCGTATTCAGGGTAGCGGGCGTTGAGTGCATCACGAGCATTGGTGAGCAGATTCATCAAGACTTGCTGGATCTGCTGGCTACGACACTTAATCTCAGGGAGATCATCTGGCACATCGACCTCCAATGTGATTTGATCCCGTTTAATGATCGTCCGGATCAATGAGAGTGTGCCGTCTACAATATCCGTTATTCTGGCTGGGCTGTGTGATTGCTTTTCCTGCCGAGAGAAGGTGAGCAGGTTATTTACTATCGTGGCGACGCGTTCTGTTTCATGACCAATTTCATTAGCGAATTCGCGCAATTGACTCTGAGATGGATCAAGACGTTCACTGATCAATGTGGCATAGTTCATGATGCCCATAATAGGGTTATTTATCTCGTGAGCAACTCCACTGGCCAGCGTGCCGATGGATTCAAGTTTCTGCCCGTGGCTCAAATGGGCTTCCATCTGCCGCTTCTCTTTCGTTGCCTGTACCTGCCTTGTGACGTCTTCGATGCTGGACCAAATATATTTTTCACCACCCATTTCGATAATCAACCCCTGCGCGCGCACTGAGATAAAGTGACCATCCTTGTGAATATATTCTTTTTCATAAGGACCATAATGCCCCAATGTATTCAGGCTGATCATTTTTTTTTCTTCCTGGTCTGTGTATTTTTCTGGTGTAATATCCCAGTAGGTGAGGCTTAGTGTTTCAGCTATGGTTCTGCCAATCATACTTGCATAGGCAAGATTTACATCAACGAGCTTCCCTTCCATTGAAGTAAGCGCGAGACCAATGGGGCTTTGATCGAAAAGAGTACGATTGTATTCTTCACTCTCTTTTAGTTTGCCAAAGGACAGATCATATTCTAAGTAAAGAATGAAGATGATCGTTAGAACAGCGAGAAAAGTTGTGCCGACAAATCCGATGGCTTGATTTTTATAAATGAAGATAAATCCCAGCGTGTGACCAGCCCCAATAATGGCAATCCCCACCATCCAGTAAAAGCTGGATCTGGCAATACGTAATAATAGATTCCGTTGGGATATTGCGACAGTGATTAAGAATATCAGAAAAGATGCCTGAACCAAGAGGGCAAAGGTGGTTGAGACATCCACCGCAAAAACAAGTTTCAAGAGCATCGCTACAAAGATAAAAGCAACGCTACCCAAAATAATATAATTGCTGCGGAAATTCCAGAAATTTGAAAGGGCACCAAAAATGATGAGGACAGTACTGCTCCCAGCCAGCAAGCTGAACATAGCCCACAGGGAACTTGATATGCTCGGTTGAATATCGTATAAAGTGACAATTCCCAGCAATGGCCCCACGCAGCCGAACAGCCAGCCTATAATCAAGAGAATATATTTATCTTCTCTCTTCTGGAGAAAGAGATTAAGCCCAACCAGTATCCCGCCAAAACGAACAAGACTGAGAATCAGTAAGGATACAAATAGAGATTCGTTTCCAATTAGCATGAGTTTTACCTCTGATATGATATGTCCTTATTGTGAGTTGATCACAAATCCCAGCCATTATCGATTGGCTGTACGTCCTCAGACTTTTCGGACACATACTTAATGGAGGCTTTCCGCCTCGCTAGTTGAATTATACACCTGCTCTAATCAGGTGCTGCTGGCGTCTTAGGGCCAGAGTTTGCTCTTTGAGTTTGTT
>Ga0209361_1001554_pt1 | contig 14827 bp, 14 predicted proteins | sample SaaInlV_200m_DNA_3_FD_184657 | JGI IMG/M metagenome (GOLD analysis project Ga0209361, IMG submission 184657) | Marine microbial communities from expanding oxygen minimum zones in the Saanich Inlet - SI037_S4LV_200m_DNA (SPAdes) (version 2) | ecosystem: Environmental > Aquatic > Marine >... | reverse complement strand
GCGGGCGTCGGTAAGACCACCAGCATCCTTGCTATGGCCAGAGACCTCTACGGGCCAAGCTATAGGAGTTTCATACTTGAGCTGAACGCCAGCGATGAGAGAGGCATCGGCGTAATCAGGGACAAGGTCAAGAACTTTGCGCGGACAGCCGCCATCGCCAGTCCCGTGAACTTCAAGATACTCATCATGGACGAGGCCGACCACCTGACGAGTGACGCCCAGCACGCGCTGAGACGCACCATGGAGATCTACACTAGGACGTGCCGTTTCTGTCTCCTGGGCAATTACAGTGAGAACATCATTGACCCAATTCAGAGCAGGTGTAGCGTCTTCAGGTTCAGCCCGCTGGAGGAGGATGCCCTCAAGGGGCATGTCGAGAACATCGCAAAACGCGAAAACTTGGACATACTGGAGGAGGGCATTGACGCCATTTACCAGGCGAGCAACGGCGATGTCAGGAAATCATTAAACCTGCTACAGGCGGCCGCTGCAAACAAGCAGACCATTGACGACGTCGCAATTTACAACTTGCTTGGCAATGTGAGCCCGGAGGCCATCAAGAACATGCTGAAAACTGCGCTTGACGGGAACTTCCTTGACAGCAGGGAGTTGCTGAGGGAACTCCTCATCAACCAGGGAGTGGCCCCCACGGACATCATACGCAACGTCTACCGGGAGATTATGCGTAATTCCTCTCTATCCGAGAGGATGAAGGTCAAGCTCAGCGACACGCTGGGAACTATTGACTACCGTTTAACCCAGGGGTCTAGGGCTGAGATTCAGTTATCAACGCTTCTGGCCCACCTATCCGTAGTTGGAGAAGAGAAGGAGTGAGCCAGCCCTGGACTGACCTCTACAGACCCAAGAAACGTGGGGACTTTGTAGGGAACACCGCCGCGGTCGCGGAGATAGAGAAATGGGCAAAGCAGTGGCAACGAGGCAAGCCACCGAAGAGGAGAGCAATATTCCTCTACGGTCCACCCGGCATTGGCAAGACCAGCGTGGCCCAGGTCATAGCGAACGAGTACGATTTTGATATTATAGAGATCAATGCCAGCGACGCGCGTAACAAGAGCACCCTTGAGGAGGCACTTGGCAAAGCCATCAAGCAGAACATGAACCTCTTCGGCCAGAAGCGGCTCATTTTGCTGGACGAAATGGACGGCCTCAGCGGCACAAGTGACCGTGGTGGCGTGTCCTACATCGCCAAGGCCATTGACCAGTCAAGCGCCCCCATGATCCTCGTGGCCAACACCGTCAAGGAGCATATGGAGAGCAAGTTCAGTTCCATCCTGCGCAAGGTCAAAAGCGTAGAGTTCAAGCCGGTAAACACCGATGAAGTCGTTACAAAGCTTGACTTCATCGCAGGTGAGCAGGGGGTCAACGTTGATCCAGATACTTTATTCAGGATAGCAATGCAAAGCGAAGGTGACCTCAGGTCTGCCATCGTTGACCTTGAGACCGTCTCAAGCGGCAAGAAGACAGTTTCTGAGGTTGACCTCAACGTCCTGAACACCAGGGACAAGTCTGCGCTCACAGTTGACGTACTCAACAATCTATTCAGTGCCACCACTTTGAAGGACGCCAAACAGACCATCCGCCAGAGCATGATCAACTACGACGACCTTTACGACTGGATATTCGAGAACCTGCCAACCGTTATTGATGATCCAAAAGAGCGACTTGAGGCTATTGAAATGATGGCGAAGGCCGATATCTTCCAGAACAAGGCAAGGCAGAATGATTGGAGGCTCCTGAAATACATGTTTGATCTCATGACTGGCGGAGTCGCGTTCACGAGGAAGAACTCGGAGGGGACGGGTTACCGTGGCAGGCTCGACAAGGTAATTCTATCAGCCGGTCTCCACCCAAGCAAGATCGGGACAACGGAGTCCCAAGAGGGCGTAGTCATCAAACCAAATGGATGGTTGGGTAAAGACCTCTGGGGCAAGCTGAACACGGGTCTCAGGGACGTGGGTGCCAAGTGGATCTACGGCAGGAACGTGTGGTTGCTGCCCTACTACAAGGAGCCAGGAGCCAAGTGGAGATTCATCAAGACATTCCATAGCAGGCGTAGGCTCAAGAGTGTGGCTAAGAGGATTGCCCACCACAACCACATCTCGTCCGCCAGGGCTAGGTCCGATGTCATGCCCCTGTTGTCATACATGATTCGGAACAACCGGGAGATGTACGACAACACCCGCGAGTGGATGACGAACCTTCCCGCGGACAAGCTGGCCTACCTAAGGACTGGGTCCTTTTCCAAGACAGCAAGGGACTATGTGAACATCGACAATTACGCCAAGTACAAGCAGAGGGAGACTCAGAAGCGTATCGAGGACGCCAAGAAGAAGAAGGAGTCCGACCTCAAGAACATCCAGCGGTGGCTGGACGACGAGAAGAAAGAAGCCAGTTGGAGATAGTTGAGCCGAGTAGCTTGGTTCTTATATCGAGTTACTAACCTACGTTTTTATTAGTAGAAACCAATAAAACCTACCATGTAGTTGAAGCTAAATCTACACCTAGAGCGAATAAAGATGGTAAAATACATAACTTTCTGTGAGATGACCGCAGAGTTCCTGAAACTTCCGATAGAGCAAAGGCAAAAATACGTTCAATCCTGGGGCCGGATCGGACTCACTTACGGGATCAAGATGATGTTCTGGGGTATGCCAGCCGGGGTTAGGGAACACGTTGTCTGTGTCTTCGAGGCCAACGGTAACGACGAAAAGTTCTACAAGTTCCAGAGGGAGTGGCTCGCCTTGGGGACAGAGGAAGCAGGGAAATTCGTCCGAAACACGAGGACCATACCCGTTTACTGATTTGGGTCACTCGCGCGCGCGCCCTGGGCGGGTGGCCTCCTTTGCCTCCCTGAACTTGTTGACTCGATCCCTCCTCTCTTGGAGTATTTTCCTCAGCTTGTCCTTCGAGTAGATGTATGAGTCCAGGTTAGTAATGCCCAGCAGTCCGTTCCCTTTCCATCGAGATCCCATGAGAATCCTGGTGTTTCTGGAGAAGAAAAAGCACCCTTAGGATCTTGGACAAGGGAGTCGGGTGTAACTCCACGTCATTGTCCATGTAATAGTATAATATCTCCCTTTAGACTGATGTCACGACTTTAAATCAAACCTAAACTTGTGCCAAGAATTGATAATGTTGGGATTTCAAATCGCCATCCTTTGAGAATAATCCAACACCGTTTAAGTAGAATAAGCTCTACTGTCATTTGCTTTGCGTTAGGTGAAACCGTTGAAAAACTCTTCATCATAGCGATGGGTCTACCACAAGCAGTCTCAACAACCACATCCACGGCCCAAAAACTAAGACTTGACAATGTACCTGTACTATGCGAGTTATCAATCTGCAAAATTACTTTATTAACCTGATTCTCCAGAACTGGACATCGGTCAACATACCCCGCTCGTGTCCTTTTTAAAAACGAAACTTCTTAAAAGTTTCAGCAGTTTTACTGCTTCTGTATCAACAATGTCTCTTAGTGACTTTAATGTAGAAAACGTTCCATCTCCCATGAAGCGAAAATTTGGGAAACTTGGATTTGAGGTATCAACTCTTGCTCTCGGAGGTCAGGCTTCGTTGCAGTGGACACCAGACGGTCTTGATCCGATACCAATCATCTTGAAAGCTTTCAAACTGGGAATAAACTACTACGACACTTCTAATTTGTATGATGGCAGCCAGTTGAATTTCAACCAAGCATTCAAACTATTAAACCTAATTCCTGGCGAAAAAAACTATAATAAAAAACTTAGAGAATCAATTTGGTTAACAAGTAAAACTGGTATGCGCTGGGGAAAACCCGGTTGGCCTGTACGAGAAAATGTAAATAACTGGTCAAACGGAGAAAATGTTCAATGCGCTGTTGACGATGTAAAGCGCTCACTTACACAAATCTTTGGTGATGGAGAAGGAGACTATCCCGATGGCGCTTATTTGGACATGGTACTATGCCACACATTGCATAATACTGATGAAGTGGATGTGTTGTATGAGGGATTGGAAACACCACTTGACCCGAATGGAAACTTTGGTGCTTTGGTTGTGTTGCGTGATTTACGTGATGGGTCTAATCATACTGGGATGAACCCTGAAAAAGAGAAACTGATCAAGCACATCGGTTTTTCAGGGCATACAAATCCTCCAGCCATGATGGACATGATTCAGCGTGATGAATATGGGATTTTAGATGGGATGCTTGTTGCGATAAATGCCAATGACAAACAAAAAATGAACATGCAGCACAACGTTATTCCGGTTGCTGAAGCCAAAGGACTGGGAATTATTGGTATGAAAGTGTTTGCCGATGCTGCCATGTATGACAAAGAGCCACGGTATTCGCGGACTCCCTCTGATGTCTATAGAAAAATTGGGTCATCTGAACTTCCCAGCAAACTACTTATTGAGTATGTACTTTCCACTCCCGGTGTTCACACGTTAATTATTGGGATTGGGCATATTGATGAAGACCAGACAAAATGTCAGTTGGTTCAAAATTTGTATGCTGCCCAGATTGAGCCTGATGGATTATCTGCCGAGGAACGAAAAAAGATTGAAGAAAAGGCAAAAGCAGTAAGACCCAATAGTAATTATTTCATGACTTTTGATAAGGTAGGACTTTCAGCACCAAGGGATGCGAAGTTGATTGAAAACAAAATTACTTGGCAAAGTGCGATAGCAGGCGACGATCCTATTTTGCATTATGAGGTTTTTGTTAATGGAGAACTCGTTGGAAACGTTGAACATAAACCACAATTACTTAAAAGTGAACCTTTCCAATATGAAATGGAAAAATCACAAAATGATGTCTTGATTGCTGCTGTTGACAAAGCTGGAAATCGGGCAGAATCTAGAATAGCCTAATAATTTCGTGTGGGGGTTAATTATTTACCTCCAACACAGCGCGCGCTCAGTGCAAACTGCTCTGGTACTATTTTTTCTATTTTAACAACTCTTTTTATCTTTCGTTTACTATTAAAAACTGAATATTTTGGTACCGGTTAAACTTAGTCCAGTGGAGCAAAGAGTGTTCGATATAATAAGTCAAGGCGATGTTATGTGTAAACAGTTTTCACCAACTGAAAGCGGTGCAGTCCCAGGACTTGTCCAGAAGGGTCTCATCGAGGTTTACAAGAAAAACATGTCTTCATACCAGGTCAGAAATGTTAAATTTGCTCGCAAATTGTAACTCAATCTTTTTTCAATCTTCTCAAGTAACAGTGAGTAATAAAATCCAATATACCAAAGGAACAAGTTTGGAATAATTCTGTTTATGTTAAGTAGCTATTATTATCTACTGTGACGAATGAATATTATCGTAACCTAAACAGCGCATCATATCACGGGAATCAAAATTGCCTAGACCTCAAAAAAGAAACTAAAACTGGTAATGCGTTTCTAGCCTACAAGAGTAAACTCAATAAGTATACTCCGTGTGATTGTGCTAAGAAAAAATAAACAAGTTTCCAAGTACCAATAAAATAACCTGCACCCATGCGTCAATCCCGCACCACGCGCGGTATATAGGATCCATCAAAGAAGGAAAGCGCGCGCGTTGAGGTGAGGTGGTGGTTTGGTTTTTATGAGGATTCTGCTTCGTCATACAAAAGATCATAATCCTGCAAAACATCATAAATCCTAGCAACAGACTCATGAACCATCTCCTTACTCTTAGCACCAGTACAAACAAGCTTACCAGACGCAAAAAGAAGAAGAACAGTCTTAGGATCCTGCATCCGGTAAATCAAACCAGGAAACTGCTCCGGCTCATACATCACATTATCCAACACATCAGCAGCCGTCTCCAAATCAATAGCCCCATGAAGATTACCCGAAGCAACCATATTCTGAATCACAATAACCGGCTTATTCAAAATAATAATCCCATTATCCTTCAACTCACGAACAACCTTGTTCACAGCCCTACGAGCCATCTTCTCAGAAGTAGCACCAGTACACACCATCTTACCAGTGCTGAAAATAAGTGTCGCCGTCTTTGGGCGTTTGAGTCGGTATACGAGGCCTGGGAATCGTTTGGGGTTGTACTCGACGTTTCTGAAGATTTTTACGATGTCGAGTAGGTTGAATGTTTGGTTTAGTGTTACGGATGCTACTACGTTTACTATGTTGATGTCTAAGTTCGTGGAGTTTGTTTTTGGTTGTTGGGTCATTTTTTTTTACTCCACTTGTGTTGTGTAGTATTGATTCTTGGAGGACATGGATTGTCTAAGGATTAGTATGCGTCTTTGGCTTCTTATAAAGAGAATGAGCAAAACCAACCAAAAAGACACACACGCCTGTTTTTCATCGCTTTCGCTTTGATTGTTTCAGGAAGATCTTTTCCATGCATACATTTGCCTGATGGATATTTCTTGGTATTTGAACTGTGAGATGAGATCGATGAACGCTTGTTTGATTGAGTGAATCTTCTTCTCTTTAATATCTCAATAACCCTGTTCCTCAGGTATAGCAAATATCATAACAAAAAAGAAAAGATTAGGCGAGTTTGTCGCCTGCGCCTTTGCCGCCGCTTCCTTGGTAGACTTCCTCTACCTTGCAGACAACTGTTGACCTGCCTGGGTAGGGCTTTTCACGGTCATGAGCTACTTTCTTGCCTTTCTCGTAGAGGTCTCCTTCTGTGGCGTTTACTGCCTTGCACTTGATCTGGTAGCTGCCGGATTTGCCGTAGCAGACAAAACTGACCCAGCCCATCTCCTTGACGTTGACTAGTGTCTTGTTCAAGTAGTTGTTGACCACACACAGAGTTTCGTCGTCCTCCCAGAACCACATGCCCACGTAGATTACGTTTGGCACTCCGTCCTTGTTGACTGTGGCCATGGGGATGATTCTCTGGGTTTTGAATGCTTCCATGATAGTTTCTGATACTTTAACCATTGAAATCAAACATACGTAGACTTTGGAGATAAAACATCATCCATGAACAAGTTGTCCCAGACCGTCTCGAGAACCTTACCACGCGCGCGTCAAGTAGCTGATAAGTCGATTTCATTTAGGACGAGTCAAAATATACGTCGAGAAAAGTCAATACGATTAATCGAGTTACTAGGCGTAAACAAGCGAGTAAATAGGCGTGCGTTTTCAGGGTTTTAGTCTAGGCTATTCGACCTTTACCATGTCCTGTCCGCAGCATACCAAGGTTCCAGCGCCGTTCTCTAGAACTTTAACCTTGTTACCGCACAGTTCACATAGGTAAACTTCACTTATTTCAGTCATATCAATTATCAGATTCACCAGCCCTGATTTATCTTTTCCCCTACGCGAGCTTATGGTGATGTGAGGAAAATGGATGAGAATCTGGGAGAAAAGTTAGAGGGGTTTGGGTTTGGGTTGGGGGTTAATTATAAACTCTGAAACCCCACATATCATCCATGAAGTTCAGCTCATTCCCACGAGCAAGACTCGCGGCTCTTCCAACACCCCTCCAATATCTACCAAACCTGACAAAGACATTAGATGGCCCAAAAATCTGGGTCAAGCGAGACGATTTAACCGGACTCGCATTTGGCGGCAACAAGGCACGTAAGCTTGACTATATCATCGGTGACGCGCTTGAGAAAGGCGCGGATGTCATCGTGACCGGCGCAGGGTTCCAGAGCAACTGGTGCACACAGACCGTCGCGGCAGCCAAGAAAGCAGGCCTTGAAATCTACTTGGTCAAGTCGGCCCCGTCCGAGGATTTTGACACCGAGGACTGGGACGGCAACCACCTGCTCCACCACCTCATGGGTGCCCACGTCAAGACCGTCCACCCCGACAAGTTCATGGAGACCATAGAAGCAATAATGGAGGAGCTCAAAAAGAAAGGCAGGAAGCCCTACTATACCCCTGTTGGAGGCTCAGACGCACTTGGTGCGGGGGGCTATTTTAACGCCGTCCTAGAGCTATCATACCAGGCCAATAAGGAGGGGATACATTTCGATTATCTGGTTCACGCAACTGGATCGGGGGGTACACAGGCCGGCCTCGTCATGGGCGCCAAGGCGTTCAACACAGGTATGAAGATCGTGGGGGCCGCCTGCGGCTACGGCGATATATCCGCTATGAAAGACAAGGTCAGGGGGATAGTAGAAGAAGCGAAGGAGCGATACGACCTCGATTTTGTCCTCAATGACAAGGACCTCATAGTGCACAACCAGTACGCAGGCGACGGGTACGGCATCATGAGCGACGCCAAGTTGGAGGCAGTCAAGCTCCTGTCAGAGACCGAGGGCATCATGATCGACCCAGTATATACCTCCGTCGCAATGGCATGCATCATCGACCAGATAAAACAGGGTAACTTTAAGAAAACCGACAACGTGGTCTTCCTCCACACCGGCGGAGCCGTGGCCCTGTTTCCCTACAAGGAGCCGCTGCGAGCACAAATCGAGGGCAAGCCATTGCCGTGGAAAGTACCCGAGTGGAGCCCCCAGTCGGAGTAACCTCCTCCCTCTTCAAAAAAGCCACCAGGTTGCAACCTGTAGGCACGGCTAGTACTAAATCAACGCTTTTGTCAGGTTACTTGACATAAGACCGTTGTAAAATATTTATTTCCAGAATTTATGGCTCACCTTTATCTAGATAACCTTTATCCCCCAGAGACCCGTTGAAACCCTGAAATGACGGACCAGTTGGACCTCGACCTCACACTACCTTACATCACCGACCAACCCGGTATCGGCGGCAAGATCAGGCAGCAGACCAGCCACTTCAAGGTGGACGAGATACCCGTCTATGAGCCCCAAGGGGTAGGCAACCACCTCTACGTTAACATCACAAAGGAGAACCTCACCACAAGGGAGGTCCAGCTGCGCCTAGCCGACCTGTTCGAGATAAAGCCGGAGGATGTGGGCAAAGCAGGGCTCAAGGACAAGTACGCCGTCACCACACAGACGTTTAGCGTCTTGTTCAACGACCACGCCTCGCCAGAGGAAATCACCCCCATCATCGAGGATAACATACCGGTCAAGGTCAACTGGGCAAAATACCACAACAACAAGATCCGGGCTGGCCACCTTATCGGCAACAAGTTCACTATCCTCATCACAAAACCCGAGGGCTCCATCGAGCAGGCCCAGGCCATCGCCAAAAGCATCAATGAGACCGGTCTACCCAACTTTTACGGCATCCAGAGGACAGGTAAGGACGGCGAGAACATCTATCAGGGCTGGCTCTTACTCAAGAAAAAGAAGCGTCTGGGAAACCGGTGGCTCAGGAAGTACCTTCTTTCCAGCTACCAGAGCTACCTGTGCAACCGGTATCTGGTCAAGAGGATCGAGAAAGGGCTGTTCGACAAGATGGTGCATGGTGACATAGCCAAGAAGCACGAAACTGGCGGGCTGTTCTGGGTAGAAGACCTGGAGACGGACCAGGGAAGGTTCGACTCGAAGGAGATCAGCTTCACTGCCCCCATGTTCGGTTACAAGATGAGCAAGCCAAAGGAGGAATCAATGGCACTGGAGGAGGAGATATTGGTTGAGATGAATCTTGATGTCCAGGAGTTCAGGGCCCAGCGGGTCAAGGGAACAAGAAGAATGGGTCGAGTGCTGCCCGAGATCACGGTATCTGATCATACTGAAGGTATACAGCTGGAGTTTGCGCTGCCCAAGGGAGGCTTCGCTACCACCCTCCTGCGCGAGTTCAGAAAAATCGAGCCAACCGACTAATGAAACCCTGTTCTATATCTCACAATGGTACTCGTCTTCAATGGATATGATATCTCTCACAGCTCCTTTTTCCATATATCCACGTCCCTCGCTGGAATTCTAGCCAACAAGCAAAAGAAGGCATGAGTCGAACCGATATAATCGAGGCCATGGCCTTTATATTAAACGTCCTGAAGGATCATAAGAATGGGCTTGATACTTTGATCATGCACACCGAGGCACGTGGGGGAATAACATTGTCAAGGGCAGTGTCGGTTAATCCAGGTCCTTGGGGTTCGATATCTCGATAAGGCTCTTGGCCTTGCTGTAGTATCGGACGACATTCACGCCTTTTGTCGTCAGCTCGTACGTCGCCTTTGTCCTCTTGTCCTTGCTTGAACCCGGGATTTCCGTAATCAGCCCCTGTTCGAGCATGGATAGAAGGATTTCCTTGAGGGGCTTGTATGATAGGTTGGCTGCGTACATTATCTTCGTAGGCTTGATCGCGCCGCCCATGATCTCGTTCAAGATATCGACGTATATCTCGAACCGGGATCTTCTATTGCTCATCTAATTCCCTCACATCAAAGTGAAGTTATTGAGTATTTATTACTTATGCGCGCGCGGATAAAGTACTGAATTGAATAAAGATTAGGAATGTTTGAATGCGCCTTCAACCAAAGCAATAGTCTCTGCGTGTAATCATCAGGGCTCTCATTATGTACCTCAATAGCGTGTACACGAATCTTACTCCAAAGTTCTTCCTCGGTTTCGGCTGACGCAGACCCAATCGCAGTCTACGCCTAAGTCTTTACAAGCTATGAAATCATTTTCACATTCTCCAATAATGTTTACTGATAACTAATAGTGTATATAATTATCGATGAAGTGTTGAGGTGAAGTCGTGGAGATATGGGTCGCCTTTTCCTCGCGCACACACAACCCTATTTTATACTTAATAATAGAGTCGAAAAACAAACTTTAATCATGTAGAATTTTAGGGATTATTGGTGCTTTTCCAGAGTAGATCGAAGAGCATCCTGTGGCTCTGGATTATGGAGGCATAGTTTGTATACATACCGTATATCTTGTTCTCGTCGTTTGTCATGAGCAGGATCATCTCCCTCCTGTCATTGATGAAGAACCCAGGCATCTTCTCTCCCTTCATGTACGCGTAATCTCCTTCGCCGAGGTCAAGTTGATCCATGACGTAATTGCTTGTGGGGGAATAGTTCGTCATGAGGTTCATGATCAAACCCTCGTTCTCTATCTTATCCTCGACCTCTTCAAGGAACGGAGTGTTGAACAGCCAGATCAAATTGAGGTCGGAGACTACCATTTTGAAGCTGGACTCGCTTCTTTGGAGTAGCTCGTTTAACCTGACGCTGATATTCTTCTTTCCTTCAAGAACTTGGAATGATTCTTTAACATGGCTGACCGATTCGGGTTCTGGTAGGCTCGCCCAAATTTTCATAAGCTGGGTTTTTTTCAGCTCCATATCATGAATCCTCTGGCGATGCTCCTCGATGAGGTTCGTAAGAACGTTCTCGAACGAGACCGCATTATACCTCATGGGTCTCTCCATGATCCTACTGACAATTCCGCGGGCCTCTAGCTTCCGTAGAACCTTGTATCCCTCTGTTCTGTGAACTCCAAGAGCCTCCGCGACACCCTGGGCTTTCTGGGCTCCGAACCTCAGCAAGTGGAGATACATCTTGATCTCGTTCTTGTTAAGACTGAATTGCCCCATTGTCTCCTCTACTTTCCTGAGTGAGCTAATTTTGTCAAGCTCCTCAGGCGTAAACGAGTTTCTATTCTCTGTTTTTGTGAAAACTGCAAGAAGGTCAAGTTCATCTTTAATGAGATTGCGTTTCTTTTTCGATTTCCTTTCGATGTCAAGTTGCCCAGTTGCCATTTTCAACCGAATCAAATATTTATAAAAATTACCTAAAAAGAATCTGGAGGAATAATCTAGATTCTACGTCCATATTCTCTGGACTGGTTTTTATGCCTGAAATAGGCCAATGAGAATACTACTCAATGATTTGGTATTATTGATTTGTATGGAGAAAACTCCTACACTCAAGACAAGAAAACTGAGCAGTATGTTGTTATTTATCAATTAACACGGGTTAAAACCACTTTTTTTTCAAAACTTTTATTTGGTAAAACGAGTACGCATTTAACCCAAAACAGGTTTTACCCATGAACTGTCCTTTTTGCGGCTCCAGTGAGCTCCGGACCCTTGAGACAAGAGACTCCCCTAACAATATGAACAGGAGGCGGAAGGAATGTATCAGCTGCGGTCGCCGCATCACCACTTACGAGTACATTGAGCTTATCGAGTTAATGGTAAAGAAAAAGGACGGCAGGCTAGAGAGATTCAACCTTGACAAGATCATTCGGGGCCTGCAGAAGGCAGCAGAGAAGCGGCCCATCTCGCCTGAGCAAATCAGGGACATCGCGGAAAAGGTCAGGCAAGGCATCCTCAGTGAGGGTAAGGAGGTCATCTCCAGTACGGATGTCGGAGACCGGATAATGGCGCATCTGAGGAAGTTAGACTACGTTGCCTATGTCCGGTTCGCCTCGGTCTATAGAGAGTTCAAGGAACCCGAGGATTTCGAGAAATTGATGAAAGAAGGTTAAGCCTTCCACCAGTAAAGGTAAGAAAAACTAGAGTTTATCCTGATTCTAACTCAACACGTGCCTCAAGATCAGGTAAAAGCAATTGCAGATTACAGATTGATCCAGATAACTCCATAATTATTAGTTATTTCTAGCGTTCGTTACCTTGTTCTTACAATTTCCGATTAATAACCAAAAAAATAGATAAAAACCAAGTAAATAGCCTCAATATTAATAGGAATGGTTATCATTACTCTAAACTCTATCTTTATAGTATTAATTGAGTAATTAAAAAAATAATTAGGTAACATAGGTGATGGTTCTTGAAACGGATTCTTGTTGTGGATGATGAAGAAGATATTAGAACATTAGCCGTGAGAACTTTAGTTAGCGTAGGAATTGATGTGGTCTCTGCTATTGACGGCAACGAGGCGTTGCGATATATGAATGAAATTGATTTCGATCTAGTCCTACTCGACTATAGGATGTCCAATAAGAACGGCCTTGAAGTGATACAGGAGATGAAGAAAATTGACAGGCTTAAGGGCATTCCCGTTATTCTGTTTAGTGCTTTTCAGTCAATTAAGGATGAGGCTATTGGAGTTGATGATTATTTGGAGAAGCCATTTACGCGGGATGAGTTTCTTCAGAAAGTAGTAAAATATGTTTCCATTGAACGTGATTAGTGTTTTACAGGGATACGCATGCTCTGATTCAAGCGCGCCACCAGTTGAACTCGATAAACCTGACTACTTCACCGTTAACCACAGCAATTATGAATGCCTTGCGTACAGTGCTCGCTAGTCGTCCAGCTTTAACGATCTCCGAGGCGGAGATCACCTCTTCCTTCTTCATGATCTGGACCACGTAGGGGGCGTGGTCTCTGCCAGGACCCTCTTCGTAGACCGCGAAATCGCAGCCGTACTTTATCCCCGGTGTAACAACGTAACCCCTTTCCCTGAGTCCACGGTATACCAAATATTTATCATGGAAACTATCGAATGTTGTTTCTAATATCTTCCTAAAGTTCTTCTCGGACAGGTTTTTTCCCTGTCTCCGTATGTTGATTTCTTTTTTTTCGAGAAGGTATAGAGCCTCCACGGGGTCTAAAAGTAGTGGTGCGTTGAAGTCCTCGGTAGGTCTTGGAATACCCAGTGGCTTCCCGTAGAATCTGTCATTGAAAAGTATCCTGGCTTGAACAGGTGACCATACGACAAGTCTGTTGTCTTCAAGGAGTTCAGCGACTGTCTTGTCTGGCAAAAGTGATCAGCCCTAAAGGGCGATGATACGTATGAGGTCTGACGCGTCCCTCACCGTGTCGACAAGTTCCTCCATCTGGTTCACTGTGTCTTTGAGCATAATGATGGTTGGGAAAGGCGCGTCGCTTGCGATGATGTCCATCTCCACCTTTACATGGATGGTGTCGACTTTCCTCTCTAGTTCATCGATCTCGTTTGTGAACCCGATTGATTTCTCACTGTTGAACCCGAGGCTCATCATGGCCTCGCGTAATTTAATCAATGAATCGAAAGCGAGGTCGGCTACCTCTGTAACCTGTTCCGCTGAATTCTCCGGGATCTCCCAGCCTCTTTTCTCCATCTCGTATAGTCTCTGACCCACGCTGTTGATGTGGTCCATGATGTCACCGAAAGTGCTGATGAGCCTGAAAAAGTCCTCCCTGTTAATGAGCACTCCCCCAATCTCGTGGAGTTCTCGTATAAGCGTAGCCTTGATATCGCTCGATTCCTTCATGATTGATTGGATATCATCGGTGTACCCAGCCGCGTTTCCCTCCTTCTTGACCAAGGCGTCGGTGATTGCTAGGATCTTCCTGAAAGCTTCTACTATCAACCTAGCGTTGTCTTGGCAAAGCATTAGGAGGTTACGCATTGTACGATCTTCTGTTTCAACTGGGAATACCATTAATTATCTCCTAAAGATTAGTCTAGTAATTATAACAAAGCGTGGTATAAAACATTGAGCGTATCAATCAAAATAGAAAACAATTCAGTAAATACTATACATGTTTGTGATTTATTTTAAAAATATTAGAAGGTTATTTCTTCTTTTTGCTGCTTGTCCACCAGTCCAGATAGTCCTGATTTCTCTGGCGTTTTTTCTCGTCAGCGTCGTCGTCCCTGGTATACAGTTTGTCCAGCGCCTTGGACAACTGTGCCTCAGAAAACGTCAAGCCGCAACTCTCGCAGCTGTACTGTCTCAGCTTCGCGTCCCATTTCAGGGCTCCCCCGCACTCCGTACAATAGGGTATTTTTCTTCACCATTATTCCTTTTTCTTGGTTTTCACCAAGACTTAATCCCTTACTCGGCATCGAGACTTATAAAAATTACAATTGATGAGGTGAAGCCGTTAATCTAAAAATTAATATTAGATTATTATGGTTTGCAAATTTTACAGGAATCAATGCTGGGCGGTTAAATTATTTGTATGTGTTTAGCTCTTGTTCCATTCTTGGGTTAGAGTCTCACTCAGTGTTTGGGGTAGGTTGCGGTCTTGCTGCTTCCAAGAAGCAAGCACAGACATC
>Ga0209361_1001546_pt1 | contig 14864 bp, 11 predicted proteins | sample SaaInlV_200m_DNA_3_FD_184657 | JGI IMG/M metagenome (GOLD analysis project Ga0209361, IMG submission 184657) | Marine microbial communities from expanding oxygen minimum zones in the Saanich Inlet - SI037_S4LV_200m_DNA (SPAdes) (version 2) | ecosystem: Environmental > Aquatic > Marine >... | reverse complement strand
GGAGGCTGAAGGCACAAAGGTGTGTGTGTGCTCGTTAAAAAAGTCGATAAAGTCTTGGCGAATTTGCGCGCCGCTGAAATTCTGAGTCATAGTTTCTCCGGTTTTGTAAAAGAAGTTTGGGAATTATAAAGGATGAAGGGGATTTGGTAAAACGAGGATTAGAGAGAATATAGTAATTTCAAATATGAATAGTGCATTGCACCCGTTTTGCCCTTAAATCACTGATAAAGGGTGCGTTGCACTAACGTATTATCCAAGCTCGGAATTAATGCAGAGACGATTGTCACAAAAAAAGTGAATTTATGGACTTGTTGCGCAAAAAAATCATGTTCTAATGAAATATAAATTTTCATATCAGAAAGTGAGGGTACCGTGAAACGAAATAAGGTGCCTTTCCAGATCATTACCGTATTTATTGTTGGGGTTTTTCTAATAAGTGCCTGCCAGCCGAGTGCAGCACCTGAGCCGCAGAAAGGGGATGAGCCAGCGGCTGTAGCTGATGCGACAGAAACACCTGTCCTAGTGACAGCCACACCTGAAGTGCCAGATGAGCCGATTGGGCAGATAGTTGAAATGCGCCAATGGGCGGTCGAGGGCGTAGCGTCCAGTTTTTATACTGATCAGGAATGGTTTGCTGCCGAACAGGCAACGGGTGAGCCGAATACAGAGGAATGCATCGAGATATCAACAGCCTGGGGATCAAATACTTTTGAGCCAATTTCAACCCTCGAGTTGAGCTATGAAAAACCGGTCAATGCTACGCAGATTGATATCTACCAAATTTATGGCTGGGATCAGGTCACGTTGGTCGAACTTGTGGATGAAAGCGGCGAATATCATCCGGTCTACGAAAGCGCCCCTATGCTCATGGATGAGGGTGGCTGCCCCTATATTTTGACGGTTGAGCTAGACACTGTAACCGATTACCTTGTTAGCGGCGTGCGTATTAATGTAGATCAATCAGGGGATGAGTTTGTTTGGAACCTGATCGATGCGGTTGAGTTGATCGGTGAGTACTTTACAACCGAAGAAGAGATCGCCGCCGCTGCAATTGCCATGCCGCAAGAACTTCCTTCTGACGCGCTTCTATCCGAGTTCAGCTTGCCAACTCAGGCAATCAATCTTGCGAATGCCGATCAAGTTACCGAACTTTCTCGCGTCGGCGAAAATGTTCGCGTTACCGATGCCTGGTCTGATAGCGGTCAGTATGCGGGGCTGGCAACCAAAACAGGCGCTTTTGTTTTTGATTCTGTTACGGGGGAAGCATTATTCTACAAAAAACACGATCGTATGAGAGCGATCGCCTTTTCCCACGATGAGCAGTTTTTTGCTGTTGGTACAAAATACCATATGTATATCTACTCGCTGCCTGCTGGTGAAGAAGTCGCAAAGATCGATCTGAAATTCACATATTCCGAAGGTGAAGGCGATGCTGCCCAACAAGCTGAACTAGACTTTGTTTTAGGCGCTCTGGCTTTTCATATCGATACAGGGAATTTGGTTGTCTATGGCGAACCGATACAGCATCGAGAATTAGATGGTTTGCTGATCTTCAATCACTACGCCCCACAGACAGGAGCGTTAGCCTTTGAAGCACAGGTTACCTCTTCGATGGGGAAAATGAGTCCCGTCGGCTCTCTGTTGCAAATGGCTACAGATGGCAGACATCTCATCAGGGCTCCATTTGGGACGCCCCCCATAGAAATTTACGATACAAATGGCATTCAGACCGGTATGGGAATGATGCCGGGAATCGGGATGTTAAGCCAAAATTTCCAGACTATCGCCGGTGACTATATTGTAGATAGCATCAATGAGCAATATCAGGTTTATCGTGTAGATGGCAGCACTATAGGCACACTTGAAAAACCCGCTGACTGGGTTTTTGGGAATGTTTATATCGCTCAAAATGCCGAAGCCATTTATCTTTTTGAAGGAGCAAGCAGGCAACTCTATAAATACAGCCTGCCCGATTTAGCCTTGGTTGAAGTGATGCCGATTTGGGGGAATAATGTCAGGAGCTTTAGCCCGGATCTGAGCCGCAGCATGAACCTCGTTGGTTGGCAGATAAACGATCCGGCAGACGATGGGGCTGTGATTGTAGATGTGACCATGGGCATTATCCCGCAGGCAGTGGCGCTTAGTTCAGACAAGTCATATTTGGGAATTCTTGGTCTAAACGCCTACACACCAGGTGCCCTCCGCATTGTACACATTTAAAATAGACCTCTTGCAAAAGTCATTTTAGGTCCAGATTGTAGAGAGAAGCGATTAGGTTGAAGCGCAATCTAAAACGTTTGCGGCGATTACGATAACGTTCACTAAGAATACGAAAAACCTTTAGTTTTCCTATGACGTGTTCAACGAAGATACGTTGACTTGCCAGTTCACGATTAGCCACTTTTTGTTCAAAAGTAAGCGGATGAAGTTTTGACTTCTTGGCAGGGATCTGACTATTGACATGAAGTTTATTGATACCGAGATAGCCTGTATCCGCCAAGCACAAGATGTCTTGTGCTATTCCAGCATAGCTTTCTTTGAACAAGCGATAATCGTGTTGACTACCATTGCCGAATGCCGTTGCGATGATCTCCATCGTGCTTTTTCGAATAATTACTTGCGCTTTCTGGGTATGTCGCTTCTTTTTGCCGCTGTAGTAGCGTTTTTGCTTTTTTTCGGGCGTTCAATCGGTTGCTCGCTAGCATCGACCAGAATAACTTCGATCAGGGTATCGCTTGACTGGAGCGCTTTCTTGCCTGGCAAACGAAACTCTCCCGAATGTATCAGTGCATCTTCGACTTTGTTGATCGTGCGGCAAACGGTTGCTTCACTGACACCATAAGAACCCGCTATGTGGAACTGAGTTCGATATTCTCGCCAGTACATCAAGGTCATTAGCAATTGATCTGCTCGGCTTAACTTTGGCGGACGACCGAAGTTTGGTAGTTCTTTTTCCAGAACGCTTAGCATCTTTGCGAAAATTGTAGGTTGTACTCCCGTCAGCCGCTTGAAGTCTGTGTCTTTCCAAGTTTTTACATCTTCGTATCTCATGCAACTATTATGGCATACTTATGCAAGAGGTCTAATAGATAACATAACGCCCCTGATAAGAAATCGTCAGGGGCGTTATTTCTTTTAAAATATGGCGATATCATGGTACAGCGTAGATATTGACCAAGCTCTCAGAGAAAACCAGCTCCAGATAACGCTGGAATTTACCTTCGTTGACGGAATAAGTGCTTCTTTCGAGCGCTCCAACATAAACATAGTCTACATTATATTGCGCAAGGAGTTTTTTTGTCGTCTCCCAATCTGTGGCTGTGTAAATCATTTCAACATCGGCTTGACGTGAACCTATCTCGTTGTAACCGCCGCGCCACTGGGATTCGTGTCCGGGCCAGCCGAGTACTGTGGGCAGCCCACTGTTGGTGGAGATGCGGGCGTAGCCTGTATAGCTGCCGCCCACGGCTTCAAGGATAACGCCATCGGGGGTGTTTTGCAGCCAAGCGATTGCTGCGGCTTCATCGGGAGCATTGCGGGTGATGTGGGCGGCGCCATCCAGAGTCCAGGCTTGGGGTTTGAAGCCGTTTGTTTTGCTGATGACGCCATAGAGGGGATAGACCAAACCCGCGATAATCGCAAAGCCGATCAGGATGATATTGAGCCATCTGTGTGCTTTGGCGAAGAGGATCGCTGCTCCATAGGCAGCTGCGATGCTCCAGAGTATCCATGCCTGATAATAAAACTTGAAAATGGTATTTAAGCGCGTGCCGAACTGGTCGCGCAGGTAAATATATTCAGGGGCAACGACGAGTAGACTGGCGAGGAGGGCGATGAGAAGAACAAACGCAACGCTTTTATCTGTGCTCTCATCTTCATCTTTTTGCCGAGAGAATAAGAAAGCAGAAATGCTTGCAAGCAGCACAAAAAGCGTCAGCGCTCCGCCGATATATTCTCCACGACGTGCGGTTGCAGCAGTGAAGAGTTCTGTGCGTGAGCCAAGCTCTTGCGATTGAAGAAAGCCGTTTACCAAGCCAGGATCTAGCAGGGAGATGACCGCTGCCAGAAACCAGGAGAAAAGCCAGAGAAATAGAGGCAAGCCGAGGGCAAGAGCGAATCCGAGCGCCCAATTGGGTCGATGCTTTTTGCCGCGCCATAAATCCAAAAGCCAGAGAAAGATCGGGATGAGGAGCGTGCCAAACATCACCCAGAGATGTGCCCCGCGTGTGGGGTTGATCAGGTTTGGCAAGATGCCGCCCGCTTGCGAGGAAAACCCAATATAGAATGGCAGGTAGAGCAGGATGGCGCTGATCCCGCTGACTAAGCCGAAAAAGAGAAAATCTTCGAGCCGGTCCCAACGCCATCCGTCGGCGTGGACGCGGGCGAGGGTATAAGCGGATGCGATCAATGCAGCGGCGATCAGGATATCCCAGGTGTTCAGGAAGGCGATGCCACCGAGAAGGAGTGCAACGCTGAAGATGCCCAGCGGCTTCAGATGAAAGCGAAAGCCGAAAATTTCGGTTCTACCGCGCCAGCCGCCCGAAAAAATATACAGCGCAACGGCAATAACAAGGAGCGCAAAAGGCGTTGCCAAAATATGTGGGTGCAGGTCGCCGAGCAGGTATGAGAAAAAAGGGAATTCGTCGATAACCTCGCGGAAATTACCAACCAAATCATAGTCTTGAATGACGCGCGAAGCACGCCACCACCACCAAAAACGTTCGGGGATCTGCCCGACGGTGGCGGGGTCGCGGCTGAGTTCCTTCATATCGAGCCAAATCCAGAAGTTATTGGGTTTGGACGTCCACAAAATGCCATACTGGTGGATCAGTTCGAGAAAGCCTTCAAAATTAGAAACGAGCAGCAGAAAAAGGGGTGCGAGCAGTGAGCGGTATTCAGTATTCAGTTTTCGGTGTTCAGTAGTCGGTGTGAGCAGGTTATATAAAATGCCGTAGCTGCCGACTGCGCCAAGGGCAAAAACCAATGCCAGCATCAAATTGAAAGCAATACTGCCCGCCGTCGTGGTGATCTTGGCGAGCATGGCAGTGATGATATAGCCAAAATGGTAATAAGATATCGCGTAACCTGCAAGCCACGGATCGCGCGGCGGGAAAGTTGGCGAGCGCAAAATGGCGTTAATGAAGGCAAGCTCCATCGGTTTTTCGGTGCCGAGCGCTTCGGGATTTGCGGCACGTACCAATGCCAGAAAGATGAACGCAAGCAGGAAAAGGATTTCCACGTTCAGGATGAGCTTTAAGTTTTCTTTCAGCCACTGGATAATTTCCCCGATACGCTCGCCTGTGGATTTGCTCCCGTTTTTTGACGAGCTAATTGCCCAGAGGCTTAATCCCGCCAGAACTGCCAGCCCAAGCAATATCCCGCCGACGTCATTTTGCGCGATCCCAAGCGAAGCCAGCATCCAAAACGCATACGCCCAGACGAGCAGACCGGCCGTGCGCGCAAAGCTATAGCCGCGATCTGCGAACTTGGGGAAAAGGCGATAAATGAGTGGGAAGCTGAGCCATCCCAGCAGGGTGATGGTGAGATACCAAGCGATGAAATTGAGCATAAAAATCAGTAATCAGTAATCAGTGATTAGTAATCAGGAAACAGCGGACTGAAGTCCTTCCTTAGAATATGAAAGCCCCGTTGGGCTAAAAGTGTCCAGTGCGAAGCATTGTGCTGAGACTGCCGAAGCAGGCTTCCATCAACTGAGCAAGAGATTTATCCCCGCGGGGGAAAAGAGAATTCGCCAGTTTTGTTCGGCTCGAAGGATAATACATCGATGACAGCGTCCAAGTTCAGTGCCCCGTAGATGTGGGGGAACTCACCCTGAAGGGAAGCAGGTGCAGACTCTGGCGCGGGGTGTGCGGGTGGGTCCCATTGCAAGGGAGATGTGAGTTTTTCGGGGTCAATCACGAGGATGACCAAGCCTTTTTGCCCGGCATAAAACGCATTCGCGACGGGCGCAGCTTGCAGCTCTGTTGAGCAGTGGATGAAGCCTTCGCTTTCAAGGCTGGCGGCGACGTAGCCGCCTTTTTCTTGAGCGGCATCCCAATCGCTGCGTGTGGTGATGTGGTAGATCAGAGACATAAAAATCCTTTGTAATTTTCAGTTTCAGGATTGTAATCTATCTTTGAATTTTCTTCTTGATAACTGATGTTACGCAGAAGGTGCCTTCGGCAGACTTTGGGCTGCCCTCACCCTCCGCCTTCTCCCAAAGGGAGAGGGGACTTAATCCCTTCTCCCTTTGGGAGAAGGTTAGGATGAGGGGAAACGATAGTCCGTTTTATTCACTGCGTACCATCAGTTGATAAATAAAAACACCGAGCGTTTTGAAAAATTCGGTGGTCTCTTAACGAAAGTGCGACGCACCTTCAAGGTGCGTCGCACTTATCACTAATAAACTTGTAAAAACTTACGCTTTTTCTACGGTCATTATTTCTTTATTTTTGCGTAAGCGATAATTGCCATTTTTGGCTAAAACCTGATCGACAAATTGCTCAGGAACATCTACAAAGGTTTGCTGGTCTTGAATATGGATCGCGCCAAGTGATTTACCGGGAATATTGGCATGATAAGCAATGGTGCCTACCACATCGCTGGGGCTTACGCCGTCTGAGCGACCTTTATCGAGCACCATGCGTGCCATACCCTGTTCGTGAGATTTGCGCGAAGAAAAGCTGGAGCGGGTGCGTTTGCTGCTGCCGCGTCCCTTGTCGCGAGGTCCGCCAGAAAAGCGGGAGTTTCGCGAACCGCGTGGATCACGACGGGAGTTCCACTCGCGCACTTCGCCAATGGTTTCAACCGGACGTTGATTTTCGCTCTCGCGCACGATACGCATCGAAGCAGCCGCAATTTCAAGTGGATCGTGCCCTGCTTCGACCAGTTGATTGACTAGCTCCAATTCGTTTTTGAAACGCCCACGTCGCAGCCAAACTTCCATACGTTCCACGATCTGTTTTTTGCGCGCGTTCATAATATCGGCTTTGCTGGGCAGCTCGGCTTTGGTCATCTTTTGGCGCGTATAACCTTCGATGCGGTTGAGCATCCGCGTTTCTTTTGGGGTCATCAGGGTGATGGCGATGCCTTCTTTTCCGGCGCGCCCTGTGCGTCCAATGCGGTGCACAAAAACTTCGGGGTCGTCTGGTAGATCATAGTTGAAAACGTGGGAGATGTCATCAATATCGAGACCACGTGCGGCCACGTCCGTTGCGACGAGGACTTTGATGTGATCGTTGCGGAAACGGGACATGACGCGTTCGCGCGCATCCTGAGAGAGGTCTCCGTTTAACATCTCTGCCGAGAAACCGCGCGATGCGAGTTCGTTCGCTAACTCGCCCGTCCCGGCACGGGTGCGGACGAAGATGAGCGCGCGGCTAATATCTTCGGTTTCAAAGAGACGGGTGAGGGCAGCCAGTTTGTCGCGTTGATTGACGACATAATAGCGTTGTTCAACAGCCGCAAGGGTGAGTTGCTTTTTCTTGATGGCAACCGATTGTGGCTCGTGCAGATATTTTTTTGCCAATTGACGGATGCGCACCGGCATGGTTGCAGAGAAGAGCGCAACCTGACGTTTTGTAGCAGTTGCATCGAGCAGGGTTTCGATATCGTCAATGAAGCCCATGCTGAGCATTTCGTCTGCTTCGTCGAGGACGAGGGTGCGGACTTGACTTAGGTCGAGCGATTTTTTGTTCAGGAGGTCGAGCAAACGCCCGGGGGTTCCGACGACCACGTCCACGCCACGTTTGAGGGCGCTGATCTGGCGTCCATACGAGGAACCGCCGTAGATGGAAAGCACGCGTACGCCCGTGTATGCGCCATAGCCTTCCATCGCCTTGGCAACTTGCATAGCAAGTTCGCGCGTGGGCGAAAGAATCAAAGCCTGCGGTTTACGCTGTCCAGAAATTAGATTGTGGAGGATGGGGAGGGAGAAGGCAGCGGTTTTACCTGTGCCGGTTTGAGCTTGCCCGATCACATCGACACCGGTCATCATGATCGGGATCATTTGTGCCTGAATGGGCGTTGGCTCGGTGTATTTGAGTTTTTCGAGTGCCTGCATAATATCTGGACGCAGGCTTAAATCACTAAATTGGGTTGTCATACGAGTTCTCCTTATGGGCAAACGCGTAGGTTTGCCCACTTCAAATGGGTCTTGATAGGTCCTTGATCGCAGCTGCTTTTCAGCGCGCTGCCCCTGTTGCTTTCAACAGTTGACCCATCCCAATGAAGTAAGAGCCACTCTGTTGCAAGAAAAAGTCCCGACTTGGTCGGGCTTTTGGAACAACCAAAACTAGAATAAAAACTCCTCGCGGAGCGGACGGTAGTATATCATAGATTTGTGATTTTTGTTTTGTGAGACGTTCAGCTTCTGAGTGGAGATGAAGCGAAGCGAAATCGCAGTCGAAGAGCGGTCTTTGTACAACCGTCCTTCGACTACACTGGCTCTCGCTCGTTCCGCTCAGGAACTGCGCTATTCATTTAATGAAGTGTACAATAATGAAAGAAAGGACTCTTCTATGAACCCTACCCTTGAAACCCTGCTCAACCGTAAATCCATGCGTGCCTTCGAAAAACGCGATATTGAAGCCGATGTAAAAACCAAGATCCTTGAAGCAACCCTGCGCGCACCCACGGCAGGAAATATGATGCTCTACTCGATTTTGGACATCACCGACCAAAGTCTCAAAGAGAAATTGGTCAAAACTTGCGACGACCAGCCCTTTATTGCCCGCGCGCCGATGGTCTGGATTTTTCTGGCAGATTATCAACGTTGGTATGATTATTTTGTGCTCTCTGGCGCGGATACGCTCTCTGATGAGCGGATGCGCAAACCCGAAGAAGGCGATCTTTTCCTCGCATGCTCCGACGCGCTTATTGCTGCGCAGAACGCCGTTATCGCTGCGGACTCCTTTGGGCTTGGTTCCTGCTATATTGGCGATATTATGGAGAATTATGAAATCCATAAAGAGCTGTTCAATTTGCCGCCGCACGTTTTTCCCATCGGGATGTTGGTTTTTGGCTACCCCACTCAACAACAAAAAGATCGCCAAATGACGACACGCTTTGATGAGAAATTCATTGTTTTCGAGAACCAATACCAACGCTTGAAAGAAGATGATTTTGCAGAGATGTTTGCCGAGCGCGAAAAGCAACTCCCACAAGGCAAGGCGATGCGCGGAATTACGAATTACGGGCAATATTTTTATAACCGAAAATTAGCATCCGATTTTTCGGTGGAGATGAGCAGCTCTGTGCGGAAAATGGTCAAGGTATGGGTGGATGGCTAAGGCTGTGAAAAAGCCATTTCTTTTGGCAATTCTTACGTATCTCATCTTTTGCGGATTGAGCTTCTTGAGCCAATCTGTTGAGTCTCTCTTTGGCGTGGTGACAATGATCGGAATTGCCTTTCCGCTTGCATGGGGCAAATGGAAAGGCAATTTGGCTTCGATGGGTTTTCGTAAAGAAAATCTCAAACCAGCATTGGGATGGGGCATTCTTGGCGGGATTTTGGCAAGCCTGATTGGAATCGCTGTTTTGCTAGAGCTTTCCATTCCTGATAATTTAGGATTACAGCTTCTCATCGGTGTTCCGCTCTGGGCACTGATCGTCAGCCCCTTTCAGGAATTCTTCTTTCGCGGCTTTATGCAGCCTATCTTTGAGAGTAAATTGGGTAATCTTTGGGGCTTGCTTCTCTCAAATTTAGGATTTACACTCTGGCATTATTGTGCGCCTTTTGATACATCGCCAGTGCCACTTAACTCAGCGGTTGGCTTCTTGGCCACTTTTGCGGCAGGTTTGGTTTACGCATATGTCTTTCAGCGAACACGTAATATCGTTGCCCCATGGTTGGCGCATTTGCTGACAGGGATTGTTTTCGTTTTGGTTGGCGCAATGGATTTTGTGAGTGCTTTTTAAAGGAGTTGAAATGCAGGAAGCATATTGGATCATTCCCCTTTCCATTATTGGATTTCTCACTTTTTGGTCTTTTGTCGTTTGGTTGATCGCTGTTATTGGTGGTTGGTCTCGTTTAGCCAAACATTATCAGGATTTTGATAATTATTATGGCAGAAAGCTGCGTGGCAAAAGCGGACGTTTTGGTGGCACATCCTATAGCGGTGTGCTCATCTTTGGGGCTGATTTCACAGGGATGTATTTGGCCGTAAATTTCTTTTTCAGAATTGGTCACCCTCCACTTTTTATTCCATGGAATGATATTCAGATGGAAGAACATCAGCGGATATTTATGAGCTACACCACCCTAACTTTTGCGCAGGTTCCTAATGTGAAGCTGACAGTTCCCTCACGGGTGATGGCACAAGTACGGGAGTTGAAAACGGGAAATTTTCTTTAGGGCAATCCACCCTTGACACAAAACCCTTTTCACAGATAATAGACCCCATCGCGATGACGGAGGAAAGTAGGTTCGCAGGAAGTCGTTAGAGAGGCAGGCGCATTGGCTGAAACGTCTGCTCGACGAAAGTGGATTGAAGTTCCCTCCCGAGTTGTCTAAGTGAAAGTTTGCAAGCGGCAAGTTTGCAAGTTGCGTAGTTTAGACCGTAATCCCTACGTTATAAGGGCAGCCGATGATAGTCGGCACAGAGTGGATTGCTTTGTAATGCAGGTTGAGCTTGTCGAAACCAAATGAAAGAGCAATCAACGTGGGTGGTACCGCGGGAATTCCCTCCCGTCCCATTGTGGACGGGAGTTTTGTTTTAATATCACCATGTCATTGCGAGCGAAGCGAAGCAATCTCCACGACAGATAAGGAGATCGCCACGTCGAGCAAAGCTCTCCTCGCGATGACGTGAATGAACGAAGGAGAAAGATATGCTAGAAAAACTGAATGAGATCCAGGCCGCTGCGCTGGAGGCTCTCGAATCCGTCACGGATGATGAGGCTTTGCAGACGTGGCGCGTTGCGAATGTGGGAAGAAGTTCTCCGTTAATGTTGCTCTTTAAGGAATTTGGGAAGCTGACGAAAGAAGAGCGTCCCGCCGTTGGGAAGCGTGCGAATGAAGTCAAAGTTGCCTTAGAAGCTGCTTTAACGGAACGTGCTGAAGCCATCAAGACAGCGGAACTTGCCCGTTCGCTGGAAGAAGATCATCTTGACGTGACCCTGCCCGGTCGTCCGGTGCGTCACGGTGGTATCCATCCCGCAACGCAGACTTTACGCCGTATTCTCGATATTTTGGCGGATATGGGCTTTCAGGTCTATACATCCCGCGAAGTGGAATCGGATGAGTATAACTTCCAGCATCTGAATTTCCCCGTTGGGCATCCCGCGCGTGAGATGCAGGATTCTTTCTACGTAGAAGCCGAAGGGCGCGGAGATGAGAATCCGCTTCTGATGCGCACGCATACTTCGCCCGGACAAATCCGTGCCATGCGAGCGGCGGCTGCGACCAATCCTGATAACCCGCCGCCCATCCGCATTTCTTTGCCGGGGATGTGCTATCGCTACGAGCAGATCACATCTCGTTCTGAGATTCAGTTCAACCAGGTTGAAGGTTTGGCTGTGGGCGAAAATATCACTTTCAGTGATCTGAAAGGGACACTGAATGATTTCGCTCGTCGTATGTTCGGTCAGCACGCCCGCACACGTTTCCGTGCGCAGCATTTCCCCTTCACTGAGCCTTCGGCTGAGATGGATGTGGAATGTTTCCTGTGCAGCGGTGAAGGTTGTTCGGTTTGTAAAAAATCGGGCTGGCTAGAAATTCTCGGCTGCGGCATGGTGCATCCGAATGTGCTGACGGCTGGTGGCTACGACCCCGAACGTTATACGGGTTTCGCCTTTGGGATGGGGCCCGAACGTCAGGCGATGTTACGGCATAATATCAAGGACATCCGTTATTTCTGGGGCAATGATTCCCGTTTCCTCGAACAGTTCTAATAGAACGCGGATTTAGCGGATTTGACAGATATACGCGGACATCGTGCCGATACGGTGTAAAAGCAAAAAACATCAAAAGAACTGCATTGCACCCGCAGGGTGCGTTGCAGTTCGAGAGAGTAAGGTAAACCCGATGTGCAACGCATCTTCCAGATGCAATGTACATCTATCAAAAAAAATCTGCGAAAACCCGCCTAATCAGCGACACCCGTGTTCCATTTTTTACCCTCCATTAAGGAGCTACTACTATGAAATTACCAGTATCCTGGCTAAAAGATTACGTCAATATTAATATTTCTGTTGAAGAACTGGCACGCCTGCTCACGCTGGCTGGCTTGGAAGTCGAAGAAATTCGTTATGTGGGTTGGGCGATGCCCGATTACGCTGCCGGAGAAAAACACGAATTCAAAACCTACGGTCTCTCATGGGATCCCGATAAGCTCGTTGTAGCTGAAATCCGTGAAGTCAAACCACACCCCGATGCTGATCGTCTCGTTCTTTGCGACCTTTTCGATGGCAAAGATCAGCACCTTGCTTTAACAGGTGCGCCAAATCTTTTGCATCTGAAAACACTTGGGCCGCTTGAAACGCCTATCAAAGTTGCCTATGCCAAAGAAGGCGCTGAGATTTATGATGGTCATAAAGATGGACAGGTGCTCACCAAACTTAAACGCGCCAAAATTCGCGGTATCGAATCTTATTCGATGGTCTGTTCTGAGAAAGAACTTGGTATCTCTGATGAGCACGAAGGCATCATTCTTTTGGATGATGATGCCCCCGTCGGCATGCCTTTGGCAGATTATATGGGCGACGCGGTTTTCAGCATCGACATTTTGCCGAATAACGCCCGTAACGTGAACGTGCTGGGCATTGCTCGAGAAGTTGCCGCGCTCACGAATCAACCGTTAAAACGTATCGACAAAAAGCCCTACGAAACAAGCGGCGATGCCATTGCCGACAATGTCAAAATTGAGATTGCCAAACCCGAGCTGAATGCCCGTTTTGTGCTCGGTCTCATCCGAGATGTGGAAATTGCCCCCAGCCCCTATCTCGTACAGCGACGCTTACGTTTGGTTGGCATCCGCCCGATCAATAATCTTGTGGATGCGACAAACTACGCCATGTTCGAAGTTGGCGAACCCCTCCATGCTTTTGACTATGATGTACTCGTAGAAAGAGCAAAAGGCAAAGAAATTGTCATTTCCACACGCACAGCGGATGAGGGCGAAAAACTGACCACGCTCGACGTCGAAGAACGCACGCTTCAGGCCAGCAATGTGCTTGTCTGCGACGAAGCAGGCGCGCTTTCCATCGCCGGTGTGATGGGCGGGCTAGAATCGGAAGTGACTGAAAGCACCAAAAACGTCCTACTCGAAGGCGCGGCGTGGAACTTCATCAATATTCGCCGCACGGCAAATCATCATAATTTGCCCTCCGAAGCATCGTACCGCTTTTCGCGCGGGGTGCATCCTGCGCTCGCAGAAGATGGCGTAAAACGCGGTTTGTACTGGATGCAAAAATGGGCAAATGGCAAAGTTGCGCCCGACCTTGTAGACAATTACCCCCTCCCGCCCGCCGACCCTGTTGTCACCGTCACAGAAGCAGATGTCAAGAGATTGCTTGGGGTCGAGATTTCAGCGGAAAAAATTGCGGGGCTCCTCACCCGGCTTGAGTTCGACTGCCAAGTTCAGGGCACGAGCGTCACGGCGGCTACGCCATCCATCCGCATGGATATTGGTGAAGGCATCGTCGGCAAAGCGGATGTTATTGAAGAAATCGCGCGTCTTTATGGCTACGATAATATCCCCGAAACGCGCATCGGCGACCCGCTCCCGCCGCAGATCGGAAATCCTGTGCATGATTGGGAAGAAAAACTGCGTGACCAGCTCGCCACGCTCGGCTTGCAAGAGACGGTCAATTACCGCATGACTTCAGCAGATGCACAGGAACGGCTCGGCTCGCAAGGCGAATTTGTGAAGCTCGCCAACCCCAGCACGCCCGAAAAAGCGGTTTTGCGCCGCAGCCTGATGGCATCGGTTTTGGAGGTCGTTGAGAAGAACGCCCGCCTGCGCGATTCGCTCGCATTCTTTGAAATCGGACCCGTTTTCGTGCCCAATAAAGGCGATCTGCCCGACGAGCCGCGCAAATTAGCGATAGCGATGACGGGAGGACGACAGCTCCCCGCCTGGGATACGAGCGATGCCCCCGAGATGGATTTCTACGACCTGAAAGGCGTAACGCACGCCTTTTTGGCTGGGCTCGGTTTAAAGGACATCGTCTACACCCCAGCGGATACATCCACCCAGCCCGGCGCAGCTTTCCACCCCGGAAAATCGGCGCAGGTGACGGTGAATGGGAAAGTCGTTGGCGCATTTGGCGAATTGCACCCCATTTCGGCAGAGAAATATGAGTTCGCCGATACGCCCGTGCTGGCAGCCGAATTCGATTTGGAAACCTTGCGCGGCGTACAACCCGCTTATGAGATCACCCCCGTCCCCGCCTTCCCGCCGATGCTCGAAGACATCGCCCTGATCGTGGACGAAGCGCTCCCCGCCGCAAAAGTGGAACATCTAATCCGTCAAACGGGCGGCAAAATGCTCGCCGATGCCCGTCTCTTCGATGTGTACCGTGATGAAAAACTCGGCGAAGGCAAAAAGTCTTTAGCCTACGCCCTGACCTATCAGGCTCCCGACCGCACGCTGACCGACAAGGAAGCGGCGAAGATCAGGAAGAAGATCGTGAAGAGGTTGGAGTATGAGGTGGGGGCGGAGTTGCGAGGGTAGGTTTTTAACCACGAAGGACACGAAGGGGCACGAAGTAAATGCAGACTTCCGAATTCTTGGTGAACTAGCCCCATAAAAGTAGACACGAAAAGAAAGCCCTCCTGTATAAAGTAAAACAGGAGGTGCTTTTTATTATGGCAGGCAAAAAAGGAGCAAAACACTATTCAGTTGAGACGAAGCTGGAAGCGG
>Ga0209361_1001543_pt1 | contig 14899 bp, 12 predicted proteins | sample SaaInlV_200m_DNA_3_FD_184657 | JGI IMG/M metagenome (GOLD analysis project Ga0209361, IMG submission 184657) | Marine microbial communities from expanding oxygen minimum zones in the Saanich Inlet - SI037_S4LV_200m_DNA (SPAdes) (version 2) | ecosystem: Environmental > Aquatic > Marine >... | reverse complement strand
AATCCATGTATGATTGAGTTGGTTGATTGGCATTGGCGTCTCCGAGTTTTGTGTTTTGTCGTAAAAACAACTTTACTCGATTTTGCCTGCCAATCAACCAACTAATTACTAACTGTCATGTCGCTAGAAAAAACACTATTAGTTTTGACCGCACTCTTGCTTTTGGGCCTTGCCCTGGCATCATGTGCTGGTCCTGAAGGTTCCGCTGGCCCTGCCGGTCCTGAAGGCCCCGCTGGTGAAGCTGGCTCTGCTGAAGTAGCAGAAATGCCTGTTTTTGGTGCTGATTATATCGGCTCAGCCGCTTGTGGTGAATGCCATGAGCAGACCTACGATGTCTTTATGCAATCTGGTCACCCTTATAAGCTGAATGCCGTAGTTGATGGTCAGCCACCAACCTATCCATTCACCGAAGTCACCGAACTTCCCGAAGGCTACACCTGGGATGATATCAGCTACGTAATTGGTGGCTATAACTGGAAATATCGCTTTGTTGATAAAGAAGGTTTTATCGTCACTGGTCTACCCGGAACTCGTGGTGATGGAAATACCGACTATGTTAGCCAATTCAACTTTGCCAATCCCGTTGTAGGCAATGATTTCGGCGCGGTTGGTTATCACCCTGGTGAAGAACGCAAATACGATTGTGGTGTCTGCCATACCACTGGTTACGATATCGACACCCCAACTGAGGGGATGCCCGGAATCGTTGGATCGTGGGCAGAGCCTGGCGTCCATTGTGAAGAATGCCATGGTCCTGGTAGCTTACACGCTGAGAACCCACGTGGCGTTGCGCTAGATATTGAGCGCGATTCTGCTCTTTGTGGTGAGTGCCACCTCCGTGGTGGTTCTGAAGCTGTGAATGCAAGTGGTGGCTTTATCAAACACCATGAACAGTATGAAGAACTCTTCCAAAGCAAACATATCACCATTAACTGCGTAGTCTGCCATGATCCACATGCTGGTGTCATTGCTCTCCGCAAGGCTAATGCTGAAGATCCCGCGGTTGCCGTTACTCGCACCACTTGTGAGAACTGCCACCATGAAGAGGCTGCTAGCCAAAACTCAGAAGTTCATCCAGCCGTTGCCGAATGTATTTCCTGCCACATGCCGCGTGTTACCAAGAGTGCTGTTGGCAATCTTGACATGTTCACTGGCGACATTCGCACCCACTTGATGGGCATCAATCCTACCCAGATCGAGCAATTCACTGCAGACGGTGGCACCGCTCTATCAGAGCTTGGTCTCAACTTCGCTTGCCGAAGCTGCCATATTGATGGTGGTTCTGCTATTGTGAAGACGGATGATGAACTGATTGAGAAAGCTGTAGGCTATCACGACTAGCCCGTAGTTGTATGATGACTTTGGAGTTACTGATTTGTAATCCCAGATGTCTGTAATAAGCTTGAAACAGAGAGGAAGCATTGCTTCCTCTCTGTTGTTGTCTTGAAAGAAAGAAATCAGAAAGCTGTTTGTAAGGACTTTTTACTTGACGGCTCATGCTTTCTACAGCTATTATCGTAATGCGCACCTGAGTAGTGAGATTACACTTTATTGGTTAGAGCGAATGCTCCAGTTAGTTCACATAAGGAAATAAGAAGATGGCAAAAATAAAAGAGCGAGTGAATAAATTTTTCTTCCCGCCAGATGACTCACCTCGTTGGCTGGTGATCTTGCCTTATGCAGTCTTGGGCTTTTTTACTGTTTTATTGATGATTGGTGGTGCTTATGGCTGGGAGTATACAAACTCTTCACCCTTCTGCGGTGAGTCTTGTCATACCATGCCTCCTGAATATGCAGCTTATCAGGTATCCCCTCATGCAGAGGTTTCTTGTGTAGAATGCCATATTGGGGAAACTTTTATTGGTAATCAAATTTGGCGTAAAGCCGGCGATGTGAAGCATATTATTGCCTTGGCTTTTACAACCTACGAATATCCTATCTATGCTCGTAATATGCGCCCGTCCAGCTTCTCTTGCGAACAATGTCATTCCCCTAGCAAGTTCTCGGACGACTCATTAAGAGAGATCGAGCATTTTGCTGATGATGAGAACAATACTCCATCCAGCACTTATCTGGTTTTGAAGACAGGTGGAGGTTCTGAGCGTGAAGGTTTGGGACGCGGTATTCACTGGCATATTGAGAATGATGTTTATTTTTATGCTGAAGATGCTCGTGAACAGAGCATCCCCTATATTCGCACTGTAGATGAAGATGGTATTGTCGATGAGTATATTGATGTCGAAGCTGATTTTGATGCAACATCCGTGGATGAAACCAAGCTTGGAAAAATGGACTGTATTACCTGCCATAATCGTATTTCGCATCGTATATATACGCCTAGCGTATCTATGGATGCTGTCCTGACCCGTAATGTAGTTGATCGAGACATTCCTGAAATCCATAAAATGGGCGTGGAGGTTCTCAGCGATGACTATGCTACTCAAGAAGAAGGTTTGGCTGGTATCACTAGCCTAACAGAGTATTACGAAGAAAATTACGCTGATTACTACGCTAATAATGAAGAAAAGATTGATACAGCGATTAAAGAAATCCAGAAAATCTACAATAATTCGGTCTTTATTGAACAAAAAGTCGACTGGGAGTCACACGCCAGCAATATGGGACATACCGATTCCCCCGGTTGCTTCCGTTGCCATGATGGCAAACATCTGAATGATGAAGCTGAAGCTGTGCGTTTGGAATGCAACCTGTGCCACTCTCTCCCCGTAGTTGTTGGACCGAACGATTTCCTGGCAAATATTAATATGAATCGTGGAATTGAGCCTGAGTCGCATTTGAATCCCAACTGGATCAGCTTACATAATCAGGCTTTTGATCAAACTTGTGCCAGCTGCCATACCACAGAAGATATAGGTGGAACCAGCAATACCTCTTTTTGTTCAAATAGTGCTTGTCATGGGAGTGTCATTGACTACACTGGCTTCGATGCACCTGCACTGCGCGAATTGATTAGCGATCAATTACCTCCTCCTATGCCGACACCGACAATGGCTCCAGTTCCTGAGCCTGCTGCTGGACCGCCAACTTATGCTGCGAATATCGAGCCTGCTTTTGCCTCATGTACGGCATGTCATAATGAGGCAGTCTCGTCAGCTGGCCTTGATCTTTCCAGCTATGCTGCCTTGATAGCGGGTAGCGATAATGGAGAGGTGATTCTTCCCGGCGAAGGTAAAAATAGTTTACTAGTTGAAGTTCAATCTGGGCTTCATTTTGCAACGATGACCTCGCAGCAGTTGGACTTGCTCATCGAATGGATTGACGCAGGTGCATTGAACGACTAATGCACATGTATTGAACTACCAATAAACTTTAAAAGGTGTCTGCAAAATTCGCAGACACCTTTTTTTGTTAATTTATACAGATTTCCTTAAGTTTAGTGTAATTCCACAATATTACTCATATTTGTCCTGTGATGTTTGTCACTAACTGGATATGATTTAGGGTAATTGGGTACAAAACCACAAAGGTCTATAATATTGGGTATATTAGTGCAAGATGAGAATTACTTCTGGATACCTCATCACTAAAACCATTGCGGGAGGTGCCTATTATCCAATTTCGCCAAATAGCTATAGAGAATGTTTAAAAATTTTGTGCTTTACTATTGAAGGAGAATACAAAAAATGTCGTATAAAAGATTTTTAGTTTTATCAGCCCTATTGTTGGTCTTCGCCATCACCTTGATGGCTTGCACACCAGCAACCCCGGCTCCTGTTGAAGAGCCTGCACCGGTTGAAGAGCCTATGGAAGAACCAGAGGTTCCGGAAATGATACGTCCTGAAGTGGCAATTCCCTACATGGCCCTGTGGGAAGAATCCGCACATAACGCTTCAGACACCGAACCATTCCGCCATTGGGATGGAGATGATCCTGCTGAAGTATCAACCTCTTGTGCAAAGTGCCATAGCTCCCAAGGCTATATGGACTTCCTGGGTGCTGATGGCTCTGAAGCTGGTGTTGTAGATGCTGCTGTCCCGGCCGCTGAAGTCCATGGCATTGAATGCGTGGCTTGTCACAATTCCGTTACTTCGGATAAGACTGAAGTAACCTTCCCGTCTGGTGTGACCGTAGAAGCTGGCGACGACAGCCGCTGTATGGAATGTCACCAAGGTCGTGAATCCAAAGTTTCTTTGGATGAGCGTATTGCTGTTTTTGGCGAAGACCTTGATCCCGATGCCGTTCCAGCTCCAGTGGATGACAACGCCCTTGGTTTTGCCAATATTCATTATTATCCAGCCGCTGCTACCTTATATGGTGGTGTTGCTATGGGTGGCTACCAGTTTGATGGTAAAACCTACGATGGAAAATTCCGCCACGTTGAAGGTATTGATAGCTGCACTGGCTGCCATGACCCGCATACGCTTGAAGTCAAAGTCGAAACATGTGCGCACTGCCATGATGATGTTACCTCTGTGGAAGACCTGAAGGATCTTCGTATGGTCTCCTCAGTCTCTGATTATGATGGCGACGGCGACGTTGCTGAAGGTGTATATTATGAAATAGAAGGCCTGAAAGAGCAGCTCTATGCTGCCATTCAGGCTTATGCTGCTGACAAGGCTGGTACTGCGCTTATTTACGAATCGCATACCTATCCTTACTTCTTTACTGATACTAATGCAGATGGCGAAGTACAAGACGACGAGGCCAACTATGGTAACAAATATGCTACCTGGACTCCGAATCTACTCAAAGCCGCTTTCAATTATCAGATGGCTTCCAAAGACCCCGGCAACTTTGCGCATGGTGGCAAGTACACCATCCAGTTACTGGTTGACTCGATCGAAGTTGTTGGTGGCGATGTAAGCGGTTTGGCCCGTAGTGATGCTGGCCACTTCGCTGGCAATACCGAAGCCTTCCGACACTGGGACGAAGATGGCGAAGTACCTGGCTCATGTGCAAAATGCCACAGTGCCACTGGCTTGCCTGAAGTAATTGCTGAAGGCGCTAATCTCTCTAACGAGGTCGCAAATGGCTTCATGTGCTCCACCTGCCATAACGAAGAAGCTTGGCCCGAGCGATTTGTAATTGAATCTGTCACCTTCCCCAGTGGGGCAGCTTTGTCATTGGGTGGTCAGGATGCCGATGGAAACTTTGTTGCTGATGAAGGCAATTTATGTCTGATGTGCCATCAGGGGCGTGCCTCTAAGGTCTCCATGGACAGTGCTATTGCAGCCGGTAAGTTCGGCTTCCAAAACGTACATTATTTTGCGGCTGGTTCCACGCTCTTCGGCGCCGATGCTCAAGGTGCTTATATGTACGACGGCAAAGAGTATGCTGGCTACTACGAAGCCCATCCTCTGAACAGTTGTCAGGATTGCCACGATGTGCATGCGCTCGAACCCAAGATGGAAACCTGCGCAGCCTGCCACGACCAGGATGAAGCTGAAGCTATCCGTGGGAATTTGGTTAGCGATGTGACTGCACCTGACTATGATGGTGACGGCGACACAGCAGAAGGTGTCAAAGCCGAACTCGATGCGTTAGCAGACGTACTCTATGCTGAATTACAGGCTTATTCCACAGATGCGGGTGCGCCAGTTGTCTATGATTCGCATGCCTATCCTTACTTCTTCGCTGATACTAATGGTGATGGCGAGGCAACACCTGATGAAGCCAACTATGGCAACAAATATGGTGCCTTCGATGCAAAATCACTCAAAGCTGCCTACAACTACCAGTACTATCAGAAAGACCCGGGTGCATTTGTGCACAACGGCAATTTCGTTGCTCAAATCCTGATCGATTCGATTGCGGATCTGGGTGGCAATATAAGTGCTTACGCTCGCCCTTAATTCTGGGCGTTAGCGGATATAGAAAAGGTGGGCGCATTTGCGCCCACCTTTTTTGGGTTATGGAACCCACTTTTTAATTGGATTTTTACCGCTTCGCTCATACCCCAGGCTTGCCTCCACTATATTTAAATTGACTTGATATTTAGATTTTTTCTCCAACTTGCCTTGCAAATGAATTGCATGATTGAGCCTATTATCTATATGATGAATGTCACTTGGATTTTGTAGCGTGTTGGGTATAATGCCCTATTCTTGATATTGAACGTGTTATCAAAAAACGAATTTGCAGGAGATATTATGAGTATGAGAATAAAGCTAAAAGGAGCGAGCAAGGCATGGTTATCAATCTCCCTTCTTTTAACGGGACTGATTGTTGCGATTGCCTTTGGGTTGCCCTCATCAGCAGGAGCAACCCAAGCCTCTTCAGCTACGCTTTCTAATGATGAATGTCTGGCTTGCCATGGGGAGCAAGGGATGACGATTACATTGGAGAGTGAAGAAATTTTATTGTTATCTGTTGATGCGGGGAAATTTGCCAATTCAGTACATAATCTTGAAGAAGTTGCTTGTGTCGATTGCCATACAGACATCACAGAATATCCACATCCTGAACTGGTTGCACATACTCTTCGAGAGCTTTCACTGGATTTATATACATCCTGTAAAGAATGTCATCTTGAAGAATATGATAAAACGCTGGATAGCGTACATCAGCAATACTTGGCTGCAGGGGATACCAACGCCGCCATCTGCACGGATTGTCATAACCCTCATACGCAAGCCCGCATGACGCATCCACTAACTGGCGAAATTTTGCTGCTGGAAAAAGTGAAAATTCCTGAAACATGTGCCCGCTGCCATAATACGATCTATGAAACCTATAAAGATAGCGTGCATGGTGAAAATTTAACAGAAAAGTACAATCAGGATGTCCCCAGTTGTACTGATTGCCATGGTGTTCATGATATCCATGATCCGAGAACAACTGAATTTAAGGTGAATTCACCTGGGCTTTGTGCATCATGCCATACAGACTCTGATATTATGGAAAAATATGATATTTCCACTGATGTCTTGGATAGCTACGTGGCAGATTTCCATGGTGCAACCTTGACATTATTCGAAAAGCGCTACGTTGATCAGGATACGAATAAACCGGTTTGTTTCGATTGCCATGGAATTCACGATATAAAATCACCAGATGATCCTGAGCATGGTATCGCTCTGAAAGAGAACTTGCTTATTACTTGTCAGCGTTGTCATCCAGATGCAGATGCTAACTTCCCCGATGCGTGGATGAGCCACTATATCCCTGATGCTGAACACTACCCGGCTGTTTTCTACATAGATCTATTCTACAAAATTTTAATCCCAGGCGTGATCGGCGGCATGTTGGTCTTCGTTATTAGTGATATGGGAAGACGTATGATTAACAAGAAAAAAGGAGCGTCAAACTCATGAGCAAAACGTCCAAAACCTTCCCGCGCTTTGAGTTAGCTCGTCGAATCGAGCATATCGTGATGCTGTTGTCCTTTAGTGCATTGGGTATTACGGGCATACCCCAAAAATACCCTTTCAGTCAGATTTCAGCATTTATTGTTAATCTCTTGGGTGGTATTGAAAATACGCGTAATATTCATCATATTGCCGCTACGGTGATGATGTTTGGTACGCTATACCATCTGCTTGTCTTAGGTTATAAAGTTTATGTTAAACGAACTCGCCTAAGTATGCTCCCTTCTTTCCAGGATGCTCGTGATGCTTGGCAAGCATTGATGTACAATTTCGGTTTTTCCAAAGAGAGACCGCAGATGGGGCGTTATACATTTGAAGAAAAAGTAGAATACTGGGCGTTTGTTTGGGGTACTGTGTTGATGGGGTTGACCGGTTATATGATGTGGAACCCAATCGCAACCTCTCGTATATTTCCCGGTGAATTTATCCCTGCTGCGAAAGCTGCTCATGGAGCAGAAGCCGTTTTAGCTGTTTTGGCTATTATTATCTGGCATATGTATAGTGTCCACTTGAAAACATTCAACAAAGCTATGTGGACAGGCAAATTAACAGAAGAAGAAATGCTCCATGAACATCCTTTGGAATTGGCCGATATAAAGGCAGGTGTTCTGGATCAAACTGTAGAACCTGATCTGTTGCACAAACGTAAGCGGCTTTATTATCCAGTGGCAGGCATCTTATCTATTGCTATGCTAGCTGGGGTGTATGGTTTTGTAGGTAGCGAAGAGACTGCTCTTGCGACAATTCCTATGCAGCCCGAGCGTCTTGTTTCGTCTTATGACCCACAGACCCCAACGCCCATGCCAACCTTTGCCCCAACAGCCACCTCTGAACCTGTGGAGGATGTTGCTGAGCTGACGTGGCAGGCTTACGTTGGGCCTTTATTCCAAAAGAAATGTGAGATGTGTCATGGCCAATTGGGTGGCCTTTCATTGGCTTCATATGCGGATGCAATGACTGGTGGACAGGGCGGAGCCATCATCCTGCCTGGAGATGGTGCAAATAGCTTGCTAGTTTCTATTCAGACGCCAGGAGATCATCTTGGGCAATTGAGTACCGATGAGCTTAGCCTAATAGAAGAGTGGATTAACGCGGGCGCACCAAAATAGCAAAAAATAATATAAACGAAAAAAGCCGTTCATTTTGAACGGCTTTTTTTTATGTCACTATGAAAGAATTTCTACACGGTTGCTGCCTCGGCTGCCTTCACATCTACAGGGATATGTTCTTTTTCGACAAAATGATGATCAACCACGCGTAAGTAGCGGACACCTAACGAAAAAACTAGAAAACCAAAGGCGATCACACCTAATCCAACTATCCACTCTACAAACGATGGGGTATAGGATGTGTATGAAACAATTGGCTGCCCAGGCAGATATGACAGTACAACCAGTGCGCCAGCGAGATTGATATTCCAGCGATAGGCTACCAGGCCTCCAACGACCATCAGCAGGGCAGACATCCGCCAGAAGCGATTGGTACGTGTCTTGCGGTTGAGTAGCAGGATCATCGGGACAACGATTCCTATCAAGATTTCACCAATCCAAAAGTTGAAGGCAAGTGGACCCTTGGTGAGCAGCTCTAAGCCCTCAGTCCGACCAGGTTCGTAGGTATATGTCATGGAGAGCGTACCCCAAAAGCGCCAGTAGAAGTATCCTACCAGTGCCCAGCCTACGAATAGAGAAAGCTTTTCGATCAATTTATCGTCGATCTTTGCCCTCTTTGTGAGTAGGGATGCAAGCATCGAAGTAAAAAGTGTCATTGAAATACCACCTATGATAGCCGAAAGCATGAATAGTACCGACATCTCAGGTTTGTACCAAAAGGGGCGAGCTTTGAGGACACCATAAGCAGCACCGAGTGATGATTGATGCAAACTGGAGAGAAAGAGACCGGCAATTGCCAAATAGGGTGCATAGTGGTGGACCTTTGACATTTTGGCTGTTAGCTTGGGGTAGCGCGAGCTAAGCCATTTCAAATTTGCAATAATCGGCATGGATTCAAGCAGCAGCACTGTGAAATATAGGGCTATACACATGGTCACTTCCCAGAGTAGGGAATGCGTATTCCAATATATAAAAGCCTGATAGAACTTGAAGGGGCGGCCGATATCCATGAATAGGCAGAGCATAGCCATGCTGTAGCCGATTAGGCCCACAAAAGTGGCGGTGCGTGCGATTGGTTCATAACGTTTTAGGCCAATCAGATAAACAGCTGCGCACAGTGAGAAGGCACCTGCTGCAAGAGCAATGGATGAAAGATCAATCGTGATCCACAAACCCCAGGGTACGAGGTCTGTCAGATTGGTCAAGGATAATCCATCTGACAAAACCATTACCCCACCAATAACACCAGCGATTAGGAAGATGCCCAGAAATGCGAGCCAGGCCATCCAGGGAGTAGGCTGCAAACGAGCACGTAAGTTGTTAATCATGCTTCTACCTCTTTAAAATCATCTGGTTTAGCCAGCACATAATATACACGCGGGGCGGTACCCAAATCATCTCGCAAGCGGACAGTATGTTGCGAATTAATAATCTTGCTCACTTCGGATTCTGGATCCTTCAGATCCCCAAATATACGTGCACCTGTAGGACAGGTCACTACACAGGCGGGCGTGGCAGCTGGATCAACTCCAGGTGTTAGGCCATGTTCCAGACCACGATCAATGCGTTGATAGCAAAATGAACATTTTTCAGGAACACCGCGTGGCCGTCTCTCAATTTCAGGCTGACCCCAGGTAGGTACGGCGGGATTATCGCCGTCGAACTCTTTCCAGTTGAATGAGCGGGCTTGATAAGGGCAAGCTACCTCACAATACCGACAGCCAATGCACTTGTCGTAATTCATCATCACGATGCCGTCGGGCCGATAGTAGGATGCTCCTACCATGCAAACATCTACGCAAGGGGCGTTCTCACAGTGCATACATGGGCGAGCTATGAAGACTTGGTGTTCTCCAACTTTTCCGGCAGGGAGTACCTCATTCCAGGAAATGCCTGGGGAAACATCATTGTGAGCTCGACAAGATAGAGTACAGTGGCCACAGCCGGTGCATTTAGATTGGTCGATGACCATTGCCCACTGTCGTTCTCCTGAAGCAGTATCTTCAGATGATACTTTTGACGGTCGCATGAGCTGAAGCCCAGCTAATCCAACAATGCTTGCTCCAGCTACTTTTAGAAAGCCACGACGTTCAAGTTTATTACTCATCTTGATCGCTCCCATTTCTTTTTATTGCTTTGTATTTTCCTTCAAGCCAGGGGGCTAAAACTGTGCCTGCGGCTAAGCCAATGAGGCTAGCCAAGCCTGCAAAACCGAGAGGGCTGACAGGCGCAGGCTCTGATGTAAGTGCAACTGAACTCAGCATCACTTCTGGGGGTGCATCATTAATGCTTTCCTCTCTTGCTGTTGCATCCCCATTTTCATGCATTTGATCCGTATGACAAGCATTACAGGAATTTAGAGTAGCTTGAAAACTGTGATCATGAGTTGTATGTGCAGGGAAAGTTTCATTATTGAGTGGTAGGTGGCAATCGACACAAGAAACATCATTTTCGCAATGGGTTGAGTGGTTACAATTTTGGATGTATTCTGTATGGCAGTTTATGCAAAGTTGTGATGCATCGTCGAAATGTTCCTCACCAGGAGGTGTCGCAGACTTTAGCGTTGCCTGGTGTGGACCGTGGCAATTGATGCAAGTCATATCGCGTTGGTAATGCGCGCTGACTTCCCAATCTTCCCAGCCAAAACGAGCACTACTATGACATGAGCCGCATAAAACAGGTGACCGATCAATTGGTGCAGGATTTACAGGATGATCTTCTGGTATTGGGCCATGACAGGCTTCACAAGTGACCCCGTCTTGTTCCCAGGTACCGGTCTCTGGATCGTAACCAGTTGTATGGCACACGAGGCAGGCTCCAGGGTTACCTTGAGCGTCCCACGCTTCATTAAAATTAGGGTCGATTGTGGCTTGGCCATGTGGCCCATTTTGCCAAGTTTCCATAAATTGGGCATGGCACACTGCACATTCTATTTCGCCTTGTAGTGAAAGGGAGCTTTGAGATGATGCCTCAACGGCAACCATAGTTACGCCCGCAAATAATAATGCGATCATCAAAGCTATAATCAAACGTTCAGGATGTGAGAACATAAAAAACTCCTCTAAGTCTATAAAGTTTTAGATTCCAGAGCAGGTACAGGGGCTTTGGTGAATTGGGTGCATGATAGGCATCTTTCTTTTAGATGCCCATTTTTAGCGTTACGGAAAACATGCCAACAAGGCTGTGATTGGCTGGGAACAGGGCATTTTGCTATTTGTTCTGGCGAACAATCATTGACCTCGTAACAACGCGGCCCTTCAAATATCAATCCAGGCAGCATTGTTAGCTCTTTAGTCTCTGCCTGCCAATGGGCATCCAGTTGCCGTAAGAAGTAGACGATGCCAGCAGTCAGAATAATGGGGATAACAAATCGTATCCCTATGGTTGTCAAAATGATGGCGGATGCTTCTAGCCATTCCATAAAATTCTCCTTAAAATATTGGCGAATTTGCGCTGTGTTGGTTATGTACTTTTTCTCCAATGAGCAGGAGCAGAGTAAATGGAATCACAATCCGTACCAAGAACAGGATAAAGATATTTAGCAGGGCATTCATGAGTAACTCCTTTTTGTTTTTAAATTCTGTTACTCTTATCTTAGTGATTTGCGTATGGGAAGTAAATTCGGTAATTCCCCTATTTTCTTTATGAGGGAATCCTCATGGAAAGCTTATAATATGGGTAGTATTCATTACGATGTAATAGTTTTGGGGTAGGAGCCCATGTAATTAAAGGGCAAATAGCTTAGCTAAAAGAGAATTTGCGACTATTGATACGACTGTAGCGCGATCTTTCCTGTTATTGGCCTGTTAAATGAAAGAAGACGGGAGCAGATATTCCCGTCTTCTTTTTTGGCGCAAGCTTATCGTTAGAGTTTTATGATTCCCTTACGAATAGCATAGCGAACCAACTCTGTGCGAGAACGTAGATTAAGTTTGCGCATAATATTTTCTCGATGCCGTGCCACCGTTTTCGGGCTGATGGTTAGCGTGAGGGCAATTTGATTATTGGAGTCACCTTCAGCCAACCAGGTCAGCACTTCCTGTTCGCGGTCGGTTATGCCGTCTAAGCTGTCTTTCTGCTGTGGTGAACGATCCTGATTTAGATAGTCTCGTACTAATAATTTTGCCATCGAAGGGAAGAGATAAACCTCGCCTGCGGCAGCCTCATGGATTGCTGTTAGTAATTCTTCGGGGGCAGCGCGTTTGGGAACATAGCCTGATGCGCCCGCATCCAGCATTTTGAAGAAGTATTCTTCATCTTCGTGAATAGTGAGCGCAACGACAGCAATATTTTCATGGAGACGTTTTATTTCCTTTGTAGCTTCGATTCCAGACATATCTGGTAGACCAATATCCATCAGGATCACATCAGGGGTGAATTTGTTGCTAGCTTCTAATGCTTCAGCAGCCGTACTGGCTTCTCCGACAATCTCAATGTCACTAGAGCCCTCCAGTATTATCCGCAGACCTATGCGTACCACCGTATGATCATCAACCAGAAGTAGGCGAATTGTCATTTTTTACCTTTCCCATGTTTAGCACAATAAGGGATAATAGACTCAATTTGTGTTCCTTTATCTGGAGCTGAAACAACCCGAAATTGACCACCTAATAAAGTGGTTCGCTCTTGCATGCCGAGCAACCCCCAAGTAGGTTCTTCTCCCAAGATTTTTGGGTCAAAACCAAGACCATTGTCGTTAACTCGGATCATCATAACGTCTGGTTCAAAGACTAAATGAATTATTGTTCGCGTGGCATCTGCATGTCTAAGCACATTTGTGATTGCTTCCTGGAAAATGCGGAACATGATGGTTATAAATTCTGGGCAAATTTCTTGTTCTTCCCCAATAATTTCAAAATCAAGGTGACATTCGGTCCGTTCTTGAGCCTGGCTTATATGCCAGCGCATGGTAGCTGGTAATCCCAAGTCATCAAGATGGGATGGACGTAAGCCAGAAATCACGCGTTGTAGTTCATGCAGAGAATGGGCAACCATACTTTCCAGTTGCATTAAGGTTTTTTGCGATCGTCTAGCTGTGTGATTTTGTTTTATGGATGTTGATAGCCCTCGTAAACTTAATCCGATTGCAGTCAGAGCTTGGCCGGTCTCATCATGAAGATCACGTGCGATTCGTTGTCGTTCTGCTTCTTGCGCTTCGATTACACGGCGGTAGAGTTCCCCTTTTAATGTTTCACGTTGTTGAGAAGCACGCAAGCGTTCAGCTTGAAATTCGGCTATTTTTTGATTGGCTTCAACTTGAAATGAGCGTAAAAAACGGATAATGAAAACAGCAGCACCCACCGCCGTTAGCGCACGGAATAATTGTATTGGAAAACCAAAGAAATCAAGAAATAGATCTTGATTTATGATTGTGGAAGGTGGTAGTAAGGTTTGTTGAGCAAAAACTTGTCCAACTAATCCGTACCAACCAAAAGCTACGGCAGCCCATAGTGCATCCCGCCCAAATTTGCGCATGCCTGTTTTGCGGAATATCTGTTGTTGTTTAATTAAGCCTGCTATGGCTAGAATAGATGATGGAACAGCAAGGATGTAGCGTGTCCATACATCAGCAATCGACCACATTTCTTCTGGAGGAAACTGCCCTTTCAAAGTTATTATTCCAAAAGCCCATATTGCTTCAAGGCCAAGTGGGATGAGTAAAATATATCGCTGCGCTTTTTCAGTGGGGGCTAAAAGGTAACTTCCAAAGGCTGCTAGCGAGACAAATGAAATTGCCAGGATGGCTATTCGTCCTATTGAAATATAAAGAGGTTCTTCAATACTGATTACTCTGGCTATAAGTTGGAACATTTCTATCCATTCATGTGCTCCATGAACAAGGCCAAATCCTGCCAGTGGACGTAAGGCTTTTTTTAAGCGCGGGTCAGATGCTTGCCCTCCCTCAATTGCAACAAGCAGGCCCATGCTAAAAAAGGCCAGACCATAGAAAAAATAGACTGTAATGATATAAGGTAAGCTTGTCATTCTAGTTGACTTTCAAATATCTAATGGGGAACAGAAATATTAAACAGGTTGTCAAAGACAATATGGTTTATATTAACTTGTTTATCTTTGACAAAATCCCAAAACAAATGTTGAGTTCAGATAAATTGAGCATATTAAAATATGTCCTTTAATTTTTTGGGGGAAATCTGAAAGCTTTATCTATAAACAAAAGTAACCATGTAATAGACCAAATCTGATAAGGTATTGTGATATTCGTTACTACAAATGATAAGTGTTCCTCATGATAATGTATAGTAACTTTTGTCACACTACAGTGGCAAAAAAACATCACTTGCGTAAAACGGTGAAAACGCACACCTTAAACGGTCGATGTCGCACAGTCAGCGGAGGAGAGAAGACTGGCGAAGGAATTGTACTCTAAGTGTTCGGCATACTCCGTTTTGCCCTGAGTTTTCGTTGGGATTCACCCTCGAGCTGGATGCGGTGAGCGGTGTG
>Ga0209361_1001542_pt1 | contig 14916 bp, 15 predicted proteins | sample SaaInlV_200m_DNA_3_FD_184657 | JGI IMG/M metagenome (GOLD analysis project Ga0209361, IMG submission 184657) | Marine microbial communities from expanding oxygen minimum zones in the Saanich Inlet - SI037_S4LV_200m_DNA (SPAdes) (version 2) | ecosystem: Environmental > Aquatic > Marine >... | reverse complement strand
CTTCATGTGCAACTTGTTTAACATCTTCTGGAATGACAAATCCTCTACCATGTAACATTGCATTTGCCTTTGCTGTTTTAATTAGCCAAATTGATGCTCTAGGTGATGCTCCAAATTCTATTGTATTTTCTAAATCTAGATTATAATGATGTGGATTTCTTGTTGCATCTACAATATTTGTAACATATTTTGCAATAGTTTTATCTGCATAAATTTTCTTGTTAAATTTTTGAATTTCTAATATTTTATTTATGGATATGGTTGGAGTTATCTTTCTTTCATCCCCCTTTGTGTATCTTTCAATAATTTCTATTTCTTCATCTTTTGTTGGATATGGTACAATAATTTTTTGAGAAAATCTATCTATTTGTGCTTCTGGTAACTTGTATGTTCCTTCAGTCTCAATTGGATTTTGAGTTGCAAATACAATGAATGGTTTTTCAATTTTTATTGTATCTCCATGAATACTAACTTGTTTTTCTTGCATTGCTTCAAGTAATGCTGATTGAACTTTTGGTGGTGCTCGATTTATTTCATCAGCTAAAACAAAGTTATGAAATATTGGACCTTTTTCTATTTGAAATGTGTCTGTTTTAGATTTGAAAATCTTAGTCCCTGTAATATCTGCAGGAAGAAGATCTGGGGTGAATTGAATTCTCACATGATTACCACTAAAAATTTGAGCCATTGTTTTTACCATGAGTGTTTTAGCCAATCCAGGCACACTTTCTAGTAAAATATGTCCCTCTGAAATTATTGAAATCATAATTTTCTCTAAAACATCTTTTTTTCCCACAATATTTTTTTGAGATTCAATAATTGCTTCATTTAATAATTTTGCATAAATTTTTGATTGTTCTGTAAGTTGTTGTATTTCTTTGTTTGATGTTTCTAAAATGGTTTCATCATGTGGTTCCATCAGTTATTTACCCTATTTTTAAATTAATACTCACTGGTTTATTCGATAAATGTACCAACTACATTAAAGATATTTTTTTCCATTTTTAAGTAAATTTGAAATATTTTTTTATTGGTCTCTGTGTCTTTTTCTTATTTCTATGTCCTGTTACATATGGTGATATTTCTGAAATTAAAGTAGACTGGATTGTTGAAGACCAATATGACAACGTATCCATTATATCTGAAAAAAATTCTGTAAACGAAATAATTGAATTTTATGATGAACATGAAATTTTTTCTGAATTTATTACAAATAATCAATATACAATTGGTGGTGAGAAAATAGATATTCATTCAAAAGAAGGACAATTATTAAACAAAATTTTAATTGAACAAAAAAAAATTAATAAAGAAAATTTTCTACACATGATACATTATCTTGATAGATACTCTGATGGATACATTGAACTTGCAGAAGCACTTTTAGATCCTGTAAATCAACAAAAATATCAAATTAATGGACGTGTTTATGATGGAGATATTAATTCTAATTTAGAATATTTTCTTTTTGAGAGAGGATATGCTGCGGATAATTTTGAATCTATTCCAAATTCTATTTTTTCTCCAATAAAATATGATGATGCAAGAGCCCAAATGTCCAAAGAATTAAGTTCTGGAAATGGAGACCATGATCTTCGTAATTATATCCCACAGTATGTGGATACAAGTGATCCAAAAATAATTAATCAAAAAATGACTTTGGATTTATTTGATCAAATTTCAAGCACACATGACTCTATTTTTAATCCTGAAATAAACAATATATTTTCAAAAAGTAGCGTATCTGAAAACCTTTTTGATAAATCATTTGAAAATACATTGATTCCAGGCACAACTTTTGAAAATACACAACACGTAATTGATGATGTGGATTCTTCTTCTGAGTTCTCATTAAACAATTCTGATCCTTTAACAATTATTCTTGTCTTAATTTTACTATCTACAATATCTGGTTTGATATTATTGGGATATGTATTATTGCAAAAAACAAAGATATCTAAACCTCAACTTTTGGTGGAGTCTAATTTACCATCTGTTAGTATTGAGCAAAAAACTAAAGACATGTTAAATTTATCTATTAATCTATTTAAAAATAATTCTCATAAAGATGCATTTGAAAAACTAGGACAAACAATACGGTTCTACTATTGTAATAAATTAGATTTGAATGTGGAAATGACTTCTTTTGAAATAATTCCAGAATTAAAAAAATCTAAAATTGATAATTTTGAGAATATAATAAAATGGCTTTCACTATGTGGTAGTGTAGAGTTTACCAAACATCAATCTCATAAAACTGAATTTAATAATATTGTATTTTCTTTTTTAAAACAAATTTCTTAATTATTCAATATTAATTGAGCATAAAAAAAATGACTCATACTCATTTGTAGTTCCTACAAATCGTTTTATTTCAAATTCTTTAATATCTTTTAACTCTAATCTATTTTCTCCTATTGGCTCTTCTTGACGATCAAACAATGTTATTTTTAAAACAATTTTATTTTTTTGAATTTTGTTATTGTTGTATTGTCCTGAAATTGTAATTAATCCAAATTCATCTTTAATACAAGAATAATTTTCTACACCATACTTGTTTTCTTTTTCTACATCAATTGTTTTTTTTACTGTATTTTCTTTTTCATGAGTCATTTTTTGTAATATTTTATGGACTTCTAATCTTTGATCAGTATTTTTGTTAATGTTGTTGAGAATTTCACTCATTATTCTAGTTGTAATTTCATTTTGATTTAATTCAAAATTATCATTTTCATAATCAAAATGTTCTTGATATTGGTCAGAAAGTGTATTTTGTATGATAAATGTGTCATAATGGCATATGGTGGTGGCACCATTACTAGAATACTGCAAAAAACATTTAAAATTTTCATTAACCATGCCTGAAAAATGTGCTTTTTCATACATATTTTCAAAATTATTATCTTCAGATCCTTTCCAGTAGTCTAACAAAAAATTCTCATTTTCAAACTCTTTTATTTCAATTAACATAATCGGAACCTTGAATTTGTAATTAATTGGTTCATACACCCTTCCAATATCTTGTAGTAAGAATTGTCCTGATTTGAGAATTTTTGAATTCTCATCAAATGTGGTTTCTTTATGAAAATACTTCCAAACCTGTCTGTTTGTGATTTCTTCAATCTTTTCTTCTGTAGGAAGTAAATTCTCTAACTTTGATGAATTATCTATTTTTTCTTCTCCCCACGAAACCCATTGAACGGAAAATATGATCAAAAAGATCATGGATGCAAAAATTAGTTTCTTCAAGTTAGTTAAATTTACATTTTTTTTATTAATGTCTTATTGGTACATTTATCGAATAAACCATTTCTTTTATAATAAATTTTAATCACTAAGTATTGTTGAATAAATTATACTTAACGATAATGCTAATTGCCGGATTTACATTATCTGTTGTATCTGTAGTAGATGATGCAAGTGCTGGGAGCAATACTTTGACATCTCCTGGAATTATTATGAAATTTTGTGAAAACCCTGCAATGACATTACAAGATTGTAATGAACGATATGAGGGATATACATGGACTGATAGAGTTAATGTGTTAATTTATGCCCCTGGTTATAACTATGATGATAAAAAAATTGATAATATAGGAAAAACATTCAATGGTGGAAATATCAAAGTATCTACAAGACATTCTTCTTCTGATGAAGTTGTATTTTCTGAAACTGGACCTAATACTGGACTCTTTATGGGTGTTGTAAAATTAACAGGACAATCATCAAAAGATGTTCATGACGAAAATAATGTTCAGATTAACCCTATGGGCATGAACATGAATAATTACCATACAACTTGTAATATGATGCAAAGAACTATGGGCATGTGTACCACAACGGGATTAGAAACAAGTTCTCATGATTGGGCTGTTAAATTAAAAACAGATCATCAAGATGGTGCAGTAACTGTGAGTTGGCAAGCAAATGAAGATGTCAATGTTGTAAAATCTGCAACTTGGGATTGGAGGTTAGGTGAAATTGAATTTACAAAAGAACAATTTGGTGTAGATGAACCTATTACATTCAAAGTACATGATGCAGATTTATGGAACCATCATGCAGAATTTCATACTTATTACATGAGGGCTTGGTCTGATAGTGATTCGGCAGGAATCTATGTTCCGGTACAATTCACCCCAAACCATGGTCATGGGGAAGACATGTTTTATGAGGGTGTTGAAACACAATTATCTGAACCTGCATCATCCTCTTTGACAAAATACACATCTGATGGCGAGTATAAGACATACTTTTGGTGGAATCCGGGTGGGGTTATTGGAGTTGATAAAGACTATTCAATTAATTTGATGATCCATGATGGACTTACTGATATTCATCAAACTCATTTAGCATATGGTATGGAGATTTGGCTTAATGGAGAATTATTGGAGACTAGAACAGATCGATTTGCAGGTGATGGTCATGCTGTTGAATCAATAAGATTTGATGAAAGAGGAACTGCAAAGATTGTAATTACTGATATCTTTAATTCTGAATCTCGTCAAGATTTTTCATTTCAAGTTGCTCCTGAAGCAATTGTAAAGCAAGTTGTAGGTAAACATGCTTCTTTTGCTGAAGGTAATATGCCTGAAGATTGGAAAGGTAGAATTCATGGACATTATGTAGATTTACTTGAAGGCAAATTTTATGTAACTTATGATGACTCATCAAGTAGTCTAGATACATTACGCGTCAGTGATGGTGATTCAATTTATGTCGAATACACTGATAGGACATTACCTAAAGATGATGAGGGTGTGTTTGGAGGTCCATATTCAAATGCAGATAGAATAGAAATTAAAACACAAGCCTTTGTGTTTGATCATCAAGTGGGTATGATCACACCTTAATTATTTTTTGAATAGATCCGAAATATGTTTTCATTGAAACTTTTTTCAATAATTGTTGTTCTAATTATAATTGCAGGTTCTTCTGAAATTGTATATGGTCATGGTTTGGGAACTGTTGAAAGTGATGTATTATTTTTTAATGATTCTTTTTTCAAAGTTAAAGTTCAAACAACACCTGATGTACTTTCGGGGAATGAGTCAAGCCTTGGATTTAAAATTTCTTTAATCAATGATGATCAAAATACACTAGTTTCAAATGTAAAGTATAATGTTAATATTTTTGATGCTCAAACTGGTCATCAAATATTATCTTTTAATGCATTTTCTCCTGATGATTCTTTTCATGCTGTAATATTTCCTGACTCTGATGTTCTTTTTTTAGGTAATTCTGATGATAATGGTGCCTGGATTGGCTCTGTAAATGGGCCTCTTGAAATCCATGCTCCTGTATTTCTTCAAGGTGGTTTGATTCAAGTTGATGTATCTATTTTGGAAATTAATTCTAAATCTATTTCTAAAAATTTAACTTTTGAAACTTTACTAACTATTGGTGAATACATTCCATTTGAAGTAAATTTTGATGATAAATCATTTGATTTTATGTTTGCTACATATTTTGATAGAATAGATGAATTTTCTTTTGATTCCAGAGACAAAAAACTTACTGCCTTGATGCCTTTTAATTGGAATCCTGATTTTATTGAAAAAATTCCATTTGTTCATGCAGAATTTTACATACCAAAGTCATTTGATCTTTTTAATGAACATGAGATAAAAATGACAGTAAATGATATTTCACTTTTAGGGACCATAGATCGTTCAGGTGATGAAGAAATTGTAGTTCATTTTTTAATTCCTACAAAAAAATTACTAAAACTATACGATGATATTTTAGAAGATGAACGTGATAGAATTCTTTTTGGAATTCAATCCGGTAAATTACGTGATGTACAAAAAAAGGATGCATCTTTAGAAAATGGAGATAAAATAATTGTGTTATCTTCTCAAGAAGATTGGAGATTTCACTTATCATTAACTCCAAAAGGACAAATTTTTTCACAAAATGAAATTAGATTAAATTTAGAGTTTAGAGATCCTGTGACAAACACAGTAATTCCTCAGATAACATATGATTTGGATATTTTTCTAAATGGACAATTAATTGAATCAAAACAAGGGCTAGACACTCCTGATGGTAGAGATTCTATTCCTGTAATTTTTTCCGATATTGGTGCTGCAATAATTATAATTTCTAATGTAAATAATTATGATACTACAGGAGAATTCTCTTTTAAAATATCTGAGTCCCAAAATAAAATCACAATAGACAAAACAGTTGAAATTTCTAAAGACTCTTCATTTCCTGGATGTGAACTTGATTCTTCTTGTTATGTATCCTCTTTTGTAAATATCATTCCTAATCAAACTGTTTTATGGGAAAACATTGACTCTGCAGCCCATACTGTAACTTCTGGAAGTCCAAAATTAGGTTCTTCAAGTGATTTTGATAGTGGTGTTTTACCGCCTAATGGAAAGTTTTCACATACATTTTTGACTACTGGTGCTTTTTCTTATTATTGTACATTGCATCCATGGATGATTGGATTAGTAGATGTTCAAAATCCATTACCCTCATGGATTAAAAATAATGCCGGATGGTGGGCAGATGGTACAATTGATGATGATTCATTCATTCAAGCAATTCAATTTTTAATTCAAACTAATGTAATTTCTATTCCATCAATCTCACAAGAAATAATTTCTGATACATCTATTCCTTCATGGATTAAAAATAATGCCGGATGGTGGGCAGATGGTACAATTGATGATGATTCATTCATTCAAGCAATCCAATTTCTAATCCAAAATGGAATTTTAATTGTTTAATTTTTTAATAAAATAATATAGTTATTTTTTGTTTAACTAAATAATTCTAGTTTAAATCTCGAATGTACCAATTTTATTTTATAGTTTTTCTCTCTTAGTATAATTATCAAATATCGACCATAGTTGTGTGTAGTCCCCATGGTTGTCTACATTTGTAAATGTAGATGATCATTTTTTTTAAAATTATTTTAAATTACACTTGGTGTGTTTTGAATCGTCTTTTAATAATTATTTTTATGTTAAACAAAATGGTACATTTATGATATGTACCAGAATTATTAATTAAAAAAATATCTAATTAATCCTAATGAAGACAAAAATTTTCCTTTTTGGACTTATTTTTGGAATGATTAGTATTGGCGGTACTACTGCATATGCTGATCATTCTCAAGCTGAAGTATCCATTATGGGTGGTTCTGAAATTCAAGGATGTGAAGAATATGATAAGTGTCTTACACCAAGCATGGTTACACTAGATGTTGGTGGTGAAGTCATTTGGACTAATCATGGGGTATCTAAAATAACTATAACTAGTGGTACTGCAAGTGATGGTCCTGATGGTACATTTGATTCAGGGTTACTTGCTACTGGAGAATCATTTTCATTTACGTTTGAAGAACATGGGGAATTTACTTATTTTTCTCAAATTCAACCTTGGATTGTAGGTACGATTACTGTTCAAGAAGTACATGAGTCAGAAACAGTACATGAGTCAGAAACAGTACATGAGTCAGAAACAGATCATGAATCTGAGATGCAACATGATACTGAGAATACTCATAATGATGATTTAGGAGATCCTGCAGTAATTGGAATGTTATCTGATGGTACTGTGATTAAACTCTGGACTAGTGTGCCAACTAAAGGTGAAATGATGGAAATTTCTATGGAGTTTGAAGATACAACACATGTGAATCATGATTTGTTAGTTACACAAAACGGTGAAGAAGTTTTACACGATACAGGTGCACATCATATGAGTGGTTTTGGAACTCATACTACTGCGCCTCTACATTCATCTGATCCTGTAGATGTTGTTGTGACATTTCAAGGATATGGGATGAATGATGATAAAACTGGACCCATTGGAGAGCAAGTAAAATTTGCAAATGTAATTCCTGAATTTGGAACAATTGCCATGATGATTCTATCTGTAGCAATCATAAGCATCGTAGCAGTAACTGCAAAATCTAGAGTTATTCCAAGATTTTAGGAATATCTTTTTTTCTTTTTTATATTCTGAATTTGTCTATATCTCTACAAAAACAACTCATTTCGAAGCTTGAACCAGTTATTTTAAATCTATACTACTCAAAATTATGTTATGTTTAGGCCTGAACGAATTATTGAGACAAAATCTTCTTTATTTTCAGTAATTGTTGCAGGAATTGTTGGGATTTTGGCAATTCCAATTATTGCTCCACATTTTTTACATGGATTTCATCTTGCTCATATTGTACTACATATTGGAGGAATCACCCTTGCAGTATTCATCTCAACTTTAGCTTTTATTGCATATCGTAAACTAAGAACTAAACGATTACTATTCAGTGCAATTGCATTTGCCAATTTTGTTTTGGCAGAATTTATTTTAATGCTTGATGCGACATGGCCTACAGCATTTGATCTTGGAGATGTGCCGTTACTAGAGGTAGGACATTTATTGACATTTGCAACATTAGGATTATTGGCATTAGGAGTGTTTAGAAATGACTGATAGAAATTCACAGATTCAACAAATTATCGAACAAAATCCTGGAATCCAATTCCGTGAAATAATGCGCTCATCTGGATTAAAAAATGGGGTTGTTAGTCATTATCTTGGTAAATTAGAAAAAAGTGGAGTTATCAATGTTAATCGTGGACCTCGACAGTCTAGATTCTATCCTCTTCATATTACTAAAGAAGAAGCAATTGTAATCAAAGCATTAAGAAAACAAACTCCTCGGGATTTACTACTTGCATTAATCATGCAAGATGGACTAGAGTTTTCTCAATTAGTACAAGAGGTCAAAAAGTCTCCTTCTACTGTTTCACTTTATCTTTCACAACTAGTCAAAGATGGATTGGTAAAGACCAGTGTTGTTTCATTAAAGAAAAAATATCATATCAAAGCAATAGAATTAGTGGATAAACTAATTGAGGATTACCGTCCAACAGTACTTGAGAAAGCAACATCTGGATATGAAGATATTTTCAATTCTTTGTAAAATTAACATTTGATATTAATAATATTGTAAATGGACTGTGTAACTCACACTGATGATAATTTTATTTAGTAAATCCAACACATTGACAATCTACTGCTAAACATGTTTGTTCATTTCTAATATGATCATGAGAAAAATGATTACATGTTTCATTTTTACAAATCCTTCTTTGCGTTTCTCTTTTCACTACTGATTGAGCAATCATATTTGCCTTTTCTTTGGAATACCCTTTCTTATCTATGTAAAAATGAACTATTCCATTATATAGAAAATTTGGATTAAATTGCTTTTCAAGCAATTATTCTCTCCTATTTCCTCGTCTAAATTTTACCCTTTCATGATCTTTGCAACCACAGTTTTTTTCCTCACATGATTTCTCTTCATATGATTTTCCTTCATATATCCACATATTCTATAAATTCAATTATGTTATTTCAAATCCTCTAGCCTTTTACTTGTCAAATGTTTATTTTTTTATAATATTTTAAAAATTATTTCACGAGGGAATGTTGGAAATTACTCTACTCTATTTCCTTTTTTATCCTAAACCCTTTTTTAAAAAACATATTCTAATTACAATAATGGGATTTTTATCAAATTTTAGAAAAGATCTACAAAATGCAAAAAGAAACAAAGCTGCACATTCCAATGGAAAAAATCTCAAAGGACTACTTACAAAATTTAAAGAAGAACGTGATAGAATAGAACTTGAAACTGGGATTCGACCTCAAATAGATGATACTACGCAGATGTTTATGCAAAAAATTCTAAGTGTGTGGATTACAGAAGGCAAGGAAATTGATGAGGAAAAATTTTGGTTAGAAGTTGATCACAACAGACAATTTACACATCCTGTGGAATTTTATCAACGACAACGCTGATTCTAATTTTTCTTCATAAATCTAATATGTGAAATGTATCCAAATTCATTTACTTGGATAAAGAAAGATTACGAATGAAAAGTGGTCGAAGTAAGGGGTGTAAAGATTGTATAAATCACAGATGTATTGCTAACAGTTGTCACTGTGATTGCCATCAACAATAAATTTATTTTAAAATTATGCCTATATCCATTAAATTCATGTGTGTGAAATCTGTTTTGATGTTACCTTTTTGTTTTTGAAAGAATCTTGATGAATCACTATTTTTCAAAAACTCTTTCATGGTGTTTAGATCTACTTTGATATTTTCAGTAATTGCTCCTGCAAAATTAGAATTCCCATCTATTCCATCTGTTCCCATTGATGCAATTGTTATTTTTTTTAATTTTTGAGTATTTTTTAAAATTCTTAAAACTAATTCTTGATTTCTACCTCCTTGACCTTTTCCTAATACTTTGACTGTTGGCTCTCCTCCTAAAATTAAACATGTCTTTTGCTCTTCTGAAATATTTTCTAGAATTCTTTTAACTACTTCTTTTATGTCTCCAAAAATCTGCATTTTGATAACTTTGTATCCTTTAGATTTTGCAGTTTGCTCCATTGACTCTAGACAATTATTATTATTTGCAATAACGTAATTTTCTATTTTTGCTATTTTTGGAGTTTCTGTTTTTTGATTATGTAATCCATTACCTAAAATTTGTAAAACTTCAATTGGAATTTTTAATTTTAATCTATATTTCTCTATGATATTCATTGCATCTGCATATGTTGTATCATCCATGTATGTTGTACCTGATGCAATAGATGATAGATCATCCCCTTCTACATCTGACATTACCAAACCTATTCCTTGACATTTCATATTTTCTACCAATTTTCCGCCTTTGATTTTTGACAGGTGTTTTCTAACACAATTAAATTCTTGAATGGTTGCACCTGATTTTAACAGTAAATCTGTAACGTGAACTTTATCACTTAATGTAATTTCATCAGGCATTGCAAGTAATGCTGATCCTCCACCTGAAACAAGAAAAATGATTAATTCTCCTCTTTTTTTGTTATCGACAAACTTCATTACTTCTTTTGCAGCTTTTACGCTGGTCTTGTCTGGTTTTGGATGCCCTGAATTAAAAATTTGAAATTTTTTACTCTTGATTTTTGCTTTTGAGCCTTTTGGGATTACAATTATGCCACTTTTAATTGAAATTATTGAATTTAATGCCCTAGTCATAGAATCTCCTGCTTTTCCAAACGCTACTGTGTAGATGTTGGAGTACTTTTCAATATTGAATATTTTCCCATTTATTTTAATTTCATTTGGAGTTACATATTTTGAAATTATATTTTCTGGATTTGCTGCTTGAAGACCTGATTCTAAAATTTCTAAACAATCTTTTTTCTTTTCAGTGATTGCTAATTCATCAAAATTTTGAATAATCATAATGATTTACATCACTGTAAGATATAATAAACAAACCCGTGATGTCTGATTTATGCACACACTACGCATTCCAAAAATTATTAATTTTGGAGAAAATGCACTTGCTGAAACAGAATATCCAAAGAACGCCCTAGTTGTTACAACCGTTCCGCCAGCATTGTCTGACAAATGGTTAGCAAAAATGGGAATTCAGGATTATATGCTGTATGATCAAGTAAAACCTGAACCATCTATTGAGGATGTCAATAAGGTCATTTCTGAATTCAAAGACAAAAACCCTTCAGTCTTAATTGGACTGGGCGGTGGAAGTTCACTGGATGTAGTAAAATACGCTGCACCTGAATTGAAGAAAGAAAAAATTCTAATTCCAACTACATTTGGAACTGGAGCTGAAATGACAACCTATTGTGTTCTCAAATTTGATGGAAAAAAGAAATTGTTACGTGAAGACAGATTCTTAGCTGACATGGCTGTAGTTGATTCCTACTTTATGGATGGAACTCCAGAACAAGTCCTCAAAAATTCTGTCTGTGATGCATGTGCTCAAGCTACTGAAGGTTACGATAGTAAACTTGGTAATGACTTGACTAGAACTCTCTGTAAACAAGCATTTGAGATTCTTTATGATGCAATTATGAATGACAAACCAGAAAATTATCCATATGGATCAATGTTATCTGGAATGGGATTCGGAAATTGTTCTACAACATTAGGACATGCATTGTCTTATGTGTTCTCAAATGAAGGGGTACCTCATGGATATTCTTTATCTTCTTGTACTACAGTTGCACACAAGCATAACAAATCAATCTTCTATGATAGATTCAAAGAAGCAATGGACAAACTTGGTTTTGATAAATTAGAACTCAAAACTGATGTTTCAGAAGCTGCTGATACTGTCATGACTGATAGAGGTCATTTGGATCCAAATCCAATACCAATATCCAAAGATGACGTCGTAAAATGTCTTGAAGATATCAAAACAGGTAATTTATAAAAAAATTCATTTTTTTTACCTTTTTTCTTTTATCTATGCTGTAAAATTGGCATATGCACTAAACTTTTTATTGTAAGGTACTTTTGTGTATGTACTTGGCATCAAAACAACTCAAATTTGGTATTCAAAATGGACTAAATGTTGCAAGAGCTGGATATACTGAAGATCAGATTATTACTGCATGTCAACTCGCTGATCGAACTGGTTATGATTCTATTTTCTATATGGACCACACAAATGTTCCTCAATGGAAAAATGCCACTGTTTTAGATCCGTGGGTTATGTTATCTGCAATTGCTGCAGTTACAAACAATGTTGAGTTGGGAACTTGTGTTACTGATGCAATTAGAAGACATCCATCAAATATCGCACTAGCTGCAATTACTCTTGATAGAATTTCTAAAGGTAGAGCAATTCTTGGTATTGGTGCTGGAGAGGCACAAAATCTTAAAGAATTTTGTATTCCGTTTGAAAAACCAGTTTCAAAATGGGCTGAACAAATTGAAGTTATCAAAAAATTATATGATTCTAATCCTGATAATACTGTAGATTATGAAGGCAAGTATTATCAATTAAAACAAGCATGCTTACAAGCTGCACCAATCAGAAAACCACATCCTCCAACTTACATGGCTTCTGGTGGTAAACGTACACTTGCATTAACTGGTAAACTTGGTGATGGTTGGTTACCCATCGGTTATACTCCTGAATTATTTGAAGATCATAGAAAACAAATTGAAGTTTCCATGGATGCAAATAACAGAACACAAGAAGATAAGGATAATTTCCAAATGGCATTAGATATTGATGTTTATTTCTCTGATGATACTGAGGCTTCTTGGACTAAAATGAAAGAAGCCGTTAAAGTCAGCCTCTTCAAACCTGAAATTTTAAGAGTTCACGGATTAAAAGAAATTGAAGGATTTGATTTTGTCAAATACTTTACAGAATATTCAATGTCTGATCAAAGTTGGATTGTAAAAATGAGAGAAGCTGCAACTAAAATCCCTGATGCTATTGCAAGATCTTCTACTGCAGTTGGTACTCCTGAGGATATGATTCCTATCTTTGAGAGATTCATGGAGGCTGGTGTCAATCACTTTGTAATTAGATTCTGGGGCAAGAATTACTTTGGCTCTATTGATAAATTTGCAAGTCATGTAATGCCTGTATTACGTGAAAAACACAAACAAAAAAATTCTTAATTTTAAATTTATAGAAAATCCTTTACTATGTCCTATACTTGATGTAATTATGGATGACGATATTCCTGAAGTTGTAAAAAAATGTCTTGATATTTTAGATGATAATTTGGACATTATTTCTAATATTGAATTAGATTTAGATGATGAAAAAAATAATGATTTAACTCCAGATATGTCGCTTCATAATTTGTATGATATGACTGAAGATGTTGCAGAATCTGAGAAAATCAAACGTGCAGAATCTAAATTCATTAGAAGACAATCTAAAAATTCTTAGCGATTTCGTGAATTATGTTGATGTTTGTTTTTTGCTAACTGCTTTACTTTTCTTTTAGTTTGTTGTTTGAGTAATCTTTTTCTTGTTCTCTCTGTTCCACTTGTTGAGCCTTGAACAATTTTTGTTTTACTTCCATCTTTTAACATAATCACTTTTCCCTTAAATCTAAATTCCACATCTCTACATTTGATGTAATATCGTTTAAGACAGAAAAATATTCTGTTATTTGTCCCATGCATTTCTTTAACCTCTTTTGATTTTTTTAATTCATTGAGTATGTTTCGAAGTAAACCTTTGTCGATATCTGTTATTCTGTGTAATTCCCTAAACCAGATAAATTTTGATTGTGAACCCCATTCTTCCAAAAGATCTATCACTTCTTTTGTGGCTTCTTCTGTTTCTTCATTTTGAATCATTATTTTGATTAATTTATTGCTAAATTTAGCAATTTACATTAATGAAAAGTTTGAATCAATAAAGTCAATTTTTAGAATGTTCTATGTTTTTGATTATTTTTGTGATTATCTATCATGAGTGATAAATTAAAGAATGAATGTAATGAATTAGGATGCAGAATACTCCAGATAAAAGAATTAGCAAGAGAATTAGATTCTGAATAGTTCTACCTTTTTGCTTTTTTCTTTCGTTCTTTTATTCTTGATTTTGTAACTTTAACTGATTGTTTTTGATTATTTTCCATTTTATTTGCAATTGAATCAATTTGTTTAATGATTTTAGATTGCTCTTCTGTGGAATTTGATTTTAGTAATTTCTTTTTTAATTTTTTTAATTGATTTGAATATCCATCAAATTCTCCTTTCAAATCATCTAGATATGGATCCTTCATGATGATTTTAAATTGTTCTTATATTTTAGGTATTTTTTTTAAATTCAGTATTGATATTTTGATCTTAATTTATAATATTATTTTTCTTAAATTACCTCATGCAACTTGTTGGAATTCTTCAAATAAAGTCAATTGAAAAAATTAAAGAATTTCTTAATGAGGAACATGTTGGACGAATATCTAGTATTGATAAAAATGGTTTTCCACAAATAATTCCAATGAATTTTGTTTTTCTTAACGGTGCTATCTACATGCATTCGCATGTAAAGGGTGAAAAATTAGATAATATGTCTCAAAATAATAAAGTAGGTTTTG
>Ga0209361_1001538_pt1 | contig 14927 bp, 14 predicted proteins | sample SaaInlV_200m_DNA_3_FD_184657 | JGI IMG/M metagenome (GOLD analysis project Ga0209361, IMG submission 184657) | Marine microbial communities from expanding oxygen minimum zones in the Saanich Inlet - SI037_S4LV_200m_DNA (SPAdes) (version 2) | ecosystem: Environmental > Aquatic > Marine >... | reverse complement strand
GGGATTAAAATATCTAAATCAGATTTCGAAAAAATTAACATATATAAACATGAATTTCATGGAGAAGATTGGAATTATACTATCAAACCATTATAAGTAGTTGTAGCAATAATATATTTACAATTACAAAGAATAGTGTTATACTAAAATAGTTTTTTAATATCTTCATCTTAATGTTCTTGTTATTTCTCAAAATTTATCATTTTACAATATTGCCATTTGATAATTTAATTTTTTTATTAGCAAATTCCGATGCTTGTGGACTATGTGTAACCATTAATATGGTTATTTTTTGTTCGTCATTAATTTTTTTAAATGTTTCTAAAATATCCAGAGAAAGATTTGGATCAAGATTTCCTGTTGGTTCATCGGCTAAGATAATAGATGGTCTGTTAATTAATGCTCGAGCTATTGCAACTCTCTGTTTTTGACCAGCAGATAATTCTCTTGGCAGATGATTCTGACGATCTTCTAAACCAACAATTTTTAAAACTTCTTTTGCCCGATCTTTTTGTTCTCTCACAGATATTCTACTTAAACTTAGCGGAATCATTATGTTCTGAGTTGCAGTTAAATAAGGTATTAATGCAAAATTTTGCATAACAAAACCTACATGTTTGTTTCTAAAATCAGCCAATAAATTATCCGAAGCAGAATCTAACCTTTTATCTTCAAAAACAATTTGACCATGATTTGATCTGATTAGTCCTGCTATAGTTAAAAGTAGGGTAGTTTTACCTGAACCAGAAGCTCCTGTAATAGAAATAAAATCCCCTTTTGATATTTCAAGATTAACATTCTTTAAGGCATCCACAAGTCCGTCTTTATGGGTGTATTGTTTATTTATATTTTCAATTTTTAATAATGACATATTAAACCTCCTGCATATTTGAAAACGGTTCTATTTTGGCAGCCAAAGCTGCTGGAATTACTGAACCAATTAATGAGATACCCATTGAAATAATAATAGAATACAAGAAATAAATGTAAACAGCTTGTACATCTATTTGGGCAAATTCTGGTCCAAGATAAATTCCAGATATAGTGCCGAGAACATATCCTAAAGTTCCTCCGATTATTCCTAAAATAGCGGCTTTAATTAGTAGTAATTGATATATGTATTTTTTTGTAGCACCTATCATTCTTAATGTTCCAATTTCTTTTCTTCGCTCATTTACATTAGCCCACATATAGTTGCCAATTGAAATACCACCTACAAATAAAATAATTATCAAGAATATCAACGATAGTTTATCCATCATTTGATTAGTCTCAATTTGCGTGGACACAATCTGACCAATAGTCGTTATCCTTGTATTTGGTAAAATGTTTCTTAGTTCACTCAATAATCCTTCAGATATTGCATTACAACAACCCATTATCTCAATTGCACTAATTTGATTATCAATATTTAAAACACTTTGAACCAATTTTAAATTTGCAAAAATTCTATCGTCATCAATAGTCCCTGTTTGTGGAAGGATTTTTTTTACATTTAATGTATTACCCAAAATCTCAATTTTACCTCCTTCAATTATATTTAATTTTTTTGCAGCTAAAGAGCCAATTAAACAGTCATTATTGTTTAAAGTATCAACAACTTTTCTTTGTAATTTCTCATCTTCGTAGCCATGAGATTTGTTTGCATCATTAGATGTTGCACAACTTGCTTCCAACTCATTACCAAACAATCCAACATTCTGCCACAAGGGTTTTGATGCTATTTCGCTTGCTGGAAGAATACCGGTTAATACAATTTTATAATTATTAATAAGAACTCTTCTTGTTAATTTTGGTGATAAGTTATCTACACCAGAAAGGGTTGAACTTAGAATTTTCTCAACATATTCTTCCGGTATTGTTGGTGCATCAATATCTGCTGTATAATAATCATCAATTCCTGCTCCTTGAGGTAGAACAAGAATATTTGCTCCTAAATTATCTAATTTAACAGCAACTGCTTTTTCTGAGAAAACAGTGATTGTTTTAATCCCTACAATAACTCCAATACCTAATGTAATAGCTATTAATGCAGAAATTAATTGCGATTTTCTATGACTTAGCTCAAGCCAAATTAATTTATATAAATTCATTATTATTAATATTATTTAGGACTACAACTTCCACTTCCACCTGACGGACAACAACTACTATTCTTTTTTGTTGCCGTTGCAACAAGGGTTTTTACATCAACAGCACCACTTAAACTACCTGTTATTTGTCCTTTTGTATTTAAAATATAGGTTTGAGGTTGTGATGCTTTTTGATTTACTTTTAGTTCTTCTAGAAATTTTTGTTCATTTATATCATCTAAATCAATATTGACTACTTCAGCTTTGTCTCTCATCTGCTCACATGCTTGTTCGCAATTACTTATAACTTCTTTGTTTTTAGACATAGATTTATTACTAACCACAACAAAAACTGACTTTTCATTATTTAAAGCTAACAATACTTCTGCCTTCTTTGGTGATGGAACCAATGCGACAATCTTTTCAGAAGTAGCTTGATTTGATATGAAACCTCCTGTAACAACTCCGTTTGATGCAATAACCAGAATTAGAGGTAATTGTGCCCCTGAAAGACGGTATTTAGTAAGCAATTCTTTATTTGCTGCATTTGACCTATCCATTGTTATAACTATAGATTTGGAATAAATTTCATGAGCTTTATTTGCAATGATTTCAGCATTTTTTGTGTTAGTGACACTAGGTTCTGTTACAACTAAAAAAACTGCTTTACCTTGTTTATTTGCTTTTTCAATTTTGGATTTTACCTGGGCATTAGTGATAAATGTACTTAATGTTAAAAAACAAATTGTAATAATTGATAATACAATACTTTTCATGATGCAAAATATTAAGTTTTTATTTAGATTAATTATATTTATTATTGAACTAAATCCAAGCCAGCTAATTCAGAAATAAATTCATCAGTTCATATTTATTAACTATTAAAATATGTAAATATGAGAAAAAAAATGAATTTACGATAAAAGCATTGTCAGAAATTTTTGACAAATTGCAAAAAAGGCTTTGGGTGAGCAATTATTATTGATAAACTGTCAAATGGAAATAATCATTATCAAATATTACTTAATCATCGGACAAACCGGAAATTCCGCCTTTCTACAAAATCCTCAAATTATTATAATTACATATATGGAAAGATCTAACCAATAAACCCACTTGCCTGAATTTAGTTCAATCCCGATTTTTCATCGGGACTACTGAGCTCGGCTCAGCAGTTTTACGCTGATTTTATATTCTTAGGTGTCATATGCTTTTCTTTATTTCTAACAAAAATCAATTTATGACTGCTTTTGGGATTTTCTCTTTGTTCTATCTCAAACCTGCCAATAGATTTTATCAGAGGTGTTAATTTTTCAAATCCATAATTCCTTGCGTCAAAGTTGGGTTGCTTTTTCTGAAGCAAACCACCAACATCTCCTAGAAAAGCCCATCCATCTTCATCTGATAAATCCTTAATTGTTGTAAAAATTAGGTTCATTTCTTTTTTAGTTATTTTATCAACTATTGATTCATTGGATTCTTTACTTTCAAGCTTTTCCTCTGTTTGTTTCTTTAAAATTTCAATATAAACAAATTTGTCGCAAGCTACAATGAATGGGTTGGGAGTCTTTTTTTCTCCTATCCCTATAACTTGCATACCAGCTTCTTTTAGTCTTGTGGCTAATCGGGTAAAATCACTATCGCTGGAAACAAGACAGAAACCATTAACCTTGCCACTATAAAGAATATCCATTGCGTCAATTATCATTGCTGAGTCTGTGGCATTCTTACCAGTAGTGTACCCGTATTGTTGAATAGGTGTTATTGCATTTTCTAAAAGAAGATTCTTCCATTTGGTTAGGCCTGGTCTAGTCCAATCACCATATATCCTCTTGATGGTTGGATTGCCATATTTGGCTATTTCTTCCATCATTTCTTTTACGTTAGCCGATGGTATGTTATCTCCATCTATTAGGACGGCTATATTAAAATTTTTCATTCAGGTATTAATTAGTCAATTGCATTATATTTTTTGTGTGTGCCAAGCATAATCGTATGCTGTACAACCACATTTATGCTCAATAAAAATTTCAAAAGTACAAATTGTTTTTGGAAAATAGAAATTCAGAACAAGTGATACAAAACGGATTTAGCCATTTTGTTAGTCAATTTTCAATCAGCAATCCGTAGAAGTTCCAAATCCTGATAATCGAAACTGAAGTCGATGTTTGGAGAAATTCCTTCCATCTTAATCATTGTTGCTTTTCCTTCTTTATCTAAACTGAAAGTTGCAAAAGCATCGCTGGTCATATCTTTATACTCCATTTTTATTGCGAAAGTAGTGGCTTTGTAGAAAAACATTTCGCCGCTAAGTTTTGGAGAACGAAGCGAACGAAACCACAACTTATCTTCTTTTAATGAAACTTCCACTTCTCCAAACCAATTGTCTTTATACGTGCCAATGAAATTTTCTAAATTCAGATGGTCTGTATTTGCATTTTCTACAGTTTCCCATACTTTATTTACTACCGAATCGCCTACATTTTGGCTATAAGAAAGGGCATTTTCTGCTCGTTTAATCCAATCGAATTTTTCAACACCTATGTATGAGTCTGTGATAGCTTTTGAAATAATATAATATCCAAGGCCTCCGGGAGCCGAGTTTGTGAGAACAACCACTCCGAGATTCAATTCAGGAATAAGAGTAGTCATAGAAAGCATTCCGGGCAAACCGCCAGTATGGCTTATTGTTAGATAAGAATTTTCGTCGGACAGTTTCCAGCCTAAACCATAGTACGAAAAATGTGTTTTATAACGAGATTGAGGTTTATAGTTGAAATTTATTCTTGTATGAGCTGTCCACATTTCATTTAAGTTTTTTTTCGAAAAGAGTTTCTTTTTCAATCTGTAGCCATACTTACCTTCGTTCAGCAGCATAAGAAGCCATTTACTCATATCGTCCACGCTTGAATAAATTCCACCGGCAGCGGCAGTCAGATTGTTCGAGTATGTTTCTATCTGCTGCAATTCTCCAGTTTCGGTGGAGTGTGGTAAAGCAATATTGGTTTTGCTTCTCACACTTTGAAAAGTACCGGCAGATCTATCCATTTCTAAAGGAGCAAATATTCGTGTTTCTACAAATTCTGTCCAGCTTGTGCCGCTGATTTTTGCAATGATTTCTCCGGCTACTATATACAAAAGGTTGTCATAATCGTATTTTGTACGGAAATCGGACACTTGTTCCTGATATTGAAAACTACTAACGACATCATTGATTGTAAAATCGCTGCCATGCGGAAATATCATCAAATCGCCTGCTCCCAATCCTAATCCGCTTCTATGAGTAAGTAAATCCTGAATAGTGAAATTTGCTGTTACATATGGGTCGTACATTTTAAATTCCGGTATGTAATCCACAACTTTATCTGTCCACGATATTTTGCCTTCATCCACCAGAATTGACAAGGCAGCCGTAGTAAATGCTTTACTATTGGAAGCAATGGCAAATAAAGTATTTTCATCGACTTTTTCTTTTGTTTGCATCGAACACAGGCCGTATCCTTTAGAATGAAGAACTTCCCCATCTTTTACAAGTACAACAGCAATTCCGGCTTGTGGCATTTTCCCCATCGATTTGCTGATGAGAGAATCAATTTGTTTGCTGCCAAAACCTTGAGAATTTGCAAAGAAAGAAAACGAAACTGATAATAAAAGTAAAACGCTTTTGATAAATAATTTTTTCATTTTTTTAGTTTAAAGTTTGTAAAGTGATAAATTTTATGTGTCAATTTAGATATTTTAAGATTTGGATTGCCACCTGCGACAAAAATTATGGAGTATATTGTGCTTTAGCATTTTGTTATTTTATCAATTTCTCAATTAGTAAGCATACACTTGTGCCTAATTCATTAATCAAATTTTCATTGTTGACTTGCATATTCTTTGCTCGAATAATGGCATCATTTATTCCATTTTCAAACCTTTCAAATTTCAGGTTCTTTTTATTATATCCTTTCAGAATAATTGAAAGTTCTTTGTCTATAAAACGTCTGGTTTTATTCACTTTATCGTTATTTATCAAACCATCAAGGGAATATTTTTGTAAATCAGTAAGATGCAAAAGTAACCATAATTCAAATGTTGGATTTGACAATGCAAGATTATAACCCTCTAATTTACATTTATCAATAATAGAGTTTAGTTGTTCCTTACTAACATTTTGCCTGTCTCTGTCAACCACCATCCACAATTCATTGGCTTCAATACCATGTTCAATCCAATATTCTTTTCTTTCATCAAGCAAGTCAATCACATGATTTGGATGACTTTTTGTATCAGTTTCATCTCTCTTTTCAAGTCTTTCAACCTTGATGATTTCGGAAGAATCTAAATCATGAATACCATCAAAATATTGCTCCTCTGTTTTGCCTTCACTGGCTATTGAAATAAGGTAAACTTCTTTTGTATTCTGGCTTTCAGGTTCTATAGCCCTTTTCCCAAATTCATTTTTAATCCTCAATCTACCTGGCATAACTAGAAATTTAAGTTTTTAAAACTCTTGAATATTGGAATCGCACCATATCTACCAAGCAAATAGTCTTTTCGAACTATTTTGTCATTCCTTACTTTAAATTCATCCAATGAAAATAATCGCGACTGATTTTTATTTTTTTCAATAAACCAGATTTCATCTCTACGTAATAGTTCCAAGTCCATCAATAATGATTCATGAGTTGTTACAATCATTTGACTTTCATTATTCTTTGTTAATTCAAGAAAAATTTCAAAGATTCCATAGGTTAATTTTGAATGTAAACTTCTGTCTAGTTCATCAATAATAAATACAGAATCAGTTTTTGTCATTTCATGTAATGCAGGTATGAAATCAAATAATCTTTGTGTCCCATCAGATTCGTCTTCAATATCAAAAACAATTGGAGATTCAAAATTATTGATATGTTCCAAACCTATTTTTTTTACCTTATATTCATTTTGGGTATTTCGTCTTAAAGAATATGTGATTCCATTAATTTCAAAAATAATAGATTTCACTTTTTCAATATTCTTCGTTAAATCTTCTTTTATTTGCTTTGGTATATCAAAACTTTCTAAATCTATTTCTTCAGATGTTACATTTTGAATTCCGGTTTGAAAAATATTAAGAAAACTGTTGAATATCTTGGACATTTCATCGTCATCACCAATAAAATTCAAACCTGAATATTTGGACTTAGGAAATACGACAGTAAGCTTCTTTTCAAACCAGTCATAAACATTCTTGAAGTCAATCGCCTCACTAAAGTCATTAATACTCTTTCTGTTCATTTCATTCAAAAAAAGTAGATTATCAGAATTTTGGAAATCCTCTCGATATACATCAAATCTCTTTTTTGCTTTTGAACTTAATTTAATAGCAATATCAATCTCATGTTTGTTTTCACTATTTATAAATCTGTCAAATATTTTCTTTTCTTTGTTTTGTCCTATTTCATATAACCATTCTTCAATTATCTGATTATCCTTTAATATTAATGCAAATCCATATGAATAATATTTATTCCCTGATTTGAATTCATATTGAAAAATTGTTGGCACATTGATATTATCTTTTTTTAGGCGGTAATGGCAATTTACGGGATTAAGTTTATTTATTCCATTTACAATTATTCTTCTTGAGAAGTCTATTGCTTTTACAAAATTGGATTTCCCAGAAGCATTTGCACCATAGATTACTCCTGACTTTAAAATACTAATTCCTTTCCCTTTATGATAATGAGTAGAAAGCCTTCTTTCTTTATTGGCTATTAATGAAAATTCAGATTTTTCATTAAACGACATAAAATTCTCAACATTAAATCTAATTAGCATGACAATATATTTTAATATGCTGTAAAGTAACGAATAATTCTCATATTAAATACATATTTTTGTTTTATTTAGTGCAAGAATATTTTTAGACAGTCTGATGCATAAAAGTCTTATATGATAATTTTGTTTTTGGAAATTGTTTATTGAATATTGAGTGTTGAATATTGAATGTTTTCTTTAATGATTTCTTAACTATTTATTCAGCTTTATCCATTTAAGGCTAATAGCTAGCCCTCCTCCTGCAGCCAATAAAAAAGTTTTTGTATCGCCTTTTTGTATTTCCATTTGCTCAATTTTTATATCAAGTGGTTTGTTTTTGTAATGTGCTTCTTCTCCGTCTTTATATATTACAGCTTGATAGGTTTTTTCCTTGTCAAGAAAATCAAAATCAATAGTTATTTCTCTTTCGTTTTCGTCTGTGATACTTCCCAGAAACCAATTTTCTGTTCCTTTTTCCTTTCTTGCAATTGTAACAAAATCTCCTACTTCACCATTTAAAACATGGGTTTGTTCCCAATCTACTCCTACATCCTTTATAAACTGAAAGGCTGCTTGATTTTCATAATTATCTGGTAAATCGCATGCCATTTGAATTGGGCTATAAATCACTACATACAATGCCAATTGTTGAGCCAGTGTTGTGTTAATTTGGTTGTTTTCTTTTGTGGGTAAAGAAATATCAAATACTCCTGGAGTAAAATCAATCGGACCTGCCAACATTCTTGTAAAGGCAACAATAGCTAAGTGTTCGGGTGGATTTCCTCCATCGCCTGCCCAAGCGTTGAACTCCTGACCTCTAAGTCCTTCTCTAGCAATTGCATTGGGGTATGTTCGTCTGATTCCGGTTGCTTTTATTGGTTCATGTGCGTTTATAGCAACTTTATATTTTGCACCAGTTTCTAAAACTTTTCTATAATGATTGACCATCCATTGTCCGTGGTGATACTCACCTTTTGGAATTAATTTTCCTACATAACCGGTTTTCACAGAATGAATTCCTAATTTGTTCATCATTTGATATGCTGTATCTAATTGCTGCACGTAGGTCCGCGGTGCACCGGATGTTTCGTGGTGCATAATAATTTCAACTCCTTTTTCTTTAGCATAATCAATAACTTCTTTAATATTATAGTCGGAATATGGTGTTACAAAATCAAAGATTCCTTCCCTGTCTTCAAAACCTATCCAATGTTCCCAACCTGTGTTCCATCCTTCAACTAATATGCCTGAAATATTGTTTGCTGCTGCAAAGTCAATATATTTTTTAGCATTTTCTGTTGTTGCTCCATGCATTCCACTTTTCATATCCCAAGTAGATTTCCCAATGTGCATTTCCCACCATATGCCCACATATTTTTTTGGTACAAACCAACTCACATCACCAATTTTATTTGGTTCATTCAAATTCAAAATCAATTTTGATTCTATTAAGTCAGTAGCATTGTCGGCAATTTGTATTGTTCTCCAAGGTGATTTAAATGGTAGGGCTCTTTTAACTTTATAGCCTAATCTATCGGATCCTACCAATTCACTGGTAAGTTTTAATGACTCATTATCTACTTTTATTGTCATCCCGGCATAGTCTGTTAGGTTGGCTTCATGAAAACTCAAATGCAATCCATCGGAAGTTCGCATTGTAACAGGAGTGTTTACAGCATTTTCAGGAATATAAGTTTGAGCTAACCATTGTTCTTTTTTAAGAGCGAGAGCATCAATCTCAGACACTTTTGTTGTGTTGTACAGATGCTCATAAATATCCCAATCCCCTGGAGTCCACCATGCTGTATGATCGCCGGTAAGTTGAAATTCAGTATTTTCATCCATTATTATCAGACTATCTACTCCTTTTTGATTCAAAAACTCATATCGAAATCCAATTCCATCATCATAAGCTTTAAAATGAATGTTTAACTGTCGCTTTGGTGAAGAGATCTCTTCCAGTTTTATGATTAGTTGATTGTAGTGATTGTTCACTTTTTTTTGTTCACCCCAAGGCATTTCCCAGCTTTCGTTTATTTCTTTGATAGATGTTCCAATAATTTTCAATCCGTTTTCTAATGGTGCTTGGTTCTTGAAATCAAATCCCATGGAAGATGAATCAATTACAATTTTATTGTTGTGCCTTACCAAATAGCAAGGAGTACCTCCACTTGACAATTGGAATTCTATACTATTCTCCTTATTCGGAGATGAAACAATTGCAATATCCTTTTTTTGATTACATGCTACTATTGAAATCAACAGAAAGTAAACAGCCATAAAATTTATTTTATTCATCGTATTTTCTTTTCAAGTTTTGTAAGCTAAAAATTTACAAATATTTATATTTAATCTACCATTCATCTTTGATTATACAAAATTATTATTCCTGATCTCTTTTTTCAAACATTTCTATATTATTGATACCTAATCTGTCCAATATATATTTGTTCCATTTCTCGAATGAATTTTGATTTTTCCCCATCTGAACTTCATCAAGATATTGTTCACTTATTTTGTCTAAATTTTCTAAAGTTAACTCATAATATGAGTCTATTTGATCAATTGTAAAAATTTCTGAATTAAGCTTTTTTTGCATTTTTCGTCTTTCAATCTCGTAAATGTCAAAATATATATTAATGAAAGGATTGGTAGAAGAATCTGTGGGAAGATGGAAATATGTTTGGTTTTGGTCAAATACTGTGTATGATTTGCATTGTAGCGTATCGTTCAAACTACAAATATCAAGCAAGATTTGAACCTTAAAATTGTAAAACTCTCTTTGAAAGCTAAGGTTATTAATTAATTGCCGTGAATTGTTTTTATTTTCGTGTAAATCAGAAACAAGTTGAATACGGTTTGTTGCATCCCAAAAGTAATATTTATATAGGAAAAAGGAAGCGTCAAAAATAGGTAAGACTAAAAAATTGCTACCGAAGTTTCCTTCTCTATAATTGACAAGACTCCCTTCCTGAGAGAAAAATCCCAAATTTTCTTTTTGTTTTTCAGTAAGAAGTAATTTGTTGTTATTATTCCAGAAAATTTCATTGTATGGGATAAACGACATTTTTCTATAGTCACTGAAGTTATTGTCGTATTCAAAATATGGAAGAATAAATGGTTTGTCAAAATCGTAAAAATATATTATGCCTTTAGAACTAATATCTCTATCTATTTCATTATGGAGCTGTGCTGTAGTTTTTGCTTTATCTAAATCAGTCTTATATTTAAAACTGTATTTGAAATTAATATATTCAGGCACAGTTTCATTGCCAATTTTTTTGTAGGCTTTACTAATATTAAAAGAAACTTTATGTATAGAATTAAACTGAAACAGGGGCAAGAACGGATGTTTATTTGTGTTTTCTACAGACAAATCAATTTTTAATAGTCGAAAAGTTCCTTTTTCAATCCACACTTTTCCCGAGAAATAATCCTGCTGGTTTTTATATGGAGAAAAATTTATGATATACATATTTTCATCTTGATTTTCCATTTCAAGATTAAATTTTCTTTTCATCCTTCTTTTTGCAAATTGCAGGGGTATAAATGGGAAATAACCATTTTGACTTGTTAAATTTATCAATGTAAAGGCTTTTGAAGAATTTAATGTTAAAAAATAATTCTCAGTTTTACTGGCATGTCCGGTCCTTCCATTTTTGAAACGCAATTCATCAATATTTGTTCCTGTAAAATGCCCATTGTAATAGCATTCGACTAATTCTATAGGTTTTCCCTTCGATTGTGTTTCCAATCCATAATATACTTTCGATACATGTTCTGTTTTATTGTTCTTTAGATTTTTCCTGCACTTTTTCAGAATTTCATAAAGGTAGTCGTTATCAGTATAAACGGTAATTTCTTGTATTTCAAAATCCTTTTTTTGTAGAAATATTTCGTTCATTTGAAGGAGTTGTACTGCAGAAATAGTTTTGATTTCGTAGCCCATATAATAAAACTGCAATGAATCTTTAGCTGAATCAACAGAGATATTAAAAACCCCATCGGCATTTGTAATTGTGCCTTTTCCTGAGCTTTTTATTACAATATTGCAATATTGCAAAGGCTCTTTTGTTTTAGCATCTTTTACAGTAGCCTGAATGTTGTCTTGTGAAAAAGACCAAAATGAGAGAATAACTAATAATGATGATAGAATTATTCGCATTGAATTTGAGGTTTTATTGAAAAACTATTTTTCCATAAAGTTTTAATAATTAGTCATTAATGATTCATAAGGGATTTTCAATTTGTCGTGCAAATTTCTAATCATATTCAATGACAATTTTCGTTTTCGGCTAAAAATTTCTGAAACTCTGCTATTATATCCTATAACATTAACTAAATCTTTTTTTGTCATTTCCATTTGATCCATCCTAAATTTGATAGCTTCAATTGGGTCAGGTGCTTCTATTGGATAATATTCATCTTCATATTTTTCTATGAGAATAGATAATAATTCCGCTTCGTCTCCTTCTTCAGAATCAATTGAGGCATGAAATATTTCTTCAAGTCTTTTTATAGCTTGATTATAATCCTCTTCTGTTTTTATAACTTTTATATCCATAGTTCATAAATTTTTTCTGCATTTATTTTTTCGTATTCAGAATGCGTTCCTATAAACCGAATAAAGACCCATTGTCTTATATAATTGATTTCAACTATAAGCCGGTACTTATTCCCACAAATATTAAAAACAACCCGACTTTGTTTTAATATACTTTCTCTTGAATATTCTTTTTTGATATCAGTAGGAGTTTTCCAATTTGCTTTTACAACTTCCTTAAACCATGTATTTAATTGCTGTTTTGCATCATTATGCTTTTCCCAAAACTCTCTTAATATCTTTTTTGCAATAACTCTCATCAATTTCCAAATATTCTTCAAAGATAAAGAAAATTACCAATACGGTAAAATATTATTTCATAAATTCAGAAATCTAAAGTGGCTCTATGAAAACTCCATTTTCTTCAAAAAGCTAAAGTCAATAACCTATGGCAAAATCCTATTGCCAGAGTGTTAAAAATTGGAATGAAAATGAAAGAATGAAAAATAGAAAATCTTAACCCAACTTGTAGATCAACACTTGTTAATGGTTGATTAACAGGCCATTAAAAACTTGTTTTTACAATTGGGAACAACTTTTGTTTTCTGCCTATCATATATTGTTGATATGAGTGCATTTAGCAAATTTAGTATTTTTCATTTTGATATTGTTAATAAGTTATAATATCTATGGGGGTCAATCGACAGGACTGAAATTGCAACTATCAGATAATATGTGTGTGTCCAGCATAAGCGTATGCGGACACCCACCTTGATGTTCAATAAAAATTGATGATTTACAATTGCGAAAAATTGGGGAAATTAAATTTGCTATTTACAAGAGAAACTGAAACAAAGAATTTCTGAGCATCAACTCAAATTTTCTTTTGCTTAATGAACCGCTAAGTACGAGACCCGTACGGTTAGTGGTGTGAGAGGTGCACTGGCGGTTATTTGACCGTCAGCCACCTACTCGATTGTGCACGGTTATTTATATGCCAATAAAGTTATCTTCTTTTTATTTTTAGTCAGATAATTATTAATAAAAAATCCTTTTTGATTTATTTTTTCAAAGTCAATTTCAAAGCTATTATTTGCAATAAAGTACTCCATATCAATTACAATTGTTGGTTGAAATAGAAATAATAACTTAAATTGATTTAACTCATCTGATTTATTAATCTTTCCAATTGAGAATCTAATTCTATGTTTGTCAAATCTTAAGGATGGATTGTTCTGCGAAACTGTTTCATCTACATTTTCTCCAGTATCTTTTTCTCCAGTAATTCTATTAACATTTACACCCAAGTCAGCTTTTCGACTTTTTGGATTTTTGGCATTTGGACTCATAATAAGAAATTTAAAAGTCAATTCTTCAATCTTTTCAACGTTTTGAAGAAACATAGAAGCACTTTTACTCTTTTGCTTATTATTAATTAAATAATTTTCAAGGTATGCAGGAAAATAGAGCATCATCGGTTTCTCAAATTCGCAATCTTCTTCAATTAAATCCCAGTCATATTTAAACAAACGAATATTGTCGTTATATTTCCAATCATTTTGAAATGTCAATGAAACATTTCCATCAGGATGATGAATTGAAATATGAAAGTTATCATTACTCTTATCTATGAAGTAAAGGTCTTTATCATTTTTCACAAATGAAATTCGACATATTGGACGGTGATTGTCACTTGAGTCAATATGAACAGTATTCATTTTTTCTATTGGTATAATCTGTTTTTTTTAATTGTGCACAACTAACTAATATGTGCACCCGAGTGCATTATATTTGACATATCGCTAATATGCAAATTACACTTAGTTTGTTTAATATCAAGCATTTGAATATTTTGTATCATCAAAGTCAGTGGCATATATTTATTTTTTTGCTAATTTATAAAAAATCTGCCGGACTTTATATATAGGCAAGATTTTTATTTGATTCATATGTATAGACTTCAATTATTCTGCATAAAAAGAACAACAAAAACCGTCGACAAGTACATAGCAAAATTTTAACTGACAGCTACTTTAAATACGGGATGTAGTTCGATCCCGATTTTTCATCGGGACTTGGTTTTACAAACCGCTTATAGTTCTATTTGTTGGCGGCTTCTAATATCAATTAATGTCTTGCTTTGAAATTATGGCAGCCCAACCTCCACCAGCTTCCATTTGTACTGATATTTTAGAATTTTTGTTGACTTCTAATGTCTTCAATTTATAGTCTTCTGCAAATCGATCAGCATTAATACCATCTTTAAAAACTTCCATCTTAAAGGTTCCTTCTTTTAAGAAGGAAAGATTAAGTTCTAACTCCCTTGGAGTCCAGTCTGTCATTGCTCCAATATACCATTTGTTACCCTTTCTTCTGGCAAGTGCAATATAGTCACCAACTGAAGTTTCCTCAATTTTCCTCCCAAATTATAGATAGCTGGCTATCAGGGATTTTGGGTTTAGTTTTATAAATTAGCCCATATTTATTATCAAACAGATAATTAAAGATACCATCTGCCATGGCAT
>Ga0209361_1001528_pt1 | contig 15028 bp, 18 predicted proteins | sample SaaInlV_200m_DNA_3_FD_184657 | JGI IMG/M metagenome (GOLD analysis project Ga0209361, IMG submission 184657) | Marine microbial communities from expanding oxygen minimum zones in the Saanich Inlet - SI037_S4LV_200m_DNA (SPAdes) (version 2) | ecosystem: Environmental > Aquatic > Marine >... | reverse complement strand
GACGTTCCGATAAGACGCCGGGGGAGTACGAGCTGGTCCACAGCCTCAGGGACACAATTGGTTTCATCGATGAGGTCATCGGTGGGCTCTGCCACATCTTCGGGCACAGCAACGGCGGCTGGATCGGGCTTTGGCTTGCCTCAAATAGACCTGACATAGTCAGCTCACTTATCGTGGGTGACAGCGCCCTAGACGTTGACGTATTGGTCGAGGTAGGTAGGGGTGAGGCCGAGAGGGAGGGGAACCGCAAGTACATGGACTGGGCGGGGAGACCCGTTGACGAGCTGATGAAGGTTTTCAGCGAACGATACCCGGACATGCCGCAAGAGTACGTTGAGATACGCGCCCTGACCTTCAGCCAAGTGGACCCGGAGGCCTACAGGGACTGGGTCGAGGGGGTGCTGGACGGCTACTTCGAGGGGTACGACGGGAAGTCCATTCTTGAGTCCATCAAGTGCCCGACTCTGGTGCTCCAGGCCGAGAACGGGATGATCTCTTTGGACGAGGTCATTTGGGCAAGGAGCCTGAACGACGAGATCAACGTGAAGCAGATGGGCGGTATGGACCACTGGCTGGGCATCCAAGATGGAAGGGAAACCGCCATACTCTCTGAAATCATCAATTTTCTCTATTCATTTTAATTATTCAAAAGATACTTTTGATATGTAACATTCTTTCATAGCTCTTTAAATTAAAATATATCAATCTGATAGAAGGTAATAAGAGATGGAAATAAATTCACTTACAAGGCTCAAGATTGAGCTGGATAGCTTCAAACTACTTGTAACTGCCAACTTGGTAGGAGCAGCGCTGACGCTGGCTTTCAGTATTTCCTATGGGGTAACAAACCTTATACCATTCATATCGGGTGAACCAATCGAGCCAAGACAGCTACCCTTCATCCTAATATTAATCTCAGGATTCGCAACGGCTATCAGCTGGATAACACGCAGCGCCGAGTTAATGGAAGAACATGATGAAATAACAAAAGGTCTGGAAGAAATCATCAAACGTTATAAAAACAAGCCATCAGAGGACGGACTAGATTCGAGTTACGATGACGAGGTAATTGGAATCATCGTGAGATGCCTTGCCTTCTACAGGAAGAACACGGATAAAATAAATGAACTAAAGTGGGGCGGAAGGCTAACTGGGGTCTTCCTGCTCGCCACAGGAATACCGCAGTTCATCTCCTTCATTGACGGCTCGTACCCCGTCAATAGTTACTACGTACTCGCTCAAGGGTTTGCGCTGGTCTCAAGCCTGGTCGTGAGCCTTGCAGCATGGTACGTTCCAGTTATAATCAAACGATTCACCGAGACATGGGACGCGAGGCTCAGCTTGGCGGATGACGCTAACGAGAAACTGAAAAGAATACTGGAGGGCACGGAGTGAAGGGAAAGCGGACCCTCTATGAGATATACTGGGAGATACTGACCTACGCAAGAAACCAGAAGACCTCCACTAATATCATCCACAGGTGCAGCCTCAACAGCAAGATCGCCCAGGAGCACATCGGGTTCCTTATGAACAAGGGGTACCTCAGGCGGTTCGAGGAGAACGGCCAGAACTACCTGAAGACCACCGAGGAGGCCAAGCCGTTCCTTGAAGCGTTCAAGGACATGTACCTTGAGTTGTTCAGCAGGGGTCCAGAGTTCAAGCTGTAACAAATTTTTGGGTTATATTATTAACCTAACCAGTAAAATACGCGTACGCGTACACTCTTGAGGTTCAAATTTGACATCAGATAACTCAAGCCATCCACTGGATAGACCAGGGTGGAACTCGTTAAATGGGAAACACTCAGACATCGCCCTTAATGGTAAGATTTCAGCAAGGTATCCGACGGAGTACCACGCTATAGCCGCCACGCCTGACGGCAGCGAGGAGGCGTTCCACGATCTTGCCACAATTGTGAAGAAGGGAGAGATAATCGGCCTGATAGCGAAGAGGCCAGATTCAGGTAACCCTGATTGGAAGATACTCATGGAGAGCCTCGTCCACCAGATGGTGTGCGAGAAACAGTTACCTGAGACGGATGTTGAATACGTCGAGTTATCCGTGAAGGACATACCCGAGGTGCTTGAGCTGGTGTCCATCACCAAGCCAGGACCCTTTGCCCAGAGAACCGTCGAGTTAGGAAGGTATATCGGGATCAGGAAGGATGGCAAACTCGTAGCGATGGCTGGAGAACGGTTCAAGGTGGAAGGGTATACCGAGATCAGCGCGGTCTGCACCTTGCCGGAGTACAGAGGAAAGGGCTATGCCACAGCCCTATCAAGCGTTCTCGTGAACACCATCTTTGAGCAGGGGGACATCCCGTTCCTTCACGTGAGCGTCAAGAACACACCTGCCATCAGGCTGTACGAGGGGCTCGGGTTCACGAAGCGAAGGGACGTGCCAGGTTGGGCACTCATGAGGGTATAGTCAATTCGATAATTGATCCTTATTTCCCAAGCCCAAACCCTAGTACCTCTTATCAGATCAACGATAAATAGCTCAATACATGAAACGAACATGGGTCCTCCTTCTTCTTGTTTTAGTTCTAATCACGGTCCCCCAGATCAGTGCAACCGATTCTCCATCCCCAAGGATGGGCTCAAGGATGATCTATGATCCCGTAGACCAGCGGGTTCTCCTCTTTGGGGGATCGATGTACGATAATGGGTACACTCTCTACAACGACATATGGAGCTACAGGTACGAGACAAATACGTGGACAGAGATCGAGACCTCCGGTGGACCCAGCGGCAGATTCAACACTCCCTTCATCTATGACTCCGACACGCACCGGATCATCGTGTTCAGTGGATTTGGGGCCAACGAGCGGTCAGCTGATATGTACTCGTACGACATAGAGGAAAACACGTGGACAAGGCTTCAGCCCAGCCCCATGCCTTTTGCCAGGTCCGACACATCCGTAGTCTACGACGAGAAATACGACAAAATCATCATGTTCAGCGGTTACGTCCACCACAACGACACACATCCGCTTGACACATGGGCATACGACGTGCCCACTAATACATGGGAGAAGATGAGCCCGAATATCACCCCGAAAGGTCAGTACGGCCATTACTTCATCTACGACAGCATCCAAGAAAGAAGCCTGATGCTGGGAGGACACTGGAGCGAGGGGCAGAGGCACGGGTACACTGACGGCCTCTGGCAGTACGATTATGGATCAGATACCTGGACCCTCCTTGAGGAGACCCCATCTCTCCCAAACAGGTACTGGCACACCTTCAGCTACAACACAGGAAACGGCGAGGCCACCGTTTTCTCGGGCTCACATGGATCCAGCGATCATAGCGACGACACATGGATACTCGATACTGGGACCGGGGCATGGAGGCGGGTGGAGTCAGATACTCGACCCCCGTCCAGAGTTTGCTCCACTGCCGTCTTTGACCCGGTGAACGACGTCACACTAATATTCGGCGGTATGGTCGACCAGGTCTATTTAGATGACCTCTGGGTACTGGACAGCTCAGGTCAATGGAGGGAGTTAACGGGAGGAACTGACCCGACTGAACCGATTGAGGAAAACGAGATACCCGGTTACCCGATGTTATCCATAATGCTGGGAATCGTGTTGATTGCCCAGGTTGGTTTGGGAAAAAGGCTAGTCAATCACAGTTAGACCGATAAGAGCCTCGCCGTGGTTCACCGAGTAAAAGGTCCTCAGGAACGTTACCTTTGCATCTTCAGGAGCCTTATGGCTCTCAAGCACGTTCCCGAACAGGTCGGTGATCTCACCTACCCGCTCTCCCTTCTTGACCCTAGACCCTAGCTCGTGGAAGCCGTGCCAGATTCCTGCGTTTGACGCCTTTATTCTGTATCCCTTGGGGTTAAGGGCAGCGTTTGCTAGAGTCGGTTCACCCGGTAGCACTTTGAAGTACCTGAGTATGTTCATGACTCCCTCATAGTGGAACTGGATGTGCCGCTCCCGAACTGGGTACGGTGTTCCGGCCTCGCTAGTAACGCAGGGGATACCGTACTCCTTCTGTGCCGTCATGGTCAAACCGCTTACAGATGCAGGTAGCTGGCTGACGTATTCTGTAGGAAAACAACAGGCCATATCAATGGCCATTTTCTCCACTTCCTCACCGCCTCCTCCACCCGCAATAACCATGCTGTCAATGTCCTCTCCGATATCACCGCCGTGGAGATCCACGAGCGCGTCGCACCTTGACACAACTTCCTGGAACACCACATGGGCCGTCCTTTTACTCAACGTCCCCTCTGGGTCACCGGGGAACTGCCTGTTCTGGTTAAGCTGGTCTATGGGACTCAGAAATGCTGACCTGTGCTCGAAATGGGGGCCGTTCAAAATAGTGACAGCGATGACGTTTCCACTCATCTCAGATGGGTCAAGCTCCTTCGTAGCCCTGATCAACCCCTCAATACTGGCGTATTCTGTACCATGTGTCCCACCAAGGAACCCAACGGTTTTACCTGACTTCGCTCCCGCGATAACAACAACCGGTATTCTATACGTGCTCACGCTAGTCCTGCCAACCTCGATGAAACCGTAACTCTTCTCACCGCGCTTACTCAACGCATCTTCGACGTTCATGGTTCAAAGTACACCAATCTGTACTTTATATTTCCCCTAGACAGCTAACTTAGGGAGGGCAATGAACTGTGTTAGGTCTTACTCCACTTCCTCTAACTATATCCCACTCGTCCCCAGCTCGGATATCACACATATAGTGAACTCTTTGCTCCTTGCATGACTTTCGGGCTTCAGCACACCTCTTTCACTTATCTTGCCATTCGCCATCTACGCTCGCCACGAACTCACTTGCTATAATGGCCCTTATCTTTCCGCTACCTAGATCAATTATCTTCACTGTGACTCACAGGTAAATTCATGCTGTGAGCCCCTTTTGATATTATCCAAAGAAAAAGAAGGGCTAGTCCTTTGGCTCCGGGTCCCTCCGGAGGGACCCAGCGGCGCAATGGATTGACCCGCTGTTCATAGGCCAAACCAGGGTAGGGATATCGACCTCGACCACATCAACGCCGATACTCTCAAACCATTTTGTGGCCTTGGGCACTCCTGATGGGACCAGTATCTTCATTGGTTCAAGCACCACACCGGTCTCGGGGCCGACGGGCGTCCCCTGGTCAATCCTGCAGATATCGTTCGGAGGTACGTGGAACTTCCAGTCCATCTCGGCCTTAAGCCAATCCAGCAGGAACGGGTCAAGCCACTTGGGGTTCGCAACCGATAGGTGCCTGTCCACCATGCAGTAGTGGGTAAGCTGTGGCCTTGGCCCCCATCCGGGTAGGACCCTAACATCAACCTCTGGATCCTGTGCCTTGACTATGCTTTTGAACTGCTCCATTCCCGAGTCGTTTGCCCTCCATACACCGGTGTCGCTTGTGTTGGCTCTCGGGTAGTGGACGGTGACCAGGACATGTTTCTCGTCGTGCCAGCCAACGTTTCCCCCCTCGACCATGCCGTTACCCGTGATCATCCCAACAACTGGACAGCCGATCTCAGCCAGGGTCTGGAACGTGGGGACTTCCTCCCCCTTCCTGATGCTGTCATACATTCGGAGGATAACCTGGCCATATACCGCCGGGTGACATACATCATCGGTGTAGATGCTCTTGACCTGATATGGCGGGTCGTAAGGGTCAGGTTTCCTCTCAACCACCTCTACTCCCTCGTCTCTGTACGCCTTGGCAAGTGTCTCGTAGTCAGCATTGAGCCTCGTTAGATCATTTGGCTTCCAGCTCATTCTCCACGCCCCGAGGTCGCTGCTGTGGGGAGGCCACGGTGTTGGCGTCCCGACGCTCAGGAATTCTTTTCCCGGCCTGTGGAGGAGCACGGTTCTCAGCTTGCCTATTGTTGTGTTAGCTTTCCACTTCTTTCCCCAGTATTTTGGCATCTCGTCTTCGAACTCGGTGAGCTCCTGCGGGTGGTACTTCATGTACTGCTCGTGGAGGTCAAGCCCAGTATTCATTTTGAAATGGTCTTCATTCATAAAATCGATTAATGAGAGTCGAGATGGGATAATAAAACTTGAGAATTAACCGTTATGAGGAGGCATAGCACTCTACTCCGTATCATATATACGTCACGCCGCGTTACCAGAACCGTTATCACAAATGGTCAGTTGCGATCTCTGCGGGAAAGAAGAGTACATGCCGTTCCGCTGCAGGTACTGCGGTAGTTATTTTTGCTCAGAGCACAGGATGCCCGAGATGCATGATTGCACCGGGTCATACCAGCAGAGCAGGTCAACTACAGGTAGCAGCGGTTTCACGGCAACGGGTTACAGCTACACGCCAACAAGGCGGGCCACCAGGTATGGTCTTTTCGGACAGAACGAGCTCAGGGACCTTGGTATCGGGCTAGGGGTTATCCTATTAATCATGCTATCAAGCTACTGGAGGCTCTTTTTCACTGACCCTATCTTCATGATGGGGGTCGTACTAGTTTACGGGATGGCGTTCATACTCCACGAGCTGGCCCACAAGTTCTCGGCGCAGATGCTAGGGTACTGGGCCGAGTTCAAGATAAACCAGCAGGGGCTGATGATGACGCTGCTCTCGCTGATATCACCGTTTAAGATCATAGCCCCAGGTGCCGTGATGATCGGCAACATCGCTAGCTGGAGCCACTACGGGAAGGTGGCGTTGTCGGGCCCTGTCACCAACATTGTTCTGGGAATTCTGTTTTTCGCTATGAGCCTGTTCACAGCTCCTCAATCATACTGGGGGGCATTAGCCAACGTGGGTATGGGAATAAACTCCAGCCTCGCCCTGTTCAACCTGATCCCCATCGGTGTCTTCGACGGAGCAAAAATCATCAAGTGGAACAAGTACGCATGGGGTGCCACCGTAATAGCTGCTGGAATACTGTATTTAGTTGCATAATAGACAACAGTGTTACTTAATTACCAGAGACTAGATACTCTGCACCGTATGATCATAAGTCCTGGGCCGGCCTCCGTCGTTCTCGGTGAGGCCATTGCCAAAGAGCTTGGTCTTGAGCCTCAACTTTTAAGCCACCGTTTATTCCCAGACGGGGAGACGTACATTCGTTTCCCAGAGTCAGTCAAGGGCGAAGTTGTTGTGCTGGTCCAGACCACCGCGCCGAACCCGGACAGAAAGCTGATGCAGCTTCTTATCATGGCCAGGACCGCAAAAGACTTGGGCGCGTCCAGAATTATTGCAGTTATTCCATACCTTGCCTACGCGAGGCAGGACAAGCGGTTCCTTGATGGTGAGGCAATGAGCTTTGATATCATACTCGACCTGCTTGAGTCGGCCGGGGTGAACGACACGGTCCTTATAGATGTCCACAACGAAACGGCCCTCAATAAGATCAGCGAAGAGCACGAGATGCGGATACACAACCTGACGGCGATCTTCTATCTAGCTGATTACCTGAAGGAGAATACATACAAGGGGGCGTATAGCCTATCCCCAGACCTGGGGAGGTCGGAGCTGGTGGAGAAGGTCAGCAAGGTCATGGGTGGAGGTTTCTCTTTCTTCATGAAGGTGCGCGACAGGTACACGGGCAAGACCACTATGAAGGTCAAGAACCTGGATCTAGAGGGGAGGGACGTGGTTATCTTCGATGATATAATCAGTAGCGGGGGTACCATGGCAAGGGCCATACAGGGACTAAAGGACCAGGGTGCAGGAAAGGTTGCAGCCGTTTGCACCCATGCTCTGCCTGTACCGGGGGCCAACGAGAAGCTCAAGAATGCTGGGGCAGACTTGATTGTGGCAACTGACAGCGTCGAGTCCATATACGAGACGGTTTCGGTGGCAAAGCTGGTCGCTAATTTCCTTAAAACCATCTAACCGATACCTATTTCTCCCACTACCGTTTACTGCATCTATCAAAATGATAAGTAGTAAAATCAGGTTGAAGGTGCAGTCAGTTCGCAGTGTCAAAGACCCTGAGAAGAGGGAGGCTTTCCAGATTGAGTTCGTCGAGGTTAGGAGCAAGCCGCCTATGGTTATGATGAGCAATCCGGAGGTGCCAAACGAGATCAACCAGATGGTGGTACAGGTAACAAAGAGCTTCCAGGGAATCATACCAGGAAGCGGGGATACCACCTACGAGCAGAAGAAGCTGACGCTGATACTGACGGGAGAGGAACTGGAGAGCCTCAACATGAAGCCCTACCCAAATCAGATGTACGAGATGGTAATCAGCGACAAGAACATGAGTTTTATCCAGGTATTAATTTAACTTTAAAAATCTCCATTACTGTTTAATTCATGGAGTTTTATGCCAGGACCAATTGATATCCAGAGCAGCGAATGGATGGAGCTAGTAGAATCGGAGGAACGCCCAGTCATGGTTGAGTACTGGCACCACAAGTGCGTCGCGTGCAAACAGATGAAGCCCATCTACGAGGCGCAGCCGGAGTTATTCGGGAACGAGATAAAGTTCACTCGCATGAACCTGCTTGAGTCAAAAGAGAACAGGAAGTTCGCCATCAGGGGAGGCGTCAGGAGCACCCCAACGTTCATCCTCTACTGCCAAGGCAGACCCGTTGGTCAGATTATTGGTTCAAGGCGGCCGGATGATTTCACGGACGAGATACGGGCTCTGGTGGATAACGCTGAAAACTGCCTCATGGCAACACCTCTGGAAGAGGAGTAAAGTTGTACGACATAGCCATCATAGGAGGGGGACCGGCAGGGCTCACCGCTGCGATATACGCGGGAAGGTCAAAGAGGAAGACAATCTTGTTCACAGGATCCAATATCGGGGGTCAGATATCCTTGACGTTCCAGGTCGAGAATTACCCCGGATTCCCTGAATCAATCACGGGTCCTGATCTGGTTGAAAAGATGACCGCTCAGGCAAAAAAGTTCGGGGCGGAGATAGATGAACGGACCGTGACGGGGGTGGACCTTTCATCGCACCCGTACAGGTTGATGATTGGTGAAGAGGTCATCGTGGCTAAGAGCGTCATCATCGCCACGGGCTCCAACAACCGACTCCTAGGACTTGAGTCCGAGGAGCGTTTCATGGGCAGAGGGGTCTTCGTGTGCGCTACATGTGATGCCGTCATCTACGAGGACCTCAAGGTTGTTGCAGTAGGCGGTGGGGATTCTGCGGTACAGGAAGCCCTTGATATTACCAAGTACGCCAGGGAGGTGGAGATAGTCCACAGGGGAAAGGAGTTCACCGCCAGCAACTACCTGAAGAAAGAGGCGTTGAAGAACGAGAGGATCAAGATAAGATTCAATGCCGTAGTGGAGGAGATCCTGGGCGAAGACTACGTCAGCGGCGTCAGGATAAGGGACACGTTGACTGGTGAGGAGACGGTTATTGAAACCGATGGTGTGCTGATTGCCATCGGCTGGACACCTAACTCCGAGCTGTTCAAAGGTCAGCTTGAGCTGATGGACAACGGAGGCATCGTTGCCGACGACGTGAGGACATCTAAACAGGGTGTCTTCGTTGCGGGTGACATCAACGATGACAAGTACAGGCAACTGGTAACGGCTTGTGGCAGCGGGTGCAGGGCGGCCATCGAGGTCGACAGGTTTCTCGCGAGAGGTTAACGATAAGTAGCCGTTGAGCCAATCAAGTTCTATGACTGACCTGGATTACCGATCAATTCACAAAGAGTCTACCGTCGTAGATACCCACTGTGACACGTTAAAGTGCCTGTTCAGCGAGTTCACAAAGCCACGTGACAGTATGTGGGACTACCGGGAGGGAATGGATGCGAGATCAGAGCTTGGCCATCTTGATATCCCGCGTATGATTGAGGGCGGTGTCTCGTGCCAGGTGTTCGCCGTCAGCAGCGAGAGAAGCAGGACCCGTCCGTTCCCTCTCAGGACTGCCATGATGATGATTGAGAGGTTCTACAGGGAGTGCGAGTCAATCCCACAACTAGAACCAGTGACATCCTATAGGAGCATCATCGACGCGAAAAAACGTGGAAAAGTATCGGGTATGCTGAGCATCGAGGGTGCTGACGTCATAGAGGGGCGTATCGAGATGCTTGGTGTATTCCACCGCCTCGGCGTCAGGATGGTTGGTTTAGTCCATAGCCTTCGCAATCAGCTTGCAGACGGCGTCACGGACAGGAGGACCGGAGGGGGTCTGAGCGAGCTTGGGGTCCAGGCTGTTGAGGAGCTGGACAGACTGGGGATGATCATTGACATCAGCCATCTGAACGACGAGGGATTCTGGGACGTAATGGAGCACACAAAGAACCCAGTGATAGCGAGCCACAGCAACTCCAGGGCCGTCTGCGACCACCCAAGGAACATGACCGACGAGATGATCCGGGCTATGGCTGGGAAAGGCGGCGTCATGGGCATGAACTTTGCGCCACCTTTTGTCCATCCCACAGATGCTACCCTCGGGGGAGTTGTTGACCACATCGATCACATCGTTAAACTCGTAGGACCAGACCACGTTGGCCTTGGGAGCGACTATGATGGCATCCCGTACACGCCTAAGGGGCTTGAGGATGTATCAAAGATGCCCGATATCACTATGGAACTGGTGAAGAGGGGCTACGGGAAAGAGGATATAGCAAAGATTCTTGGCGGTAACCACCTGAAGCTGATAAAAGAGATAGCGGGGTAGGCTCGATCCTCGATCAGGCATGTGTACATCTGAGACCTCTGGTTTGGAAAACGCTTTATCCAGACCATCTGGTACCCTATGCATGACGACTTTAGGGATCCAGGTAATCAAACCGGAGACAAACTTACCCGCAGAAGGCGCAGAAGAGGCGCTCATTGATAGGTTTTCAAACGCATCTACCGACACACACGGCCTTGGCGTATCAATCGTCAGGTTTCCTCTCGGTATCCGGAGGCCTTGGAGTGCCCACACCCAGGACCAGTACGCATGGATAATCTCAGGAAATGGAATAATCGCTTCCGAGGGCAAAGAGATCAAGCTCGTCCCAGGAAACATTGTCTTCATCCCTGCGAACACTATGCACCAGCACGGGGCGTCAGACGAATCAGACATGACACAGTTATCAATAATCGGCGGAGAAAAGCCTAGGAAAGACCAAATATGTTTGGTTAGCTGAAGATTTTAGGCAGACCTGTCGGCCGTAATGACCCCTTGTTTCTCAAGTTTCTGAATCTGCTCAGTAGAGTACCCAAGGATCGTTGACAGAATCTCCTCGTTGTGTTGCCCTAGTAATGGAGTCGCGGAATGAATCTCCCCGGGAGTTTCGGAGAACTTTACAGGGAAGTTTGTCACTTTGATGGACCCGGCCTTTGGGTGCTCAACCTCGGTGAACATCCCCCTATCGATGAGGTGTGGGTCATTCACCAGTTCCTTCACTGAGTAGACCTCAGCAACGGGTACGCCGAACCCCAGCAGGTATTCCAAGGCGGCAGCATTGGTCTTATCGGAAACTAGTTCTTTGATAATGTCGCTGGTCAACTCTTCAATGCCCAGCTGCAGTTTCATCTTCTCGACAGCACGTGGCCTGAAGCCGGCTATGTAGATATACCCGTCCTTGGTCTTCGTGATCCCGCCTATCCCTCCTCTCGCTTGGGGGTATTTTTCCCGGTACTCTCGCATGCTCATACCCAACATGTTGTAGCTGGTGACTGCGACCGTGTTCAGCGAGACCATACAGTCTGCTTGGGCGACATCGAGCATCTGACCCTTACCGGTCTTGTCCCGGTATCGTAATGCTGCGAGAATACTGGACGCTGCCCACAACGCCGGACCCAAGTCCCCGTAGGCTCCCGCCATACCAAGGGGAGGACCATCGGGGTCAGCCGACTCTCCCGTCTGGAATATATGGCCGCTCATCGACTCCGCGATGGGGGCGAAAGACGGCCGTGACTTGTAGGGGCCTGTCTGGCCGAATCCGGATAGGGCTGCGTAGATAATCTTGGAGTTCAGTTCTTTCAGCACGTCGTACCCGAGCCCCATTCTCTCCATGGTACCCGGGAGGAAGTTTTGAATTACTATATCAGATTTTTTCACCAGATTTTTAAAGATTTCAAGCCCCTCTGGACTCTTGAGGTTGATGGCTAGGTCCTTCTTGTTGTTGTTCAGGGCGTAGAACGAGGTACTCGCTCCTTGGACCATAGCTCCTGGGCCCATCCGGCCAAGGGCACCCCATGGGGGCTCTATTTTTATGACCTCAGCGCCGAGGCCTGCGAATAGCATGGTGCAGTAGGGACCGAACCATGCATGGGTTAGGTCTAGTACTCTGATGTCTTCAAGTATTTTCTCCATGAAAATAGGTCTTACTTTCCGTCGGATATAATACTGTCGACGATTGGGCCTAAAATGCAAGGGTCGAGCATTTTTTATGCGTACACACTAAAGCTATTTATCAGTTATAAAGAGGAAGTTTCTATTGATTGAAGTAAGGTTTCACGGAAGAGGAGGGCAGGGCTGCATCACAGCCGCGCTTGTCCTCATTGAAGCGGCATTGACAGAAGGAAAATGGGGGCAGAAGATCCCCGTCTACGGTGGAGAGAGGAGAGGCGCTCCAGTCCTTGCCTATATGCGCCTCGACGACAACCCGATCAGGCAGACAAACTTCATCACGGAACCAGATTGGATTATCGTTCTAGATGAGGGGCTGGGCAAGATAGTTAACATCACAGCCGGGTTAAAGGAAGGGGGAAAGGCGATCATCAACGACAGAGAGGCCCCAGAGGACATCGATCTCTCGGTCAATCTGTCTCGCGTCGCCACGGTCGATGCAACGGCTATCTCCGAGAAGCTCTTCGGGAGGAGAGCCATTCCAGTGACAAACACTATCATGCTTGGGGCAATAAGCGCCGCCACAGAGGTCGTCAAGCTGGAGTCCCTTTTCAACCCAATTATGACGAGATTCCCAGGCAGAATGGGGGAGATGAACGTCGAGGCTGCAAAGCTGGGATATGAGAATGTGAAATGGGAGGACAGGTGATAAAATGAGCTCAAAAATAAAGTACAAGGACATACCAATCGGGCTGGCCGTGTCGGTCAGGCCCCAAACGCACACCGGGGGCTGGAGGAGCTTCATGCCCGTGGTGGACAACGAAAAATGCACAAAGTGTGGTTTATGCGTTATCTACTGCCCCGAGGCGTGTGTCGAGATGACTGATGGAGGTATCAAGTTCGACATGGATTACTGTAAGGGGTGCGGGATCTGCGAAAACGAATGTAATGTAGACGCGATCGTAATGGAACGGGAGGTATTGGTGGGTTAACCACTGAGGTGATTAATAATGGGAACATACAAGATTCTTGACGGAAACGACGCGGCTGCCCATGGAGTGGCACTCTCAAGGCCAGATGTAATGGCCATCTTCCCCATCACGCCCAACACTACGCTGATCAACGGGTTGGCTGAAATGCACGCAAAGGGCGAGATTCAATGTGAAAACGTAACGGTGGAGAACGAGCACTCTGCCCTGAGTATCGTGGCAGGCGCCGCCGCAGCGGGGGCGAGAACGTTCACTGCCTCTGCTTCTCAGGGAGTCGTACATATGGAGGAGGTCCTCTGGATGATACCTGGGAGCAGGCTTCCTCTTGTTATGGTGATCTGCAACAGGTCAATATCGAACCCCGGGAGCCTCCAGTGCAGCCACAGTGACTCCCTCCTTCAGAGGGACAACGGGTGGCTTCAGCTATACTGCGAGACATCCCAAGAGGTCCTAGACACGACGATCCAGTCATACAAGATCGCCGAAGATAAGAGGGTCCTACTTCCGATCCACGTCTGCCTCGACGGATACGTCCTCTCGGCTAACGCAAGCCCAGTGGACATGCCTGAACAAGAGGAGGTAGATGAATTCCTACCAAAATACAAGCCCGATCACTTCTATCTGGATCCCACGATGAAGCCAGATATGGCCCCCGGGAGCCCCTCTTACAGAGGATTAGAGACTGAGCTCAGATACCAGATCGAGGAGGCTCAGGAGAGGGCAAAAACGGTCATCACCGAGGTGAACGCCGATTTCGCAAAGAAGTTTGGTAGAAGCTATGGCAACGGTCTTGTCGAGGAGTACAGGACAGAGGACGCTAAGGGAGTCCTCATTACTATGGGCTCCATGACGGGCACCGCGAGGGTGGTGGTGGACCAGATGAGGGAGGAAGGAAAACCCATCGGGCTCGTGAAGCTCCGATCATTCAGGCCATTCCCAACTGAGGACCTGAAGGAGATTGGCAAGAGGGTTGAGGCAATAGGATTCGTGGATAGGAACTTTTCTCACGGAGGAGCCTCAGGAGGTGCCATAGGAGCCATCGAGACGTCTCGTGCTCTCTATCATCTAGATGAACGACCGCCCTTGATTGGGTTCGTCGCTGGAATAGGTGGGAGGGACGTAACATACGACGACTTCAGGTACATGGCCAACAAGGTCCTGAAAACCGCTGAGACCAAAAAGGTCGAGAAGGAAGTAGAATGGATACAATTGATGAGGTGATTTGATGGCATTGAAAGAAAATAACATAATCCTCCCCGGAGGAACTACGTGCCCGGGCTGCTCGGGACCTACTATCCACAGGATCATATACAACGTCCTAGGCCAGAACGTTATCCAGTTCGGCGGAGGAGGATGTGGAGGCGGATCGCCCAGAACGGTGCCACTCTACAGCCTCCACCACTCGGGAGTTGCTTCAGGTGCAACAGGTATCGTCAAAGCTCTTGAGGCGCAGGGACGGACGAACATCACGGTGATCGCTATGGCGGGTGATGGGGGAGCATCGAACACAAGTTTCGGGAAGCTCTCCGCAGCGGCATTGAGGAACGATAACATGATCTTCTTCACCCTGGACAACGAGGCTTACATGAACACGGGCGTCCAGAAGAGCGATCTCACTCCATATAACGCCTGGACGAGGACCACCCCAATGGGTAAATCCACCAAGAAAATGGACCTGCCAATGATCATGAACTACCATTATGTCCCGTACGTGGCAACGGTCACACCGGCGTTCCATATGGACATGGTGAGAAAGATCAGGAAAGCCAAGGAGATCAAGGGATTCAAGTACATCCACGTGCTGGAGCCTTGCCCGACGGGCTGGAGAAGCGACCCATCGAAA
>Ga0209361_1001525_pt1 | contig 15041 bp, 12 predicted proteins | sample SaaInlV_200m_DNA_3_FD_184657 | JGI IMG/M metagenome (GOLD analysis project Ga0209361, IMG submission 184657) | Marine microbial communities from expanding oxygen minimum zones in the Saanich Inlet - SI037_S4LV_200m_DNA (SPAdes) (version 2) | ecosystem: Environmental > Aquatic > Marine >... | reverse complement strand
CGTTAGAGCGTGCTGGAGGCGCAACCTCAGAGGCATTTCTGGAAGGGGCGGTTTTTAGTAGAGATGCGATCAGAAAAAGAGAGAAGAGGCAGTTTCTGGATGCCGCTGATCAGATGGAGAGAGAGCTGCTCTCCTCCGCTGTAAGTGGCGCAGATGAAAGTAAAATGGAATCAGGGGAACTGGCGGCCGCCAAACAGCTTATTCAAAAGCTGAGAGATACGGAGGTGTTGGGGCGACTGAGCATTCCTCTACAGGGAATTATGCAGGGCGTAGAGGCGGATGTCCCCTTAATGGGGGGGGATAAGCTGATTCTTCCCAGAAAAACAGATACAGTTACCGTGGTGGGTGAGGTATTTTTACCCTCATCTCATATGTATCGAGAAGGCATGAATGTGGATGACTATATCCAGTCCAGTGGAGGCGAGACCGGTAAAGCTGATCTGGATAAGGTGTATGTCATTAAGGCAAATGGTATCGCTATCTCTCCAGATGGTGGTGGTTCGTTGATGGGGAAAACAAGAGAGTCGTGGTTTGGTGTACAGGCGTTATCTAGTGAAGATACCATTGTTGTGCCGCTGGCTGTAGGAGAGGAGTCATTCTGGACAAAAGTAAGCGGTATCTCTGAGACGCTGTATCAGCTTTCGTTGACGATAGCGGCGCTATCTTCAGTGGGGGCGCTGTAAAGTACGCTATGCGCCCGATGAGTGTTGTTTGTAATATTTGGTAATATATGATTTTATTGCTGTTTGCTTGTGATGAATATGTGATAATAGGAGGTAAGTTAGTGTACCAGTGTACCAGCGTACCAGCGTACCAGCGTACCAGCGTACCAGCGTACCAGCGTACCAGCGTACCAGCGTACCAGCGTTCAAGTGCTTGCCTATGTTTTATAGTTTCTATAGAGGATTAATTTGATGTTAAAAAAGAGTATATTAAGAAGGTCTATTGAGGCTGCTTTGATAGCGTCACCTCTTATGCTGCCGATAAGTGTTGCTGCTGAAGATAGCTACATTCAACTTGGATTTGGTAATAATGTTAACTTATCTAGTTATAATGCTAGATCAGGCAACACATACTATGCGACAGGGTCGATAGATGGGACCGCCGTTCAAGATGCCGATGGCAATACATGGAATGGTTCTGGTGCGGTTGCAATAGCATTTCAGCCAACAAGTGATACTGCAGCAACTGCTATAGAGAGTGTGGTGACTAGTGTGGGTATCACATATGGTACCACCCCAACTATTGCAATAACATTGGCTGCAGGCATTGATGCAACTTCTGTAGTGAATAAGATAGCCGTATCCTCTTCTGGGCTATCGGCTAATTTTGCGGTTACAAAAGGAAATTTAAGGAGTTTGGCTACAATATCCGGGCAGACGATAACGATGAGCCTGTCAGCAACGATTAGCAGTGGAGTTCCTGTTGAATTTGTTTTGAGTTTCGAAGACTTTACTACGCCGGCTGGATTGAATGTAGGAACAATTGCAATTGTGGCAGAGGTTAATGGGCTGACTACTACACAGCAAAGCGCTAATCCCGAACTTACCAGTCTCACCATTACTCCTACATCAGGAAGCTTTGAGTCAAGTAGCTTTATTCGTGCAAATTTTGATGAGGCAGTACGGCTTAACCAGACTCCTTCAGAGGCAGATAGTTTAAATAAGATCAATACCGTGTTAGTCAAGGCTGATACCGCTAATAATAATGCTACACAAAGGGCAGCTAGCATTAGTAATATGATGGATTCTATTAACGGCTTTGCGAATAAGAAATTAACTTTAAGTGATGTTACTGGGAGTATTACTGGCGAGGATATTTCGGTCGAATTAAATGGAAATAGCTCCTATATTTCGATTACAGATGGGGGCGCTTTTGCTGTGGTCAGTGGTGGAAATCCAGCTCCAACTACTCCGACCACAGACGCAAACACGTCAATATCTGATGCAGTTTCAAATATCGACATAAGTAATCTCGATGATGCTGATGCGCTGAGTGCTGCTGTAGATGCACTCACCGATGCGGCATCTACTACAACTTCTGCACTGAGTGATGTTGCATCACAGTTAGCCAGTGGCGACGCGGATGCCGCTGCAGCCGTTTCTGCAGTGAGTGCTACAGAGGATGTTATGTCCACTCTAGCGACAGTGGCTGCAAGTGGTGGCGATGTAGATGCGGATGCCACGAGCAATGTACTGGCCTCTGTAGGGGATACCATCAATGCTGTTGTCAATCAAACTGGAGACAATGCCGCTACTACCGAACAGCTGACTGCCGTGATTGATACGGTCGATACGGTACTGGATAGCATGGATGAGGTGATGGCGACTGCAGATGCTTCAGAGTCTGCCACCTTAATCTCTTCCATGTCAGATACGCTTGGAGCAGGTGTTGCTGCTGTATTGGCAAACAGTGATTCCGCCGATCAAGCGAGTAAGATGGCGGGCTTGATCGATAATATTGGTGACTCCATGACGGCAGCACTCTCTGGTCAGACTGATGTTTCTGATACAGCAGCAGTGCTTGATAATGCAAAAGACTTGATCTCTAGTGTGCTTACCGCAGCTGCAGCGACTGATGACGCAACGATGGCCTTGGCGGCAGCAGAGGCAATGGAGGCCGAGGTATCGAGTATTGTTGACTCACTGGCATCAACACTGGATGCGACTGATGTAGATGATGCATCGTCCACAGCGGCACAGAACATGATGTCAGATGTGGGCGAAATCTTTACAGCAATTGTCTCTGGCGGTGCAGTGCTAGATGCAAGTACGGTAACAGAAGCTAAAAATTTGGCGAATAAGGCGAGTGAAAAAGCACTGGATGCTCTTGCTGCAAGCCAAGGAGTTACGGTAACAGATGCGAGTGATACAGAGGCGGTAAAAGCGCTCCTGTCTGATAACGTTGCTCTACTTCAAGCGGTGATTGACTCAGTTGCAGTTGATCTGACTGCAGGTACTCAGATTGGTGATACAGAAAAGCTTGCTGCGGTAGATGCGGTACTTGCTGATGTAAGTGCTGAGGACAGAGTATCTATTGCTGCTGCGCTGCCAAAAAATGTGGATCCAAAGAAAGCGGTGGTTGCAGATGAATCTGGAGCTGAGTTGACGGTAGAGGCGGTATTGAGCAGTAGTGTTTCAGAGGGCTTTTCTAGCGGTACAGTAACGGCTGATGAGAGCACCGGTGTGGTCAGTGTTGTGATAGGAGAGACGACATTTCCTGTTAATGTAGCAGAGGTAAAGTTGGTGCCTGATTCTGTTCCAGAAGGCATTCGAGCACTCCCGGATGGATCTATTCTTTCTGTCTCTAATGGTATAGCCACCACAGTAGTGCCTGCACCTGCAGACCCAGTGGCCTTCTCATCTGCTTTGGTCGATACTGGCTTGAGTGATGTTGCGATTGAAAGTAATGGTAAAGTAAGTCTTTCCACTGCGGATGGGAACTCCTTTGCTGGGCGCTTTGACTTTGGTATTACAGAGTCAGATGGTCAGGGTAGTACCGGCGGTAGCGTTGAGTTTGAGGCGCCTACGGGAGAACCAAGTGATCCTGCTTATGTTTATACAGTAAATTACCCGGATGGGAGCAGCCAAAAGATTCTACCGCTTGTTGCAGACACAACAGTGTTTGACTCATTGGGTGGATTAGGGCTTGGCGTGAGTACAGATACCAGTACCGGTGTGATGTCTGTAGGGAATGCCTCTTTCAAACCGGCCTATTTTGTTCTGCCCATGTCAACAGATGCTCAATCCTATCTGGATAGCAACAGAGATGCTTCTGGGGTGGCCTACCGTCCAACTGATGCCAATGGTGATGGAGTTACAGATTATGAAATCATCAGTAACTCCGGTGTTCAGGTTGTATATGGGGTGGAGTAGTTGTTACTAATAGCGGTTTAGCACAGATTGGTTGCTGAATCATCCGAATCGCCCACAATACAGTTTTGTATTGTGGGCGATTCTATTTGAGCTGTAATTTAAGGAAAAATATTTTGATGGATAGAAATTTGTCACGATTCAAGGGTGTTTTGCTGTCGATAGGGGGAGCTCTCTTCTCTACAAATATATTGGCGGGGATTGTTTTGAGCAGTAGCCAACTGGAAGTGAATACAGGTAGCACGGTTGATTTCTCGATAAAGTATGAGCAAGATGCTACAACGCTGTCATCTCCTGTTGATGTTTATGTGGCTGCGATGGCTCCTGGATCTAGCCAGCTCTTTTTTTTTCCAGACTTCTCGACACAACCTAACGCCTGGATCAATGGGTGGAGCCCCGTTAACGTTGGCCCTGTCAACTTCTTCTCTCATACATTTGAACAGCCGGCCCAGTTTGGTGAATATAAAATCTATGCAGCACTGAGTCATGCAGGGATGATGGTAACTGCCGAAAATGCGATTATTGGTTTAGTAGCAGAAACTTCAGTAGTCTATCAGGATGACTCTGTTACCCCATCCTCACTTATTGAGGATGTGACACCAAAAAATGGGGATACCGTATCAATAACACCACGTTTTTCGATTGTTTTTAGCCAGCCTGTGGGAAATGCAACCTCTCTTCTTGCAAAGAGTCAAATTGTGGTTAAGAGCTTGTCGAGTGGAAAAACCGCAACCTTGAATCCGGCGGATTCATCCGGTGAGCGGATGGCGCAGCTCTATCTACCCGATGATGGAATGACAGTGACCTACAAGGTAGGAGAGAGCGAGGCATCTTTGGTGAGCCCGATAGAGTCATCAGATGGAATGACGCTCTCTTTGGATATTGTTCCGATTACACTGTATGGTCAAACATTTCAGCTGAGCAGTGGGGGGCAATATAGCTTTTCCATTGCGTTCCAAGATGATGCTGTCCTTGAAGATGGCACCTCTCTTTCGGGGGTGACGGTTGGTCCCATTGAGTTTACTGTCGAGTAACCAAAGTAGGCTTGTAGTGGTTATTCAAGAGAGCTTGAGAAGCTGAAAGTATAGGCAGTCGATGGTGTGGGGAAACCCATAATCTGCTTGGCAGCTGTTTTTTCCCATTGAGTCTCACGACAGTACTATATGCTGAGACTATTTCCTGGCTCCCTATATTCAATTGATCTGTGGCTGTTGACGCAATAATAGAGATTGTAAAGTAGGGGCTGTTATTGAAGCTGATCCAGCTGCGCAGCTGTTTTAGAGACTGTGATGGTAATATGCTATTGAGTGACTGAAAAGAGCGAAAACGCTTATTAGATCGCTCAATAATAATCTGTTTTGCAGTTTCAGGCTGAATTCCTGGCAAGAGAAGGAGTGTCTCTAGCTGCGTGTAGTTTAGGTTTATTTTTTGTTGCCTTCCCCAGGTGGTGAATGAGGTATTAAGGGACTCTGCAGTAAACAGTTGATCAAACCCCTTTACCAGCAGAAGTTCTTCCGGTGTTTGAAAGTAACTATTTCTGGAGAAGTATGGAGGATTATTCTGTTGGTAGTAGGCGCTTTCCGCACCATTAAGGCGTTTCAGCTCATCTTTATCTTTCCAGTCTTCCCAGCTATCCAATAGCTCACTTAGAGGAGGGCTAATGCCCCTGTCAATGGCCACTTTGGTGAGTATGGATTTTAGCTGTGAGCGTTTTATTCGGTTGATGTTGATCTTTCCAGCGTGGCTAAAGATATAGGCCTGCATGGGAATTGCTGTGTAATTAATGTTTAATGGTGTTCCATCATAGAGGCGGTTCTTTCTGTTCTGGCCAGGTGTTTTGGGATGGTTGACTGCTTGTGTATTGATTAAGTGGCTCTCGGCCATGGCCAGTGCAGTAGCAATATCTGCAATTTGTTGAGGGTGTTGTTTAATCTGATAGACCGCTTTGCTGCTGAGTCGAATTTCATGTGCAATTGTTCCACCAATTAATGCAGTAATAGTAATGATCCAAAGTGTAGTGATGAGTATGGACCCTACAGAATTTTTGATCATAATCAGGAGGTGATGCCAATAGGTATAATAAGTTGGGTAGTCAGTAAGGGGGCGCTGCGGTGAATCCCTGTTAAGGAGATGCGCACTGCGAAAGGGAGTTTGGCTGTTGTGGCATCTGCAGAGAACGCGGGTTTCCACTGAGGCTCGATCGGTTTGTTGCGGGTTGGTGAGATTCGTTCAGAGGGTATTAGATACTCGATCTGAATCGTGTGGAAGTAGATAAGAGGGGGTGATTTTTTACTGTTCTCAGCTAGCCGCTGGTCCAGTGGCCCAGTGAGTGCAGGTATGGTTGAAAGGTGAAGGCTGTAGGGACGCCTATGTGGCTCGCTTGATGGTAGGGTAAATAGCCGCCAGGCAGATAGCTGTGGCTCTCTTCCTGGAGAGAGTGTTGATACCCAGCGCAGTTCATTATGAGTGCCGGAAAAATAGGTGGTTGGTTTATGCTGTTTACTTTCTATCTGATGTGGGAAGGATGCATGTATGGACTGCTCGATCTGAAGTAAAACAAGGCTATGATCGATTTTATCCTCTAATTGACTCTCCTCTGTAGACCATCTCTTGACCACTTGATTCATGCCATTACTGAGCAGAACCAGTACAAGTGTAGAGAGAGAGAGTGAGAGCAGAAGTTCAAGTAGGGTAAACCCAGAAGATGCTCTCTGTATAAAGCGGCTATTCATGGGATGGCTCTATCAGATTTTATTTTCCAGTGTACCCCTTCGGTGTGAATGATCTTTTGGTTATCAATAATTTGGTAATGTACTAGGTGAAAGGGTAAAAGGTTGTTAGATAAATCTATATTCTCATCACTGAACTGCATTGTAGAGGTGGTTTCGCTTGCAGTAGAAAAATGCCTGTCTAATAGCTCGGAGTTGACTTTTGCACGAAGCTCCAATGTTTTTGTGATCGCCTTTGAGGCACTGAATGCGAGCCGCTGGCTCTCCCCCATTGCAGAAAGAATTGTGGTAAGTGCAATAGAGACAATGGCCATTGAAATCAAAACTTCTAATAACGTGTAGCCTCGCTGTTTTTTCATTTATGGACTTGTCTTATTAAAGTGGTGGTTGATCTGGCCCGTTATTGTGTCTACAAAGATAACTGCAGATTTTGTTTTGTGAGATAAGTGTATTGTTGCGCCACTGCTGCCGCCCATCGGGAAAAAATCGATAGATACTGCTGGGGCTATCTCGGAGTTTCTGTAAGTAATGGTTTTACCAGAGATAACAGCTTTTCTACGCGCCTGTTTCAGTGAGCTAACAATGCTACGTATTTGGCTCTGTAACTCCCTGCTTTCACCAGATCCTATTCGGTTTACCACCAGTGTGGACAGAGCCGCCAATAAGGTTGTAACAATCAATAACTCTAGCAGGGTAAATCCGCTGATACCTTTAGGGTGTCTACCAATTGGCAATGTCTTGGTTCTCTCCAGTTCCACCATTGTTGCCATCAGCCCCTAGTGAATATAGGTTTAAGTCATTGTTATGTGTTCCGGGAAGTTGGTAATGGTAGCTCTCCCCCCAGGGATCTTTGGGGACTGCTTTTCTAATGTAAGGACCGCTCCAGAGTGGATGTTGATCTATATTTGAACGAAGTCCTTCAAGAGTGGGTGGATACAGACCAATATCAAGCCGGTAGCTATCTAGTGCAGACTCTAACATGCTGATTTGTGCTTGAGCGGCTTTAACTTTTGAGCTGCCAACCTTGTCAAAGAGTTTAGGGCCTACAAGAGTTGCCAAGATGCCTATAATCGACATTACAATCAATAGCTCTATGAGTGTGAACCCCTGTTGTACTGGGAGGTGTCTAGGAGGTGTGGTTGATGTCTTCATATGGGGTTATGCTGCTTAAGGATATCAAATACCTCTTGGTGAGGTGGAACCTGCAGTGCCTCTCGTAGAGACTGCATACGCTTTATGAATAGAGTATTATAGATTTGGTTATTAGATTCTGGGGATATGATCTCAGGAACGATGATAATAACCAGCTCTTTATGGGCACTCTGCTCAGTATTGTTAGAGAATAGGCTTCCGATGAGTGGGATTTCCATTAATTGAGGTATGCCATCATTGTTGTCGCTGGATTCGCTCTCCATGATTCCACCGAGAATAATGGCATTTCCATCTTTTACGACGGCGGATGTTTTGACATGTCGTGTTGTGAAGGAGGGGTATTCAGAGTTGGATGAGGTGCCGTTGCCAAAAGTTCGAGTGGCGCCTACTTTTGAAACCTCCTGATCAATGTCGATGTTGATCATGCCGTCATCATTGATATGAGGAATTACGTTTAAGATGATGCCAGTGTTTCTGTATTGAACATCATAGTCATACGTTGTACCTGAGGCGGTGACAGAGCTTTGTCTGGAGTTACTGATTACAGGCTCTTCTGTGCCAACATTGATGCTCGCTTCCTGATTATTACGCACCAGTAGTGATGGTCTGGATAGGACGGTTAGTTTAGTGTTGCTTTGGAGTAGCTTGAGAATAGCGGTAAAATTGCCCCCCTTCTTTTCAATGCCTAGTGCGCCATTTGCAAAGCTGAGCAATCCACCGTGAGGGATATCTGCAATCGATTGGAAACCCCAACTACCTCTAGAAGCGGTTAAATGCTCCCAGTCAATACCATACTCATGCTGACCAGAGAGTGAAACTTCTGCGATCAAAATGTTGATCATTACCTCTTTTGGGACTGTATCAAGGGCATAAATAGTCTGAAGCAGGTGCTGGTAGTCCCTTGGAGATGTGCGAATGAGCAGTGAATTGGTCCCCTTGTCTGCGGTAATTGTAATCTCTAGGTTAGCGGTACTGCCCTGCTTTTTTCGCAGTATGGGGGCTGTTTTACTCTTCTTGGTTTTGCTGTTTTTTTGAATAGGGAGGGAGATGGTATTATTCTGTGTTGATGGTCTAGAGTAGGCCTGCTGTAGTGTGTGTGCTAGGTTGGTGGCATCAAGGTTTTTGACCTTATAGATGAATACCTGCTCGTTAGATTCGCCCTCCTTGCTATCCAGAATATCGACCCACTGCGTGATTTCTCGAATACGGTATTCTGGTGGAGTAACTGCCAGTATGGCATTGATTCTATCTAATGGGAGGATTGTGACAGGACTCTCTTTTCCTTCAATAGTTTGAACTATTTTTGATAGATCTTTTGCGACATCTTTGGCCTGAGCATGGTGTAAATTATAGAGATGGGTACCCATATGAATGAATGGGTTTGCATCGATGATACTTAATATATGGTTAACTTGTTTGATTCGGCTGGGTGAAGAGGTTATGGCTAAGCTATTCAGGTTGGGCAGTGTAACCACTTTGCCTTCAGGCAGAACGAGTGCTTGAATTACATCAATAGCAGATTTTGTTGAGATATGCTTTAAAAGGGTGATCTGAGTAGTTACTGGGGGGGATGGCTGCTCTGGGTTATGTTCTAGGCTGTGGTTAGAGCGAATGTTCTGGATGGTAGATTGCTTGGCCTGTCTTAACTGGTATAGGTTACCGTGCTTATCTAGTGTAATGTTGTGCTGTTCAAGTAGGGTTTGGAATAGAGGCCATAAACTATCTGTGGTTAGTGGTCTATCCGTTGCGGTACGTAGTGTTACTTTTTTGTTAATCGATGGGTCAATTAGCAGAGAGATGCCAAGAGTGTCCGCGATCTCTTCAAATACTACCTGAATATCTACCTGCTCATAATCTAGATGGATATTATCTTGCTTTGGGCGGGATTTTATAGCTGAAGGAGCTGGTGTGTTGTGAGTGGTTGCTATATCAGGAACCTTGCCTCTGTTGCTGAGTACAATCCGTGAGCTTGAAGGGGTATCTGCAGGGGTAGAGGAGGCGTAAAAACTGGCTGACTCATGAGATAGCGTGGGTAGAGGAGCTGTCTTATTGGCAATAGTACTGTTAGCGGTTGATCTGTTCTCTTGGCCAGGTATTTTAAAACTTTGTAAGTGGCTACAGCCAGAAAGTAATATCAGCTGAGAAAGTAGGAGAAGGGGTAGTGGTCTCATAAGATAAGGAGGGTTGAAAAAATACTCTTAAAGTTGAATGTCATTAATACTAAATATGGCATTTAACATGATAATTACGATACCGCCAACAACAGTGCCTATGATTAGAATCGTGATAGGCTCTAATAGAGAGATGAGTCTGGATGTCTGAGTTTTTACCCCTCTATCTAATTGTTTTGACAGTGTTGTTAGGATCGCTGCAATACTGCCGCTCTCTTCACCTACAGTGATGAACTGAGATAGTATAGCAGGAAAAGCCTGTGACTGAGCAATTGCATTCCCTAGTCCTTCTCCTGATCGAATCTGTTTAATCGCATCTGCCAGCCCCTGTTTCAGGTAATAATTTCCAAGTGAACTGTGGGTGATCTCTAAAGCACTGAGTAGTGCAATATCTGCTTTTAGTAATACGCTAAGGGTTTGACAGAATCGACTGGTTTCTGACTCCTGCAGGAGACTCCCGATGAGTGGCAGGCTGAGTAGGAACTGGTCCCGCTTAAGGTGCAGTCTATGAGATTGAGAGGCCTGCATCCATGAAAAATAGATGATGATAGGGAGAGATAAAAGAATCCAGCCCCACTGGCGAATCCACTCTCCCAACTCAAGTAATAGAGCTGCTGATGGAGGTGGTGTTGCTCCTTCAAACAGGCTAGAAAACTGTGGGACAATATAGAGCAACATCATGACTACAGAGAGCGCTCCTACAGACAATAAAATAGCTGGATAGGTTAATGCTGAGATAAGCTCCTTGCGATTTGCCTCGCGCTGCTCGAGAAAATTGGCAAGTTGTGGGAGTAGTTGCTCCAGTATGCCGGCTGCCTCACCAGCTTGAATGATGCTGAGGTAGAGGGGAGAGAATAGCTTGGGGTGGTGTCGCATCGCCTTCTCTAGGGAGTCCCCCTCCTTAATATTACGGCGAAGTGAGGTGATTAGATCAGAGACTTCATGTTTACTACTGGTGCTATCAAGAATTGAGAGTGCACGATCTATTGGAATGTGTGCCTCAATCAATGTGGATAAGCCACGCGTGAACTCAATAAGGTCGGCCTGGTTAATGCTTGAACGGAGTTGAAAAGGAGAGTGGGACTCTTTTAATGAGAGAGGTGTTAGCCCCCTTTTGTCAAGTATTTTAAGGGCCTCCTCTTTAGAGGCAGCTAGCAGCTTTTCCTCAATGAACTCCCCTTTTGAATTTGCGGCCTTAAATTGATAGTGATTCATGAGTGATGGCTGAAATCGGATGACATTCTCAATGTATTTTGGTGACTCTAAGTAGCTCTTCTACGGTAGTCATCTGGTTGCGTAGCTTGTTGATCCCGTCCTGATGAAGAGTTTGCATTCCCTCATGTAGTGCCTGTTGGTGGATTTCGTTGGCACCACCGCCATTGCTAATGATCTCTTTAATAGAGTCACTGATCATAAGCAACTCATAGAGGCCGACTCTTCCATTATATCCTGTATTTCTACACTGTTCGCAGCCAGTTCCATGTGAAATTTTGAATGCCACTTCTGAGGATATTTGTAGGGACAGACGCTGTTCATGAGTAATCATAGTCTGTTGGCAGCAGTGAGTGCAAACCTTGCGGGCTAACCTTTGAGCTACAATGGCAGATAGGCTCGAGCTGAGGAGGTATGGGGCAATTCCCATCTCTTCAAGGCGAGTAATAGCACTTGCAGCATCATTAGTATGTAAGGTGGAGAAAATAAGATGTCCGGTAAGTGCAGACTCTGTAGCCATTTTTGCAGTTTTCTGATCACGAATTTCACCAACCATAATAATGTCTGGGTCCTGTCTGACAATTGAACGTAATCCAGATGCGAAACCCATCCCTATTTTTTCGTTGACCTGAACTTGGGACACTCCATCGAGTTGATACTCGATGGGGTCCTCAATAGTAATTGTTTTTTTCTCTTCAGAGTTTATTTTTTTAAGAGTTGCATAAAGAGTGGTTGTTTTACCGCTACCTGTTGGGCCAGTAACCAAAATCATCCCCTGTGGTTGCTGTACGATCTGAATGTAGTGTTTAAGAATCTCATCGGGGATGCCTAGTTGTCCTAAGTGTGTATCGAGGTCATTTCTATCGAGTATGCGCAAGACAATGGACTCTCCATGAATGCCGGGAAGGGTTGATACCCTTAAGTCAAGTTGTCGCTCACCAAGAGGGTAGTGAATTCGACCATCTTGGGGGACTCGTTTCTCTCCAATATTGAGGTTGGCGATCAATTTTAGTCTAGATAAGGTAGCTGCCTGAGCAGATGAGGGAATTGTCTCAATAGTGGTCATTACCCCATCAACTCTAGTGCGTACACTTAAGCCATTTTCTTCAGGTTGAAAATGGATATCGCTGGCTTTCAGGTTACATGCGCGCTCAAATAGGTGGTTAACAGTACGAATGATTGGAGCTTCTGATGCGAGGTCTCTCAGCTCTTGTTCGTTAGTGATATGGTTAGTATCTGCCTCTTGGGTGTTTAAGTTAGGGCTTAACTTGTTAAACCAGTGTTGTAGTAACTGCTCTACCTTGTGCTGTTTAGCCTCTTCAAATAGTGTTTCTGCACCAAATGTAAACCGAATGAGCTGGCGATAGTAGAGGGGGGGAGGGGTAACATAAAGAACCTTTGGGGTATCGTGGAAATTTTCTGTAGGAGCCATCTGATGCTCTCTGAAAATCTCTGATAGAAATGAGCTGTTAAGCTTAAGTGAGTGGGGTGATGGCTTCATTGTTTTTTAATCTTTGCTAAATCCAATAACTGTAAATGAACCGGTTAATGTTTTTTTATTAGCACGAATGTTGATTTCAGTAATTAGCAGTTTAACCTGGTTTGAATCTATGGCATTAAGAAATTGTAATAGTCTATTTGAGGAAGATCTGAATTGAATGGTTTGTGAGGTGAATAGCCAGCCTTGTCTGGTATGGAACTGTGGGAGAGCTATCGAGGTTAGTTTGATGTTGTGCCGGTCCGCAAGCTTTTGAAGAGTACCTTGAAGTCGGGCACCAATTAGATCTTGAGTTGTTCCTGAGAGTAGTGTTGCGTCTAGAGTTTTCTTTTTTTCGATATTTTGAAGGTTGACCTGGTTCCATTTGGCATGTTCAGATATTAGCTGGTTAAGCTTCGCTATCTTCTTTTCTAGCGTTAAGTTCTCCTTATTGATCTCCTGCTCAAAGGCGACAAATTTTGGAACCCCTTCAAATGGTATAAGGTATGCGAGCAGAATGATTAATGAATACCAAATTAGCTTTTTTTCTCTGTTAGTCATGCAAATAGGTTGTTTGTGTTAGTGGGGTGTTGAGGGCAAGAATTTTTCCATATAGGGCTTTATTTTGTTTTTTATCAGCCCAAAGCGGAGTCCAAAACGGTTGTCTTGTTGTGTTCTGCTGGCTTGTTGAGTCGCTTTGGTGAGTGCAGCAGAGTGAAACTCAGGAAATGATTCAAGCTGTTCCAGCAACTTGTCTGGCGAAGGTCCCTGTCCCTCCAGCTCAATAGAGCCGTGTTTGTAATGAAAACGTGTAAGGTGGGTGTTGTCAGGAATAATGCTGTCCAGAGAGTAGATTAATTCTTTAATTTTAACCGTTGGTATCTCTAACAGTGGTGCATACTGTTTATTGAAAATATAGTGATTTTCCCTTATTTTTTGAACTTTTAAGCTGCTGTTTTTTAACTCTTTATATGTTTGGTTGAGCTGCTCTTGCCTGCTTATTTGGTTAATAATGGGGTATAAAGAGAGAATGAATATTGTAAGGGCGGTAGTCGAAATGGTTAACACCATCCACCTCTTTTTTTGATGCTTTCTCTTCTCTTGATAGTCCGGTGGTATGAACCCATAGCTTTCCACCGTTGCGCAGTTACTGCATGAAAGTGGGGTGGGAGAATGGGGCTCTTCAATCTCTTTTATGGTATAACTCTCTTTTGTTGACTGTAAAAGTGATACCCACTCTTTATTGAAGTCATAGTTTTTGAGGTCTGCTTGTGCAACACTAGACCATAATACAATTTCTGACCCACTCCAGATAATGATGGTGGAAAAAAAATCTCCATGCTCAAGCAGTGCTATAGGTTCATCTTTATTAAGGTACAACAAAGAAAAAGGGAATATTAATTTGATTTTATGGCCAGTTTTGTAGCCTTGCTTGTAAATTTTATTCGCAGTTTCTGCAGAAAACCAGAGCACATGGTGCTCATCAAGAGTATGCTCAGTTGTTGAGTTATCAATAGATGGAGAAGGTTTAACTTGAGCCTGTAGAGGGGTATTGATGCCTGGAAATAGACGGCTCTGCTGAAGTTGTAGTGTTTGTTGAAGCTGATTTTTTTGTATGCGTGGCAGTTCAACCGGTGTTGCGAAGAAGAGATGAGATGGTAGTACCAATGATAGATCAGTGGGATAGCTTTCTGATGAAAGCAGCTGTTCAACACGATTTACTAGGTTACAGTATAATGGGAAAGAGGTCGATTTGTTAAACATGGGATGTATTACGTGACTGAAATATATAATTTTTTCAAGAGTATTATCTATTGTATGCGGACCATTATCGCAGATACCGTAAAGAGGGGTCTACTACTGTTTGCATGCCTTTCTTCATTTATTGTTGCCGATGCTGTTGCTGGGTTCACTGAATCAGTAGACGTGTTTGACGCCATGCGTGGAGAAAAGGGGCAAACATTATCGAAGCAACTGCCACCTAAAAAGGGGAATATAGCAAAAAAAGAGACTGGGTTTAATCTGAAAAATGTTCGACTAGTTGGCACAGCGTGTAATCAAGATCAGTGTCGTGTTCTGATTGAGGAGCAGGGGAGTGGAATTGTACAAAAACTGCAGTGGCGTAAGGGTGAGTCAGTATTGATCGGTGAAAACCAGGTAGCAATTGTTGCGGTGCAGCCTCGTAAAATCAGAGTTCGTTTCTTAAAGTCAGGCAGATGTAAGCGCTCTTTACCAAAAATTGGTATTAGATGTATGGGAACAGAGGCTGAGCTAACACTGATCAGTCAGAAGGCTGTACCTTCAAAGAAGCAAAAACAGCAGAGAAAAGTGGCACCTAAAATAGAGAAAAAGATTGATAAAATCTCAGAAGAGAAGGAGAAAACTTATAAAGGTAACCCCATACCATTGGGTAAAAAATTAGTAAAGA
>Ga0209361_1001491_pt1 | contig 15387 bp, 17 predicted proteins | sample SaaInlV_200m_DNA_3_FD_184657 | JGI IMG/M metagenome (GOLD analysis project Ga0209361, IMG submission 184657) | Marine microbial communities from expanding oxygen minimum zones in the Saanich Inlet - SI037_S4LV_200m_DNA (SPAdes) (version 2) | ecosystem: Environmental > Aquatic > Marine >... | reverse complement strand
CTTCATTTCGGGTCCCTTCTCATCACCAACGACGGGGGTCCCGGGCATTTCGCTTCGTTGACGTCGATCCCGACCATTATTTTCTTTGGCCCGGAGACCCCGACCCTGTATGCCCCGCTCAGTGAAAATGCGGTAAGTCTCCATGTGCCACTGCCCTGTTCTCCATGTCTCACCGCCTACAACCACAGGAATTCTCCCTGCGACGGGAACAATGCCTGCCTTAAAGCCATCAGTCCGGAGGAAGTGTTTGATAAGGCCTGCGAACTGCTGAAAATAGACACCATTACCCCTATCATCTTATGAACAGACCCTTGCACTCCATTCTTTCGGTAATTTCGTGGGGTTGGCACCAGCGCCACCGCTTCTTGAAGTTCGGCATGGTGGGTCTCGGCGGCGTGGTCATCAATCAGGTGGCTGTCTGGTTGTGTCACGCCCATGTGTTCGCGACCGTCGAGAACCCCTCGCTTCGTCTCAACCTGTCCCTGGCGGTTGGAATCCTGCTGAGCATGACCAACAACTTTCACTGGAACCGCCGGTGGACCTGGAAGGATCGCGCGCGCGCCCGTGAGGTGCCGATTGTACGTCAGTACCTGCAATACGCCGCCGCCAACTGGGCGGGCATTGTGGCACAGGTGACCATCACCAATCTGTTCATACGGTGGATGCCCTATTTGCTGGCCAATATGATCGGCATCGGTGTGGGATGCGTGGCCAACTTTATTTTGAATGACCTGTGGACCTATCGCCAGGAAAGGAAGACGCGCCAGGAAAGGGGGCTGTCCCCCCTTCTTTTGACCATCAGCGGGCTCATTTTTGCTTTGTGCACCTATCTGTACGGTCTTGCCTCCCTGCACATTCTTCGGAACGGCGACGAACTGGTGTACATGCAAATCACGCGCGTGACCAGCATGGCCAAAGAGTGGCTGCCCCTGCAGGCCATTCCGGGCATGGGAAACACAAAGCCGCCACTGCTGTTCTGGCAGGGACTGGTGAGTACGGATTGGGGGAATCACTGGTCGGTGGTGGCGCTGCGCTGGCCCAGCGTGGCGTGGACTTTCGGTACGGCGCTGCTCTGCGGTCTGTTGGGATGGCGGTTGTCCGGGCGGGATGTATTCAAGGGGGCCCTGGCGGCGCTTTTCTATCTGGCCTTTTTCAGCACCTACCGCTACGGACGGCCTTATTTGACCAATCCACCTGAAACATTCTGGGTGTTCGCATGCTTTTTCACCATGCTGTGGTGGAAGCCGCGATCCTTTGAGTCGCGCTTCGTTTTCCCGACCATCCTGGGTGTGCTGGCAGGCATGGCGCTGCTGACCAAAAGTTTCGCCCAACTGTTGCCCATCGGCGTGGGGCTATCGTGGTGGCATCTGCATGTGCGTGGGTGGCGTGTGACCTCATTTGCGCGCGACTCACTCCCGGGCCTCGTCTGGACAGCGCTGGTTTCGCTGGGCATGTTCTCGTTGTGGTTTTTGTTCGATCCTGACCCCGCGGCGGTATGGCAGGAGTTCGTGCTGGGGGAAAATGTGGGCAAAATGGCGGGCAGCGTGGGTTCCTGGTTGAAAGGGTTTTTGTGGAACGGCGACACTGTCTGGTCCCTTGCCGGGAGCTGGTTCTTCAACGCGGGTCTCCTGGCCTTTCCCTTGTTCGGTTTGATGGTGGTATGCTGGAAGCACCGCCGCACTTTGCTTGAAGAGGAGAAACTACTGTGGATCTGGGTCTTCGCCATCTTTATCGTGTTCTGCATTCCCAGTCAGCGGAGCGGGCGTTATCTGCTGGAGGGCATGCCGGCGCTGGCGGTGCTGCTGGCGACACGCTGCCGGCAGGTGGGTCGATATGCCTTCGTGTTGACGCTGGCAGGCGCCATTGCGGTGCTGTTGTCCCTGGGGTGGATATCGTTGCTGCTGGCGCGTGAGGTGGGTATAGAGGCCTTCAGCTGGTGGCACTTCCCGCTGGTGGTTGCTGCTGTGGCGTTTTCAGCGACGGCCATGGCACGGCCGCGGTGGACCGCCATGTGCACCCCCATCGCAGCGCTGTCGGTGTTCCTGGTGCTGACCAGTTTTCTTTCCGTGTTTGACGCGCCGCTGGGAACTTACGACACTGCCGTTATCAAGGCCACCGCTGATCGCGTGGTGTGGGCGCCGGAGAAGTTTCGCTCCAAGGCGGAAACCCATCGCTTCCTGCTGCCTCACGCGGTGGTGCGCGGCTATCCGGCCGGGGGGAAGGTGCCCGACGTACCCATTCGTGGGCCCCATGACTTAATGGTGATTCAACAGCCGCTGGATGCGCCGGCGCCTGAGGGCGCCATCGGCAGTCGCATCGATATTACCAGTCGGCACAAAGCCTGGCAGATCCGGGAAATGGCTACCGGCAACGTGAAGAAGCACTTGTTTGCCCGGGAGTGGGTCGTTCCCGCGGGTTCGCTGCCGGTTCGGTGACAGCTTGCCTGCCGTCACTTTGCCCCGTTGTCGGTCCAAAAACCGCTAGATCTTCTGCGCTACGATACCGCCGTACACGGCCTTGCACATTCCCGAAACACCGCCTTTTAGACCCTCCGGATTTTTGCATCCCTCTGAGTTCTTCAGGCTTTCGGCGTATGCCGACGCCTCGGCCAGTTGGTGGAATTCCTTTTCCGATTCTTCTCCCGATTTTAGTTTAAAGAGCCATCCTTGGCCATAGGGATCTCGCAACACTAGCTCGGGATCACGTTTTACCCCGTCATTAAAGTGGATATCCCCCGTTAACGGTGAATCGATGTAGAGGATTTTTCCGGTAATGGCAAAGATAACGGTATCCAGTTTCTGAACAGCTTGACCTTCTGTGACAAGCCAGTCCAAATCTTTGAGACCACCGGCAAGAATCAAGGCCGGTTCACTCAAACCGAACACGATAGAATCTTCGTCCTGTTTGGCCCAAAGGCCCTGCTTGATGTAATAGCGACGATCTTCGGGTATCTCCAGACGCTTACCCAGAAACTTTTCAATAATGACCATCATAACTCCTTAATCGACCATGTACGAATAGGGTGATGATAACAACCATCACTTCTTCAGCAAACGACCCAGCATTCCCTTCTTTTTCGGTTCCGGAGGTGGAAGTCCGAGACTTTTGCAAATGGCCGCCTCGACCTTTTCATCTGAAATATCCGAACCCTCCGTCACAATCTCTTCGCCGACCATAATGGCGGGAGCCACCGGCAAATCCAACTCAAAGTATTCATCCGTGTTGAATTCCGCAGGCGGTTTGCTGATGGTCTCGATCTCAATATCGTAAGTTGCGCCCAACCTGGGCATCATGGTTTTGAAATGTTTTCAAGGTTTTCCGTTAGGTTCGTTAAGAAAGAATTTAACTTTTAACATGGTGACCTCCTTTTAGAATAAATATGGCAATACGAAATATCGCCTTTGATTCCACGCGCTGCGCGGAAATTTTTTGATGTCATTATGATTTGAAAATGAGAATTGCCGGACGTAACATTTTTTTCCGCATCCCGCATGAGGCCCAGGAACTGGCCCGGCGGTAAGTAGTCCACAAGGCGAAGATTCTGCAGTTCAACACCGTTACTGTCCAGAAACACCACGGTGGGAACGCCCTTGATCCGGTACCGGGCCAGCAGTTGTTCGTGAAGGGGATTGCCTTTTTTTGTCAGATCAACCTTGATCATTACAAAATTAAGTCTTCCCCGATCAACCACGCGTTTGTCGTGAAAAGTGATTTCATCCAGCTCTCGACAGGGCGCACACCAATCTGCGTAGAATTCAATGATGACGGGTTTTTTCAGTTGTTTCGCCTGGGCGAGCAGTTCATCGGAGTAGGGCTGCCATGCCACACCGGGGCCTTGCATGAACCAGGTACTCGTGAGGATGACAGCCAGGACCAGTCCCGTTGTTCCGGCAAGTGACTTAACCCACCCGAAACCCCGGAAAGCGTTTTTGGTTCTGTCGATCCAGCCCAGGTGAAGACCCGCGGAAAGAGCCACTGCGGCAAGGATAAATACCCCCACGGATTTTGGGAAAATCGGTCTGATAAAATAGGCGGCCATGCCCACAAGGACCCACCCCATGAGTTTTCGAATCCACAGCATCCATTCGCCGGATCTTGGCAGTTTGTCAATCTGCCCTGAAAAAACGGCCAGGAAAAAGAGGGGCAGGCCGAGGCCCAGGCTCAAGGTGAAGAAGATGAGAAACCCCAGCCAAGGGCTTCCCATGCTGGCCACCCAGGTCAGCAACCCCAGGACAAAGGGACCGATACAGGGGGCGGCCACTACGCCCAGGGTGATCCCCATAAAGAGGGTCCCAAAATATCCCGTGTAGGATTTTGAAGCGGCCTGTGTCAACCCCGCGGGAAGTTTCAATTCCCAGAATCCGAAAAGGCTCGCCGCAAATAGCATCATGACGAGCGCAATCAGGACGAGCACAATGGGGTTCTGTAGCAGGGCTCCCATGAGGCTGCCGGTCAAGGCGGCTGTCACACCCAGGATGGAATTGGTGAGCGACAGACCACCGATGTAGCAGGCCCCATGGGCGAAAAGGTTCCCCCGGCCTCCTCCGCTTCTGCCGCCGAAATAGGAAACGGTTATGGGGATCAGGGGATAGACGCAAGGTGTCAGGTTGAGGGCCATACCCCCTGCAAATATGCCCAACAACGTCCAGATCATGGCCCAGCCGTAGAGCGGACCGGGTTCTTCGGGCTTGGTGGAAACTTGGGACAGGCCCGCCGGCTGACTTGCTACGGGATATCCCTTTTTGTGCCATTCAGGATAACCTATGGGATCACGATAAACGTTTTTGTAACCCAGTTTTACGGCTACCCGAGCCGCCGAGTCGCTTCGGACTCATGCAAGCCCCGCTCAGTAAAAGACGAGGAAACGGTTCTTATCCGGTCCCAGGAATTTTTCCAGTTCATCTTTTTCCTTCCACCGCGATAACCAGGTGGGTTCCATGGGAAAATTCACGGCGCCTTTGATATGTCCGGTCCGGTATTCCCATTCCTGGCGGGCGTCTACCAGCAAGAAGCCTTGGGGGTCCTCATCATACAGTTTCTTGAGTCTTTCCGTATTGATAAGCTGATACCCGCCGTTTGCGGCCTCGGCAACCACGTCTTCGTAGGTGGCGGTTACAGGCGCCACCGGACGGTTGGTATACCAGAGAAAGCCCACCGTGACGGCCACGGCGACGAGGGCCATTATAGCTGTTTTTAGGCTATTCATTTTCACACCTCGGTTTTCAGGGAATCGGATATTCCGGATGTCATAGTTTCCCCTCTCTTTTCAGCTTTGTGATCAGGAATTCAGCCCCCGATCGGGACAGGCCGCAGCCCTTCGCCAGGTCAGAGGGGCTTGTTGAGCCGGTTTTCTTAGCAAAATCGACAACTTCACCGTCCAGTTCTTCCAACCAGTCCTCAAACAGTGATAGGATCTCGGGGTCGGCAACCGATGTAAGTTGTTTTGACCGGGCCACTTTGTCCACCATGCTCTGGCACATATCCGTTGGATCGACACCTTCGTCCATGCAGGTGGCCATTCAAAGATGAACCATGCTGGTCAGCTTTTCATCGGAAGGTGTCCCCAGCAGATTTGACACCAATTCCAGTCGCGTTTCTTCTTCCAGAAAGAGGAACACATTCTCCAATATGCCGGTGAGCGCCCGTGCGGCTTCCTCAGGTGTCATGTTATCGACCAGTTTTTGAATCTTGTCTGTACTCATGCTGCGTCATCTCCGGGAATTAAAATGATTTTCTTTTTGATAAAAGGTCTGTTACCAGTTCATGCAGTTGTTTGAGGATATCAATAATTCTCTGGTCTGCTACTTTATAATAGATAAAAGGCCCACGTCGCTCCACATGGAGCAAAAGCGTTCGTTTCAATTCTTTAAGATGGTGGGAAACAAGGGGTTGGGAAAGTCTGAGCTCTTCCACTATTTGGGAAACAGATTTTTCCCCGCCAATCACACAAAGGAGAATACGGAGGCGATTTTCATCGGCGAGGCTCTTGGATAGCGTGGCAACGGTATCAAGATGGTCGTTCAAACGAGGCATGGTTACTGCTTTTGAATGCGGCAATCTTTCCTCCAGGTCTTCCCTTTCTCACCAAGGTTCAGATCAGTATATCAACGTGTATTGATATATTGATCTGCCGGGGATGTCAAGGGGGAAATTTCAGCCTGGGTCTGTTGCACCATCACCCTTCGGCTACGGCCTCCTGAACAAGGTCTCTTAAACAATGGGGAAACCGCTTTATAATGGGTTCCGTTACCCTGTTCTTGTGTGTGAGCACACATTCACAACAAAGGCCGTGCCTTGGACAATCCGTTTTCGGACAGGAACAATAGGTGTTGATTTTGGTTTTATTAGGACAGTTTACAGTCTCATTTTCCATGGTTTTCTCCCTTGTGGAATCTTCGTGGAACCTCTATCACAAACCGGCAGCGGGCAGCCTGGCTGTGTTTCATTTATAGCGCGGTGTCTCAGGAATCTTTGTTGGTAACACCCGCTTCTTCAAACGTGAGCATCTCCCTGGCAATTTTGGCCGCACCCCCGATAATCCCCATGGCCAATGCGCCGCCGGTTCCTTCCCCCAGGCGCATTCCCAAATCCAGAATCGGGTCCAGTTGCAGATAATCGAGCATGCCCCGATGTCCCGGTTCTTCCGAACAATGTCCCGCAAAGAGATAATCTTTGACGGCTGGACAGAGCGCATTGGCAACGAGGGCACCGGCCGTTGAGATAAAACCATCGATCACCACGGGGCGGCTATGGTAGGCGCCGGCCAGTATGCATCCGGCGATGCCGCCGATTTCGAATCCCCCTATTTTTTTTAGGACATCCAGACCATCCCGGGCATCAGGCTGGTTCACTTCAATGGCGCGGCGGATGACATCCTTCTTCCGTGTAAGACCCTCATCGTCGACGCCGGTTCCCCGGCCCACCATCTTCTCCACGCTTCCGCCGGTCAATACGACACCGATTGCGGCGGAAGGGGTGGTGTTGCCGATGCCCATGTCGCCCGTCCCCAATATTTCCACGCCATTTTCCAGAAGATCAGACGCCACATAAAACCCCGTGAGCACCGCTTCTTCTGCCTTCTCACGTGTCATGGCGGGACCTTTAGCCATGTTTTCTGTGCCCCTGCCCATTTTGCGAACCAGAAGCCGGTCACCGTTAGCAAGGGAATCGGGGTCCAGATCCGGAATGATGCCCATATCCACCACCTGAACTTGTGCATTGATCCCTCCGGCCAGGATGTTGATGCCCGCACCTCCCATTAGAAATGCGCGAACCATCTCACCGGTAATGACCTGGGGATAAGCGCTGACGCCTTCCTCAACAACCCCATGGTCACCGGCCATCACCAGAAAGGCTTTTGCGTCAATTGAAGGCTTGAGCGTTCTGTTTATGGCACACAAACGTTCTCCAATATCATGAATCTTTCCAAGGGCGCGTGTGGGCATGACCAGTTGGGAGGTTCTCTGCCTCGCTTTTTCCATCCATTCTTCTTCAATGGGTTTCACCGATCCGATGATTTCCCGCAAACCCGCTTTTTCAGACATCATGCTCTCCTCCATTTCATTTTCTCATTTTTTAATTCATAGGTATAGGCTAACCGGATAAAAAGTTCGTTTCGCCGCGCAAAAAAAATCCCCAAGCGTATTCGCCTGAGGATTTGCCTTCTCCACAAACCGTAAACAGGATTTTTCAGACAGAATAGGAAGAATAAAATGGGTTGTCAATATTTATTCATCGCTGCTGGCGCCATTAACCACGCGGCGATTCCATGATTTTGTTGACAATATGGAAATGAAAAGTGATATTCGGGGGGCATTAAGTCGTTTCGATCCGCCAGGCGCTCTGTACCATATTTCAATTTCGAATATCGGTTATGGGCCGTATTTTTCATCACCCACCTTAATGTTGGAGGATTACGCGATGGCACTTGGACCCTGGGAAACACCCCGTTGGCCCGAAGGCGTTCCCCGTGAGATCACGGGGTATGAAAAACCGATCTTTTCGCTTCTGGACCAATCCGAAAAGACCTATCCTGACAACACTTTCACTATCTTTAACGGTCGGTTCAAAACATACGCCCGTGTCAAAGATACAGCAGACCGTTTGGCGCATTTCCTGGCTGGCCGGGGGATTCAGAAGGGAGACCGGGTGGCGATCTTTTTACCCAATCTGCCCCATTTCCCTGAGATTTTTTTTGGTGTTTTGAAAGCGGGTGCCACCTGCGTGACCTGCAACCCCCTTTATACGGCGTCGGAGTTGCATTACCAACTCAAGGACTCGGGTGCCAGAATCGTCTTCTGCATGGATCATCCCCAGTTTTATCCAACGGTTGTGGAAGCCATGCGGGATACGGATGTGGAGCAGGTGGTGATCTGCAGTGTCAAATCTTATTTGCCGCCGATCATGGCATTCATTGGCGGTTTGCTGGGGAAGATCCCCAAGGCTGAAAAACACGAACCGGGTCATCTTCTGTTCGACGATGTGGTCAAAGGATCCCTGCCTGAACCCCCTGACATCGAAATTTCCCCCACTGAAGATCTAGCCCTTATCCTTTACACCGGTGGCACCACGGGAAGGCCCAAAGGGGCTTGCCTCACCCATTCCAATTTTATGGCCAATTTGACGGCCTTGGACGAGTGGTCCCTTACCCGTCAGGAGCTGGGCGGAAAACCGGAAAAACTCGAACGGGGAGAAGCCCAGACCATCCTGGGGGTTCTTCCCTGGTACCACAGCTTCGGCCTCACCTGCGCCATGCTCTTTTCATGTTCTCTGGGAGGCCGTCTTATCTGCATTCCGGACCCCAGGGCAGGGAAACCACCCTTCACGGAGGTCCTGAAAGCGGCTCAGAAATACAAAGCGACCTTCATGTCGGCGGTTCCCACCATCTTCGTGGCCTTCGTCAACCATCCTCACATCGAGGATTATGATTTGAGTTCTTTTATTGTTTGCAGTTCGGGCGGTGCACCACTGCCGCCGGAAGTCTGCCGGCAGTTTGAGGCCAAGACGGGCGCTGTCATTATTGAAGGCTATGGGCTCAGTGAAACGGCGCCCATTGCCAGCTGCAATCCAGCCGATGCGGAAACCCGGAAGATTGGCAGCATCGGGCTCCCGTTCCCCAGCACGGATATCAAGGTGATGGATTTAGAGGCTAGCGACAAGGAATTGCTCAGAGGAGAGGACGGGGAAATCGCAATTCATGGTGCCCAGGTCATGAAAGGGTATTGGAACAAGCCGGAAGAAACGGAGGCTGTTTTCCAGGATATGGACGGAAAGCGGTTCTTTCTTACGGGCGATATTGGACATATCGATGAAGACGGGTTCATTGTGATTACCGATCGCAAAAAGGATCTGGTTCTGGTGGGCGGATTCAATGTCTATCCCAGGGAAGTGGAAGATATCCTTTTTGAACATCCCAAGGTGGCCATGGCAGCAGTTATCGGCATTCCGGATGACCGGAGCGGTGAAGCTGTCAAGGCGTTTATCCAGGTTAAACCCGGGGAAACGGCCACTGAGGATGACATTTTGGCCTACTGCAAAGAGAACATGGCCGGTTACAAGCGACCCCGGTTCATTGAGTTCCGCCAGGAACTCCCGGTATCCGCCGTGGGAAAGGTCCTACGCCGTGTGCTGCGGGACGAGGAGTTGAAAAAGAGGCAACAATGATTGGTACCGTGGGTTGGAAAACAATCGTTTCTTTTTTATTCTTATTGGTCGTCTTTTTTTGGTTTCCGTCATCAGGCTTTGCAGCGTCTGATGTGGTGCCGGACATTGCGCTGAAAAAAGGAAAAACATTGGTGGTGGGCATTGACCCGATCCCGCCTTTTGCTTTGCGTACCGAAGAGGGGCAGTGGCATGGTATCAGTTGGGCCATCTGGCACCTTGCTGCGTTACGCCTCGGTTGGACCTATGAAATAAAATTATTGCCATTAGAGCAGATTATTCCCGCCCTCCTGGCAGGCGAAATCGATGTGGCGGCGACCGCTTTTGGGATTACGAAAAGACGTGAAGATAAAGTTGACTTTACGGTGCCTTACTATTTCAGTGCATTCGGGGTTGCAACTGCGAAACCAAAGGGCATCCATGCGTGGGTGGCCCTTATAAAAGACGTATTTTCATTTTATCTTTTGAAGCTGGTACTTGTTTTGACGGCCATCCTGCTTTTTGTATCCATGCTGTTCTGGTTTTGTGAAAGAAAGATAGATAGTGGAAAAAACGGTTCAGGGTTTTTCAGGGGTATAGGGAATGCATTTTTGCTCTCATCGGAAACCATGACAACGGTGGGTTATGGTGAGAACGTCCCTCGAACAAAAATGGGTCGACTTGCGGTATACATCTGGATGTTTGTTTCTGTTATCCTGTTGACCTCCTTTACCGCAAGCATAACATCTTCCCTGACCACCATACAGCTTAAGAAGACACGATATAATCTGGATGATTTGCGTCATATCAGAGTGGGTTGCCTTGCCCCTCCATCAAGGAGTGCCCTCTATCTTGAAAAGCAGGGTATCGCGCATCATTCTTTTGAGACGGTGCATGCTGCTTTACAGGCAGTTTATCAACGAAAGATCGATGCTGTTGTTTATGACTTTTCAACGTTGCAGTATCTCGTTCAGGAAGATTACCGGGAAGAACTTACGGTCCTGCCCCACACGTTTCACCCGAAATTTCTTGCCTTGCCACTTCCACCGGACAGCCCACTCCGAAGACCGTTGAACAAAGCGATTCTGGAGGTTATGGAAATGCCTGTCTGGCATCGTATCCTGGTTTCTTACATCGGCAAAGACGCTGTTCCATCCATGCTGCCTTTTATTCGTCGGACCAATGGTCAGAACAATCAAAACCCGTAAACAGGGAGCTTCCGCAACCGTACAGGAGTCTGATATGCCATCATCCATTTTGATTACCGGGGCTTCCTCGGGGATCGGTAAAGCCCTTGCCTTTGAGTTGGGAAAAAGAGGCTATTCGCTGGCTTTGACAGCACGCTCGGCGGACGTTTTGGAGCAGATCCAAAAGGATATTGTATCCGCCCATAATCCGCCGATGGTGGCTGTTCGGTCGCTGGATGTGACCGATTATGATGATGTGTTTAAGGCGGTCAATGAAATGGCCCATGAGTTGGGTGGCCTGGATATTGTTTTTGCCAATGCGGGGGTCGGGTTGGGTGAAAGGGTAGGGCGCGGTGATTTTAAAAAAATCCGTCGCACAGTTCAAGTGAACCTGATCGGGGCCATGGCAACTGTGGATGCGGCAGCCGCTTATTTCCTAAAAGAAGGAAAAGGGCATATTGTCGGCACCAGCTCTGTCGCCGCATTTCGAGGAATGCCGAAGAATTCCGCCTACAGCGCGTCCAAAGCGGGATTTGCCGTCTATCTGGAAACGGTAAGGGTGGAGCTTTACAGGAAAAATATCCATGTAACAGTGCTTTATCCGGGGTACATCGATACACCGCTTAATAATATGCTCAAAAAGAGGCCGTTTTTGATATCCGTTGAAAAAGGGGCGGCCATCATCGCGCAATTGATAGAAAAAAAGGTCAAATCCTCAACCGTCCCGGTCTATCCCTGGAATATAGTGGGCCGCCTGATGAAGATGGCTCCCGCGAGCCTCGTTGCCAGAATGTAATTTGTGTTATATCCCCCGAATTTCGACATACACTGATTTCTCGAAACGGGGAGAGCAGATAGCCAAAAATATTAAACTGTTTTCTCCCATATTGCTGATTCTTTGTCGTTCTCCTGGAGGGATCATAACGGTATCGCCTACATTTACCGCCTGCGGTCCAAGATTTCCAACTTCTGCGCTGCCAATCCCTTCAAGTATTACATAACGCTCGGTTACGCCTTGCAGGCAATGCCACTGGGTTGTTTTTCCCGGCTCTACGCGCACTCTTGCAATAGATACTTCCCGATCATCGGGCGTATTTGATAATTCAGTTATGAAACATCCTTCATCGAAAAAATATTCACGTGAAATGTCATATTTTTTAATGCATGACTTCATCTTGTTTCTCTTTTCCATTGGCGATTATGAATACCATTTTCCGAATTCTTGAACAAGTGAAAGAGCGGTACGAACATCTGAAAAAGATCCGGTTTCCGCTAAAGCGGCATGAGCATGAGCAGACCTGCTGAGAAACAGAGGCATGCTGATGCCATTGAAGCGATCCCCGGTTCAATCCATCTGCCGAGTATCAAAAACACGAGTGAATATGAAAAGATATACAGGGTTACCGGAAAACCCATCAGTAGAGAATAAAAGGTGAATTGACGGAAAAAACCATGCCTGTCTGCCGCCGATGAAAAACGCTTCAGATGGGCTGCCGGATGGACCAGGAAATCTTTTTTTGGAGTCTTCAGAACCGTTCCGCTTCCATCATCGAGTAAAAGCTCGCTGCCTGAAAAGGTTAAGACCAGGTCAACATCTTCGAGGTTTTCTGTTTCAATCCAGTCATGGGCTGATAGATTTTTCCGTAGTTCGCTTTTGTACGGACTCTCGGGGATGGCCTCAAGGGTGCAGGTTTTGAGAAGCTTCCGGTCCAGGGGCTTGAGGACTTCGGCCGGGTACAAGGTATACCGGTAGTAAAAATTGGCAATCTTTTCGCCCAGCGGGTTGGAGAGTAAAAGATGATCCCGAATATTGGTAAACAGATCTCCTTTCATTTGGGGTGCCCACAGAACCCCCAGCACCATAATCGGGATGATATGTAACAACCCATTGCGCCGGGGCTGTTTTCTGTTTCCACGGGGCATCCATTTGAGGGTGCCGGAAAATACCACCGGGGGGATCACAACAAAATAAAGGGTCGTAAAAGGTGAAAAACCTCTCCAGTTGACGCCCGCTGAAAGTCCCATCCACATAAGGAGCATTAAACCCAGGAAAACGGTTTTGCGCAAGCAAACACGGTCCCATAACCATGTTGCGGAAAATGACAGCAGGCAGATGCCTGCTCCCACACTCAGGGTTAAGAAAAGCCCGCCACAGAGGGCGGTGGTCAGTTCTTGAAGACGGCCCATGGTCGGTTGACTGGGAACTGTCGGATATCCGGCTTTATGAATGGCTGTGAGGGTATGGTAAAGGGAACGGTTGGAAAGATAGACTTGAATGGTGGCGATGGTTTGTGCCAGGGCGAGACCCGTAAGTATGGCCGCGGCAGGGTAGCAAAGGGTTCTCCATTTGGAGGAGGGCGGATTCATGTTTCAACGGTCTCATAATGTGATTGATGGTCGTTTTTTGCCGCCGGAGTATAAAACAATGCCAACAAAAATGCAAAAATATGCACATCGGGCACTTGATGAATCCGTGTGTTTGCGCTATATCGTTGGAAAAAATTGAAGTTCAGCGGAAAGGATAGGGATCATATGATGCGCATTATGACATTCAATCTGCGCTTTGAAAATGACCAGGATGGCAGCAATGCTTGGAATTACCGACGTCATTTGGTGGTGAAATTGATTGAGCAGTATGCGCCCGACATCCTGGGAACCCAGGAAGGGCGTTTGTCCCAGTTGGATAATCTCGAAGAGACGCTTTCCGGCTATGGTATGCACACGGCTTCACGCGTGCTGGAGCACACCTGCCAGTATCCCACCCTGTTTTTTAAAAAAGACCTGTTTCGAATCACGGAAGGCGACGAATTCTGGCTTTCCAAAACACCCGAAATCCATCGCAGCAAGGACTGGGACAGCGCTTTTCCCCGCATGCTGAGTATAGCCACAGTGGAATCTCTGGAATCCGGACAGGTTTTCTCAGTGGCGGTAACCCATCTGGATCACATGGGCCGGGTTGCCCGCGTAAAACAAGCCGAAATCATCGCTCGATGGGTTCACAAAAGTGCCGTTCCGGTTATTCTCATGGGGGATTTCAATGATGGGCCGGATTCTGACGCCCATGCGGCCCTGGCAAACAAAGAAACCGGGCTTTCAGATTCCTGGCAGGTTCTGGGGCATCCCGAAGGGAAAGAGAGTTTCACCCACCACGCTTTTACCGGAATACCGCAAAAAAGCCGAATCGACTGGATATTGACAACCAAACCTCCGCATGTCAGAAAAGCCCGGATTGTTCATGATCAATTTGACGGGCGGTATGCGTCAGACCATTTTCCTTATTATGTTGATGTTATGTGGCATGAAGATCAAAAACTACTCTGAATCAATCTTGATCAACAAATAATCCATTGACGGAAGCGTTGTCAAAACAAACGGATCTAGGCCAAGGCCTCCCGGCCCCAAGAAAAAGCCTCCAGGTTAATGGGCACTTTGGCAGGCGGCATCATTTCGGATATGACATTTTCAAAAATCTCTAAGCCGAGCGGTAAATCGGAGACAGCGGAGAGGGCTCCCACCATCATAATATTGCTGAAAATAGGGTTGCCCATGGTCTGGGCCTGGTCGGTGGCTTCCAGAGGCCAATGTTTGGCCGTGAGCTCCGTCAGTTCCCGAAATATTTCTTCCCGCCCGGGATAGACCGCCTGACCGGTGATGACGCTGACCGGGTATGTGGGGCGGGTGTTCCAGATGACTTGGACTTCCGGATTACCGTATACGGAAAGAACCCGGAACGCTTCCGAGGGCTCAAGCGCTATAACCATGTGGGCGCCTCCGTGAGGAATCTGGGGAGACCAGGCGGACTGGGTGGAGATTCGCAGGTGGCTCATCACCGAACCGCCCCGCTGGCTGGCCCCGAAGGTTTCGCCTATGGTCACACAATAATCCTGTGCGACCAGCATGCGCCCCATCAGGCGCGACGCGAGCACATTGCCCTGGCCGCCTACCCCGGTGATGATGAGATTGTAAGGATCGAACGGCAACTGGGGAGCAGTCATCAGGCCACCTCCTTTTTTGAAATGGCGCCCGTGGGGCAGATGGAGGCACAAACCCCACAGCCCACACAGATCACCTCATCGATACGGGTTCTTTTGGCTTCGGGATCCCAGATGAGTCCCGGACATCCGAAAATTCTGGTACAGAGACGATTGCAACCGCAGTCTTCGGCCAAGCAGGACGCTTCATCCACTGTCATGTCGAACAGACGTTTCCCCTTCTTCTCCGGACTCAAGGCGCAGGCCTGTCGCAGGATCAAAACTCGGACACCACCTTGATTATCCAAGAGCTCCAGGAGGACTTTTTCGGTAGATGCCATTTCAAATGGATCGGCGATGGCAACGTCGATGTCCATGGCCTGACAGATCCGAGCGATATCAAGAGCGGGTAGCGCTCCACCGCCGGCATCGGAAACGGTGCCCGGGTGCGGTTGAAAACCGGTCATTGCGGTGCCCGAGTTATCCACTACCACCAGGATTATATCCGCCTGGTTATGCACCGCATTGACCAAAGCCGGCATCACTGCGTGGAAAAATGTGGAGTCCCCGGAGATGGCCATGACCGGCTG
>Ga0209361_1001481_pt1 | contig 15471 bp, 15 predicted proteins | sample SaaInlV_200m_DNA_3_FD_184657 | JGI IMG/M metagenome (GOLD analysis project Ga0209361, IMG submission 184657) | Marine microbial communities from expanding oxygen minimum zones in the Saanich Inlet - SI037_S4LV_200m_DNA (SPAdes) (version 2) | ecosystem: Environmental > Aquatic > Marine >... | reverse complement strand
CATGTCCGGCACGTCGTTAAGTATGAAGCCCTTCCTCCCATTGGCTCCACATGAGTCCAGATTGAGCATGAACCTACAGTCAGCTAGCTCTGACTCATGCTTCTTGACGTAGTAGTTGCTTCCCCAGAGACCCGTTTCCTCAGCACCGAACAACACGAACTTGAGGTTACGCTTGAGTTTGCCCTTAACCATAGCGATGGTCCTAGCCATCTCCATGACTGTAACGGCTCCTGACGCCGGGTCAAACGCGCCCTGGCTGATATCATGCCCATCGTAGTGACTTCCCGTGAGCCCGTACTCTTTTCCTCCAGTTGTTCCCTTGATTTCCGCGACCACGTTGTAGGTTTCGACCTCATGGTTCTTCCCCTCTGTTTTGAGCTTGATTGTCACGTCTCCGTACCGTTTGACGATGCGTTGTAGATATAGCCCGTCCTCATACCCGATCCCAATTGTGGGGACGACGGGGGTCATGCCTCCCGTGATTGGACCGAAACCTGGTGTCCTGTTCATGTAGATGAAGCCCTTCGCCCCCGCGAGGATGCTCCTGTTGTACTTCTCGCTCCTGTGGAGGTTCCGCTTCATTCCAACTGGGGTCGCGCTGGATACGAGAGCTATGTTGCCCTCCAGCTCGTCCTTGCGTTTCTCGTAGATGTCAATGTGACCTGATCCGAGGTCAATGAGCTTGGTCTCAATCTCACCTGAGATGCTTCCTGGGAGGCAAATTACTTCCAGCTCCCTCTTCACTGGGGAGATTACCTCAAGGATAGCTGGTCCACGCGTCCACCCCGGGATATTGTACCTCTCGACAGCGACGTCATCAACACCGTACTCCTCGAACTTGTCTTTCATGTAATTGACCGAGCCGATGTCACCGGGTGTGCCGGGGAAACGGCTGCCGTACACATCGCAGAGGGTCTTGAGAGTGTCCATTGCTTCACTGCTCGTGTATATCTCGGATACTATCTTCTTGTCCACGTCGAGGTATGGGTTGACCATCGCATTCACAGTACAGAAACCATGGTCTCTTGATATAACATTTCAACAAAAAAACAGGATACGGTCGTAGAAAGCTGAAAAAATATTGACCTAACATGACCCCTCTCCACAATTGATTCCTGTGCAGATTCATTCACGATCCCTATCCAGCAATAAGACCCTCGGATCTTGCATCCGTATCTGTATCTTTATATCGGAAATTGAGAGCTATTGGTCTATCCATGTTGGGCGGTGTCATAGTTTGGACTATATCAACAAGTTACGTGACAGTCTATCATTCCGCGGAAACGTTCCCGGGCTCTTCATAAGCGGCATCATAGAGTGCTCGGCCTGGCACATGTACGACATCGTCTGGCAGCCATATATGCTCAGCCTCGGTGGCTCAGTTCCATTAATCGGGCTGATAATGAGCATCTGGACGGCGTTCAACTCGCTGCTACAGCTTGTGACAGGTGAACTCGCCGACAGCAGGGGCAGGAAGAACTCCATGAACTATTACTACTTCTTTACAATCACGGGACTGGTGGTCGCGATTGTGGCGAGAAACTGGATGTATTTCATCGTCGTCAACATATTTTTCGGGATCGCTGATTCCCTGGAGGGACCGGCGTTCAGTCCAATGTTCGCAGAATCCGTGCCACCAGAGAAGATGGCCGTTGCCATGAGTATGATCATAATGCTTTGGAGCATTCCCGGTTTCTACGCAAAGGCGTTAGGAGGATACCTTGGCGACCGCCTGGGAGGTCAGCAGGTAATGTACATCGTTCTCGCCATGGTTGTCGTGTCAGCTCTGTGGTTCTACTTCTCCACCGAGGAGACGCTCACCGAGAAGAAGCCTTTCAGGCTCAGTGCCGTTTTGAGGAACATCAAGGGATTCGCAAAACCAGAGGGCAGGCTTTTGCCGTTCTACCTGGTCTCCATACTTGACAGGTTCGGGTGGCAGATCAACGCCGGTATACTGGTGACCATGTTCACCCAGGAATACGGATTCAGCCTCACAGAGATCGGTATACTGATGACCGTTGAGATGGTGGCCATGACTCTAGCGAGCATCCCGATAGGGAAGGCGTTGGACCGATACAGCAATAGGAACGGGGTCATGGCCGCGCTGGTTCTCAACGTAATAGTTTTCGGAGGGTACTCACTGACCTCCAGCTACGTGGCTTTGATAGCCCTCCAGCTGGTAAAGGGTGTCACCGTTGGCCTCTGGGACACCTCCATAATGCTCTACCAGAACAAGATCGTCCCGGAGAGGGAGAGAGGAAAGACATTTGGGAACATCAATGGCATCAAAGGGTTGGTCGCGATACCCGCCCCCTTTATCGGTGCGATACTGTTCGGCTACATCGGGTTCAAAGGGGTTTTCGCAACAAGTGCGTTCATCGTCGGGCTTGCCTTACTGGCATCAACTAGGCTGGTGGAGCCAAAACTCTAGTAGATAGCCCTTCTCCGCCCAACTATCTTCAGGAAACGGAATTTGTATTTTTCGTCCCCGCCGATGGAGTCAAACAGGTCCTTGTACTCCTGGCCAAGATCGGCAGCACGGGGGACCTGCCTTGGGGGATCATTGAAGCCCATCTCGTTCTTCAGCAAGTCAAAAATAGCTGGGTTCCCCATCGCTGGACGGCCCATCATCACGCCGCTTACCCCCATCTCCATCAACGACTGCACCTTCTCAGGGGTCTCGATGCCCCCGTTGGCGATGACTGGTATACCCCTGGCGGCCTCAACGCACTCCGGATACACCGAATCGTCCTCTGGCTCGCTTGAAGCCTGACCCGCGTGCTTCGCGTGGACCACGAAGAAATCAGGGTCCACCCCTCCCAGGTTGTTGAGGTACAGCTTGTTGTTCTTTTCGTGCTGGTTCAAGCCCAGTCTGATCTTGACGGACACAGTGTAACCGTGCCCCCTGATGAGCTTAACGAGCTTCGAGGTCTTAGTGGCCCTCTTCACCATGGCCGCCCCCTTCCCCTGCCTGATGACGTCCTTGCTTGGGCAGCTCAGGTTCAAGTTGAACCCTCTGAAGCCCTTGAACGGCCTGAAGCGTGTCAGGAAACGGTCAAGCTTGGCCTCGTTGCTTGATAATATCTGAATCTGGACCGGCGTTGAGTCCTTAGGCTCTATCTTCTGTAGCGAGCCCTTGTTATTGTTCAGGAAGCTGTTGACATGGGCCATCTCGGTGAAGGTCAACTCGGCTCCGTGCCTGTAACATAATGTGCGGAAGACGCTGTCGGAGTATCGCTCCAGGGAGGCTAACATGAACCTGAACAAGACAGGGCATAGAACGATTTGTTGAATAAAAAGATGGGTTAGAGGACCTCATCCCAGCTCCCCGAGATGCGACCGAGGTAGGCTACGGTCTCAGGGCGTAACGAGTTCCGCCGCTCCTCAAGGTATTTCTTGAGCTTGACCCCCAGGCGGACGGTCTCTTCAAGTCCCTGGGACGCCACAAGCGTGTCGATCTCGACCTGGTTCCTATGTTTGACAGGCCACTCGTCCGTGTTGGCTATCTTCAGTGCAAGGACAGCCGCGTTCCCGGCACACTCTCTCATCGCCCTGAGGTCAACCTTGTCGACGGTATCGTACTTGGTGTGACCGAATCCCCTTCCAGCCCTCTTGGCGGCCTCGTCGGGATCACCCATCGTAGCCGTCGGCACCCCCTTGAGCACAAAGGGCCAGTGGTCGCTGTAGGGACCCACCGACTGCCACATAGGCAGATCGGTCCCGATCTCCTTGATTACCTCCCCGAACAGCGGCTCCAGGCCGGGCCAACCGTGTAGGCAGAAGCCCTGCCTTCCAGCCCTGCCCGCGGCGTCAAAGTTCAACATGAACCTGACGTTCTTCATGAAATCAGGGTTGTCATCGCAGTATGCCCGACTGCCGAATAGCCCGATCTCCTCCGCGCCGAAGCAGATGAACCTCATGTTGTGCCTCAGGTGCTCCTTCTCCTTCACCAGCGCCCTACCCAACTCCATGACTATCGCGGCTCCCGTAGCGTCATCAAGGGCTCCCACGGCGATATCGTGCCCCTCATAGTGGGCACCGTAAATTACCCAGTCATCAGAACCAGAGGTTCCGGGAATGTCACCAACAACGTTCCACGTATCAACGATGACATTTGTACACTTTGTCTCCAGCCTCAGCTTGACCCGCCCTTTCCTCTCAAGCATCCTAGCCAAGTACATCCCGTCCTCGTAGCTCACTCCTATACCGGGGATGATAGGACTGATTCCCCCCGTCGGCGGCCCGTAAGCGGGGTAATGGTTCATGAATATCCAGCCAGCGGCACCCGCCAGGACGCTACGCTGGTACTTTTCGCTCCTGTGGAGGAAACGCTTCATACCACGGGGGTTTCCGCTGTTCACCATAACGATCTTGCCCTTGATCTCGTCAGCCAGCTCCTCGTAGATGTGGACAGGTCCCGCACCAAGATAGATGAGCTCGCCCTCAACGATTCCCTCGCTACTCATTGGAAGCGCGATACAATCGATTTTCTTCTGCTTCGGCTCTGTCACCTCAAGCTTACTCGAGTCCCTGATCCAGCTGGGGATCGTGAACTTTTCTAGGTGCACGTTCTGTAGCCCGTGGCCCTTCATCTTCTCAGCCATGTACTCACAGCTCGCCAGGTCCATGCCTGAACCAGGCCACCTCGCATCATACTCGTCACAGAGCTCTGTAACTACCTCAAGGGGCTCGACGCTACCGTAGATATCGCCTAGAACCCGTTTCACAAGACCATCCTTTGACGCCATAATCCAGTATGGTCAAGTGAGGAAATAGAGTTAACGGTTAATCGAAGAATTTAATGCAACGTACAAAGAAGGGGACGTGAAATGAATGTCCACTACAAGCGAGAGCTGGATGGAGTCAACTGGGGCGAGATGAAAGCCACACTCAGGGAGGACAGTTTCGATAACGGACGCACCGAGACGCAGTACAAATTGTCCTTTGAGAACAGTTTCTCGACCTGTATCGCATACATCGATGATAAGATCATAGGCACAGCAAGGGTGCTCTCTGACGGCGTTGGGAACGCCTACGCGATCGACGTTTGGACACTTAGCAAACACCGTAGGAAGGGAATAGCGACAAGAATGATGGAGCTACTGATAGAGGATCTGCAGGGACAGCACCTGTACCTACAGACGGACAACGATACGCTAGAGTTCTACGTTAGCTTGGGATTCAATAAGCGACCAACAGGAATGAATATCGTCATCGGGGATTATCTAAAGAGAAAATAAACCACATCAAGTCATCACCGGTTGATAGACTTATGTACACCGAGCCACCTCCTTTCTATGAGGCGATAATATTGGGTATGCGAAGTTCTAAAGCGAAGCCACTGACCAAGAAGGAAAGAGCCGAGAAGAGAAAGAAGAAAAAAGAGAAAAGGGCAGCAAAGAGATAGCGTCCCTCCTTAAGGCCATCCGAAGACTCTATACATAGGATTGGGTTTGAACCAATCCTCAAAGTTTCTATAATAAAAATAGGTTTAAAATAATACAAATACCAGCTCTAACCGAATTTAAGCGAAGGAAGGCCCACGCTCAAAGCTGTGCCCTCCCTTCATTTGCATGGTTTCCTCGGCGGGAAGTATCTCAACCAGCTCATAGTCCCTTGAACCCATGCCGTATTTTTCCCCGTACTTTGTGACGAGATACGGGTCCTTCATGGGGCCCCAGAGTCTCTGGAACGGGTGAAGGCCAGCGGACTTGTCCGTGTTCAGGTGCTTGAAATACGGCGGTATCTTGCTCCAGATCAGCTCCTCCTTCCCGATGAGATCAATGGAAGCCTGCTCAACAGCCACTATGTCCCGGCTGCCAACTATCCCTATATCGGGCACAATCTGGGGCTGCACTATTCCCATGCAGTCACAGGTAGGGGTCATATCCATGAGGAAATTGATGTGGAAGACCTTGTCCGAATCAAAGGTATCGAGAATTTTTTTCGAGCCGATGGCTATTATCTCGTGGAACGTCTCAAACCCCTCGGGGTCAATACTGAGACACCCAATATCCCCATCGGCCTCAATGCATTCCATGCAGTTGCCGTTGTAGCATTTCCCCCGGTTGATCTTCAGGTCATGTTCTTCCTTGTCGTACTTTATGTACTCGTAAGGGCAGGAACCCACTAGTTTCCCGGCGTGCTCAGGCGTACACTTCCCCGAGTCCCAGGAGACCGTGTTGAATACCCCGTGGATCTTCTTCCACCTGTCAGAGCCACCGTAACCGCCCACGCCTATGTTCTTCAACGCCGCCGCGTACCCGACGTTGTTCTGGGCCTTGGCATGGCTCAGGTTCACCAGGGCATCAGAATCGTGGAGGACACCAGCCATAGACATGGTTTCAATGTCCATATAGTTGATCTTGGTCTCGTACCCGTAGAGGTCCTTGATTCCCGCGATGGGGATAATGGGACAACCGCAGGTCTCCTGGGTGTACCCCCTATGGAACGCGTTGTACACCGAAGTGGGATTGTCCGTGATGTACGGAGAGGCCCCCGTCTCCTTGATCTTCTCTACCACCCTCCGCACGTAGAACGAGGGAATGGTCTGGGCCCCGTCCGTGAAGCCCAGGTGCATCTTCACCGCCACCTTGTCCTTGCTCGTCAGGGACGAAAAATCAAGGCCCTCAACGATTTTGTCAAGCTTGACCGCCAGTGATACGAACTGCGCAATCTGCCCGTGGTTTATTGAACCATAAAATACCCTAGAACTCATAAGTAGAAAGTTATTCCTCGCCCTAAAAACAGTGCGCTGGGAAAAGATGCTACTAACTCACACAGGGTAACACCTAGAATAAAAAAAATCCAGAACAACAACCTGCAGGTACCGCGGCTAGCCCATGAAGTAGTTCAACGCGAACATCACGAGACTAGGAATTAAAGAGATTAATACAGCTCGCCCCCCACCAACCTTGTAGTTCTCCTCAAGGCTCAGCGCCACCAGCGCGATCCCCGCCAGCGCCCACACGTTCATGAGGTTTGCCCCGACAACTGCTTTGACTAGCTTATTCGACAGATCCCTGTATGACACGAAGTAGCCGATGAGGCTCACCGAGTCCACAATCGATGCGTCAACCACACGAAGTACCTGGTTCAGCAGCGACGGGACAGACGCAAAACCGTAGAGCGCAAAGTACCGCTTCATTGAGCCGTCACCCCCCGAGAATTTGCCCAGGAGGTGAAGGATTAATCCAGTGATCAGCCACCCAACGAGAAGGGATACGCCTGCGGCCACCCCCGAGATTGTTCCCATGCTGCCGGCCATGGGGCCCACATCCACCCCCTGGAGCTGCGGCGCAAGGACATCAATAGGAATCTTTGCCATGTACGTCATAGTGCTGTACGTAGCAAACACAACCATGAGCATCACGATCACAAACCCCTTTGAAAGGTCGCCCTCGTCGACCGTAATGAAGATCTCCCTGGGCTTATACAACACGCCCATCAACTGCCCAATAAAACCAGGTTTCTCACTCATGCCTCAACGCCTCCACGGGGCTCATGTTCGATGCCCTGTACGCCGGGTAAATACCAGATGCCACGCTTGTGACTATCGCGAACGCCACCACCTCTGCCCCTAATGTCAGTGATGAATCTGTTGGCAGGCTGATGAACCTGCCTATCACAGCCGCCAGGAAGTAACCGAAGGCCGCACCCAGCGTACCGCCTATCGCCCCTGTTAGCATGGCCTCGGACAGGAACATGAGCATGATATCAAGGCTCTGGGCCCCCACCGCCTTCATAGTCCCTATCTCCTTGGTCCGCTCCATGACGCTCACCGTCATTGTGTTGATTATTCCGATGCCCGCTACAAGCAGGCTGATACCGGCTATCCCGCCCAGAACCGACTGGATAGTGCCTAGGACGGCCCCTACTGACTCCTGTGCGGAAGCAGCAGTAACCACAGACGCCCTGTCCCCCATCTTGGCCTCAATGCGCTCGGCAGCAGGGTCAACGACGTCTATGCTGTCGGCCTGTGCCAGGATGAAGTCAAAATCACCGCCCACCTCGTACAGCGTCTGCGCCGTGTGCAGGGGTATTGAGAGGGAGTCATCCAGATTTGCCCCTACGTTACCCCCCGTTTCCTCAAGTATCCCGATAACTCTCAGGGTCAGCGTCTTCTCCTCGCCGTTCACCCTAGCCAGAATCTTTATCCTATCCCCCAGCTCAACAATGGGCTCGTCCAGGTCCTTTGGGTGGGCCACGTTGGCTCCCACGACGACCACGGCGGAATCGGATTGCTTAAAGTTCCGTCCGGAGGCCAGCTGGGTATTTGCGTTCAGCTCCTTGTATTTGGGGGTGACCCCGTAAATATCCGTCCTAAAGAAGCGACCCTCGATGGTGTACTCTGCGAAAACGTTTGAAATTATGGGAGTTGCATCCTTCACGTCCAGGAGTTTCGATATAATCTCGACGTCCCTCCAGTTGAACTTGATTCCACCCTGCATGGGAGGGCCGCCGCCCATCTCCCCCGGGATAACCATGAGGTTTGTTGGGCCGAACATGTCAAGCTGTCCCGCCACGTTAGATTGAAGCCCTTGAGTCATGCTGATGAGACCAGTGATTGCGGCGCACCCGATGAGAATACCTACCAGGTTAAGGGCAAAACGGAATTTTCTCTCGCTCAGCCCGTCGATGGATAACAGAAAGATATCCAGAGGGTTCAAATCTACGCTCCTATGGACCCAGTCCTAGTAGACGCCTGATCCAGGCCCAGATTCCGCCCTGCTCTGGCTCCGGGAGATCCTCGATGACTTCCCCGATCTCAATGTCCAGACTCATCTCCTCGACGTGTTCCTTGTTCAGATGGTCTCTGTACTGGACGCTAAGAGTTAGCTCGTGGTTGCCCTCGGGTGCGTCATCCCTCACCTTGTATTTGATGTCGAAGGGGATTGGGCTGTCAGGATCAACCGCGCCGATGTACTCTTCGCTGCCCGAAACCCGCTCGATAACACCGTCCTCGACTACGCCTATGGCGACGAACTGGACACTCTCAGTCCCTATCAGAAGGAGGTCCGCCTCCAGCTCTGATGTCTCACCCACGGGGACTTTCTCCGTGGGCACATCAAGTAGGCTAAACTCGATGAGGCCGTCAACCAGTATAGTGAAAGTCTCTGTGAGGGAGCCGATAATGCCCTTTGTATCGGTGTAGGTAACGGTCGTAGTAACAGGATACTGTCCAGCGGATATGTCTCCTGCAGCAAGAAGCTGATAGCTGGTGGATACAATGTTGTCTGTCTCAAGGTCACCCAAGCTGACGGTTGTTGGGCTGATTGGGGAGATAGAACTCATGGTCCCGAACGATAAACTACTTAGTAGGCTATACGAGTCAGATCCACTGCACTCTATGGTCAGATCTATAGTGAAGATGTCTCCTGGTTGGATGGACTCCTGCAATACTTCCATGGAGTCAATGGTTATGATGGTGTTCCTAGCCGCTACGGCTGAATCAACGGTGACAGGAAGCAAGAACTCCTGCTGGTAATTTCGGCCACCAAGATCCTGATAGGAAGCTGTAGCCGAGATGGTATAAGTCCCAAGGAGTGTGCCTTCCGTAACGGAGACTACAGGCGCAATGGTTATCGATCTGCCTGAGGGTAAATCTTCAATTAGAGAGTTCACGTTCTCCGTAACAGCGATATTGCTACTAGACGATGATAATAGGAATTGGATGTCAGACAATGTCTCGTTCCAGTTGCTTGTGAATAGATACTCGATGTCGTTCTCCATCCCAGCTTTCACCTTGATGCTCTCCTGCATAGGAGTGAAACTGATCTTTGGAACGTAACTCTCGTCAACGACAACTCCGACCATGACGGTAATTGGAGCTGTTGTCTGGGCTGCCGATGTTGCCTTGTACGAGAAAGTCAAGGTCAGTGCATAGGCACCGAGAGATACGGATTCATCCACGTAAATCTCTGGTTGGTATGACTTGCTTTTCTCAGCCGCAATGTCTTTCAAAACCTTGTGCTGATCTGTGAGTATTGTAATACCCGGGACCGAAGAAGTCAGGAAAGCCTGCACATCGAAAATCTTGTACACACCAGTGTTTTCAAAGTTCAGGTTTAAGGTGTTATATTCCCCTCCTCTGAGGTAGATATCATCCACACTTACCTCAACAATGGGTAGTTGGGCCGCGTTTACGACTATTGACTGTGTCGCCATCAACGTGGCGATGAGCAGGATTATTGTTGTTTTGTTTATTCTTTTCATCTAGATCATATCCTTGAAATTTTTCTCCCCCTCGATTATACCGTCCTTGAAACTGACGAGACGATCCGTGTTTTGCGCCACTTGGGGGTCGTGGGTGATGAGGATGAAGGTCTTGCCTTCCTCCTCGTTGAGCTGTCTTAGGAGGATCATTATCTCCTCCCCTGTCTTGCTGTCTAGGTTGCCAGTCAGTTCGTCTGCGAGCAATATATTGGGCTCGTTTGCGAGGGATCTGGCGATGGCAACGCGTTGCTGCTCGCCTCCGCTGAGCTGGCTGGGTTTATGGTCGGCCCTATCTCCGAGCCCGACGAGTTCTAGAAGGTTTAGTGCCCTCTTTTTTCTCTGACCCCGGGATATGCCCTTTATGGCCATAGGAAGTTCTATGTTTCTCTGAGCATCCATCCTTGGGATGAGGTTGAAAAACTGGAAAATAAAACCGATCTCCGTGTTTCTCACATCAGCGATCTGGTTGTCGTTAAGATGGGACAGGTCTGTGCCGTTTATGTAAACCTTTCCCGAGGTAGGGCGATCCAAGGCACCTATCATGTTCAAAAGGGTGCTCTTACCCGAGCCGCTGGGGCCCATAATAGCCATGAACTCGCCTGGCTCGACTTTGAGGTTTATTCCCTTCAGCACTTCAAGGGGTCTTCCTCCTGACATGTAGGTCTTCGTCACTTCTACCGTTTCGATTATATGGTCCATTTAGTAGTCCTCCAGGAGGGCGTTTATCGCCACAAGCCTCTTCTCGGCCATGTCTTTGATCTGCCTGAGGAAAGGTTCTCTAATATCCGTGTCGATACTTTCTGTGAACGATCTCAGAACACTTTGGGAAAGAAATTGTTCTTTCTGCGCTAGCTTGTTCATAAGCTCGATGGCGCCCTGTTTCCTTTCTGTCGAGAGCCAATTGAAAATCACAGAGACGTACTTGACCGAAAAATCAACGGATTCCAGTACATGAGACTCCATCAACTCAAAAATAGCCTTCCCATCCTCAGTGATATGGTAGAAATCAGTCCCATCCTTGTCAAGGGTATCCACAAATCCTTTCTTCTGAAGGCTCTTCAGCGCAGGGTACACGGTGCCCGTCTTGGGCGTCCATGTGCCCTCAAACTCGTCCTTCAGCTGCTTGAGCATCTCGTAACCGTACTTTGAGCCCTCCTCAAGTTGAGTCAGCAACAGAATCTGCAATGGGCTGACGGGCATCTTGATAGGGCTCTTGCTGTTGATACTCAGTGACATAGTTGACATCTACCTAGTAGGTGAGATCTTTGATATGACACCGAGTTTTAAAGGTTTTTCAGATTCTGATCCAGATTAGGAAAGAATTAAACACCGAAGTGTACCCCCAGAATATGACCATGAGTGTCCTCATATACACTGACAATCCCGCGACGGGTGAGACAGGACTTGTTCGGAGTGAGCTAAAGAGAAGAGGGATCTCTGTGGACTACATGGCTCCTTGGGATATCACTCTTCCCAATTTCAAACCGGACTACCAGCTCAGTTATGTGCCTAGCAACATGCTCCACAGGGGAAGCACATTCGAGCTGATACACAGGATGCTTATACTCAGACAGCTTGAGGAGTCCGGCATCGTGGTGAACCCGGTTGATTCAATGCTCAACTATAGCAAAGAGCATCTGTCCCTTCAGCTTACAAAGCTGGGTCTGCCTCACCCCGAGACAATGATTACGGAGAACGTGGAACGAGCAATGAGCTTCGCTGAGAAACTTCTGAATGACGGGCGAGAGGTGGTCTTGAAACCCATTTGCCTCAGCAGGGGTACAGGGGTGACAAAGCTCAGCAGGATCAGGAGCAGGGAGGACCTCCTCCAGTACCTTGTATGGTACACACGAAACTTCAGCCAGGGGGTTTTCTACTTACAGGAGTTCATCCCCAATAAGGGATATGATATCAGGTGCTTCGTTATCGACGGCGAGGTTGTCGGCAGGGAGATGAGGAGCAACCCTGATGATTTCAGATATAACGTCGCTGCAGGGGCAACTGCAGAGCCATTTAATGATGACGTATATGACGAGCTCTCCATCAAAGTGGCTGAGTCGGTAGGACTGAAGATCTCTGGGCTTGACATCCTTCCCAGCGAGGACGGTGAACCTATTGTGATAGAGGCGAACTGTTACCCTGGGTACAAGGCGTTAATGGATACAACTGATATTCAGATACATGAGCTAATAGTAGACTTTATTGCGAAAAATCTCCGATTATAGATAATTTTAAACACTCCCCTTGCAAGGAAATTATCTGAATCATTATGGTGTTTTGTAGTAACTGCGGAACTGATTTAGAGGATCATCAAAAATTCTGCCCAGAATGTGGGACAAGAGCAGAGATGGCTGAACAACAGTCAATCCCACCACCGATAAGGGAGCCTGAAGTCGAGACAACAGTCTCAGCTCCACCACCACCACCGCCACCACAGAATATACCTCCACCCCCACCAGTAGGAAGCCAGAGCACTATCCCACCACCGAAACAGGGAGTGCTTGAGAGGCTGGACATCGATCAGGATGACATCGAAGAAGTCACTGAGAAGGCGAAAAAGGGACTGGGTATGCTTGGAAGGCTTGCAAGAAAGGGACTGGAGAGAGGTGCTGAACTAGCAGGTCAGGGACTTGAGAAGGGAGCCGAGCTTGCCAGCCAGGGAATCGAGGTAGCAAAGGACACCATCGAGGAGAGAAGGGCACCATCAGAGCCACAGCCAGCTCCGGTCTATGCACCAGCACCTACAGGGGGCAACAAGTTCTGTCCGAACTGTGGTCAATCAGCATCAGGACCAGGAAAGTTCTGTAACCACTGCGGCCAGAAACTAGAGTAGCACTCTACACTTTTTTCATATATTTTCTTTGGTAGTAGTAGTCGGCTTGTAGCACTAGATACTGTAACGCCGCAATTATTATCATGGAAAATTGTTCAACGTAGAACAGTAATAGGTTCACTGCCACCAATGACACGATTAGAGATAGAGATGCGAGTTGTGTTGACCAGTTTTTTCGCTCGATAAACAGTAACATTGAGCTTATCGAGAGGAGTGCGCCCATAGCTCCATCTAGCACAACTAGGAGAAGTGCCCACATTTTCATATCAATACCCATAACTGGAAACCCACTCGCGATACTCCAGAGGAAGGCAGCCCGTTTCAGGGGGTTAAAAGCAACAACAGCGAACCCGGTGAATCGTATGAAACTAGGGACACCCAGGATGGCAAAGCCTAGAATCAGCGCATACCTAACACGGGACTCCGTGAGATACGCATTTTCGAATCGGCCCCAGAGAATAATGAGCCTGTCGAATAGGTTCGGCTTACCCTCCACCTGCACAAGTGCATCGCTGTCAACAAAATCGTTGAGTTCAATGGCCAGCCTCTTGTAGTTCGGGTTCTCGGTCCTCGATATAATGCCCTCAAGCCTGCGATTGAGCTCGGAGTGCTCATCTTGCTCCAAGTCATGGTCAAGCACCTCCTGAAGGACCTCCATGACAGCGTAGAGTTCGCCTCGAATATCTGTCTCAGGCTCGATCTTGATCCTGAAATATAGGAGAACAGTGATGAGAAAGAAAGCGTATATGATGGGCGCGGCGGCTGGGAAAAAGTAGTCATTACTCTGCGTAATGAACTTTCCCACCTCGTCTATGAAAAGCCCCACGCCCACTCCCGATAGAATTGCGCCCCATGTATACGCCCACCTGTTTGCGTACAGAAGTGGAATGAGGCTAGAGGCGTACAAAATGACCCCACCGTAGAGCACATGTGCGATGTGAAGCGTGGAGTTTCCCAGCTGAGGATACCCCGTGAGTTCCAAAATCAGCCTGGTAAGGCTCACCGACGCTGCAAAGCTAAGGATTGTCAGCTGGAGGTACCGCTCGGCACCCTTCCTCCTCATTGGTTTCCAGATTCTGCTCACTATCTGACTCATGGAACAACTTTACGCTAGAGATATGATAAAACTTGCCTAACTAGCTGGATAAATATGGAGGATTATTTCCTCTCTACCTTATCGACATCAATTAGAACGACGATAATTGCGTTGACCATGACGACATCGTGTGACTTTGAGTCCTCCTCGGTGTCCTCTGCGGGCCACATCATCCCTCCCTTGATGATGTTGACCCTTCTCTTGCCCTCTGGCAGTACCCCCAGCACTGCGTCTCCATCAACGGAGTCCGGGTTCGGGGTTGCAATGGTCACGTCAACCATCAATGCGCCCTCCAGTTCCGCGAAGCTGTCTATCTTGAATAGTGCCCCTAACCCGATCATGCTACTGTGACTAATGGCGTCTTTGACCGCCCTCTGGGCCGCCTTTGTCTCGTCCTTTCCGTGTAAGTCTACGCCTGTTCCGTTCTCAAGCAGGTATCTCCTGTAATCTGGCATAACGTTTCACCTCATGGTGGGCTTTCAATCTTAAAGCATTAACCAAGAAAAATAGACCGCCGTAGGAAGAATAATTCATTTTACAAGATACAGTTAAATGACTGTGAATGATAATCCAGTGAAACGCGAGACCTGATGAACATGGATCAAATGGAGTATAGGATTAGGGACAGGATCAAAGAGTTCCTGGACGAGGACATTGGATACGGGGACATCACATCGAGCACATTGATCCCAGAGGAGCAGACGGCGAAGGGAACCCTGTACTTTAAGGAGCCAGGGATCACATCGGGGCTTGTAGAGGCAGCCATCGTGTTTGAGATTCTAGGATGTCAGGTCACCGTCCATTCCAAAGATGGGGAAACGGTCAAGGAGAAACAAGTTCTGCTATCGGTCAACGGTCATGCTCGGGCGTTACTTATGGGCGAACGACTTGCGCTTAATATTGTGGGAAGGATGGCGGGTATAGCCACACAGACCACCAAAGTCGTCAATTCGGTTAAGGAAAAGAACCATAAGACACGAGTGGCGGCAACGAGGAAAACCCTGCCAGGTATGAGGGAATTTGACAAGCGTGCCGTTGTGCATGGTGGTGGAGACCCTCATAGGTTCGGGTTAGATGACTGCGTACTCATCAAGGATAACCACTTGGAACTTGTACCAAGCGTCACAGAGGCCATCAAACGGGCTAGGGACGGTATCAGCTTCACGAAGATGGTGGAGATAGAGGTCAGGAGCCTAGAGGACGCAGAGGAAGCCGCGAGGGAAGGCGCAGATATAATCATGCTTGACAACATCGCCGCGCCAGAGATCAAGGAGTGGCTCGGTGAGCTAGACAAGAAGGGCCTCCGTGAGGGCTTCATATACGAGGC
>Ga0209361_1001474_pt1 | contig 15554 bp, 9 predicted proteins | sample SaaInlV_200m_DNA_3_FD_184657 | JGI IMG/M metagenome (GOLD analysis project Ga0209361, IMG submission 184657) | Marine microbial communities from expanding oxygen minimum zones in the Saanich Inlet - SI037_S4LV_200m_DNA (SPAdes) (version 2) | ecosystem: Environmental > Aquatic > Marine >... | reverse complement strand
TCACAGAGTATGTCTGCAAATTATAGACTAACTCTTTAATTACCTGTTGAATTGGCAGGCTTTACCATGCTCGCGCTTGAGCAGAAAAGCGGAAGGTTCTTTTCCAACTACTCTTTCGCCAGTTCTCCAACCATCTCTAACTCTTCTGATGACAATACTGCCTCTATATCAAGCAGAATTATTATTTTATCCTTAACCTTACCTAGAGCCATGATAAAGCTTGTATCTATACCCTGCCCGAAACTCGGTGCGTCTTCTATCTCTCCACCGTTGATGTCTGAAACCTCTGATACACTATCAACTATGATTCCTAATGATGTGTTATTAACTTCTACGACTATTACACATGTTTCCTGGGTATGTTCCTCTTCCGGCATTCCAAACTTCAATCTCAGATCTATTACAGGTATAACCTTGCCCCTCAGGTTAATCACACCCTTCATATATTCCGGTGTTTGTGGTACGGTCGTAATATCCATAAGACCGATGATCTCTCTTGCCTTGAGTATCTCGATACCGTAAACTTCTTTACCTAGAATAAATGTCAAAAATTTTCCATCCATAGCTGATGTATCTTTTTTCTCTGCAACTGCATCCATTTTATTTCTCCTTTATTTTGTCTCTATTTTTGATACGAATTCACACTAAACAAAAAATCGTGTAAATTCGATTTTATTTTTGATGATTGCCCCCCACCCCTGAAAAAGGGAGAGGAGGAGTGAGGGGCGCTATCAAAAGCAACGTGTTGCGAACCATCACCTTTTAACAGTAAATCTCATGTCGGTTGGATTACGCATTAGCAAATCCAACCGACACAATTTATTCATATTTTAGATTCCAAAATTTTCGCTTCGCAATCTAAAATCTCATAGCTCTGTAATTAAAAATCCTTCATGTATTCGCTATGCTCCACAACTCTATTCTCTTCCATCGGTATTAATGCATCAGCGTTTGTTGAACCGTTGCCATTTCCTTTTACCATTTGAGCTGCTGGTGTATGTGAAATAGCCCTGGTTCTTGCAGCTGTATCCATTCCATTACCAGCGGTACCACCAACCTGTGAAGACAGTATTGCAACCTGCTCTTTAGTGGTTTGTGCCTGTGCTGACAACTCTTCAGATGCTGACGCCGCTTCCTCTGCATTAGCCGCAGTTGACTGTGTAACCTGATCCATCTGTTGTATTGCCTTGCCTACCTGATCAATTCCGGAAGACTGTTCTACAGATGCATTTGCTATCTCCTTAGTAAGATCAGTCACCTTCTTTACATTAGTAACTATCTCCTGAAGAGCTTCTTTACCTTTGCTTGCAATCGATACTCCGTTTACAGCCTTGGAAACACAATCATCTATCAACGATGTAGTGTCTTTTGCAGCAGTCGCACTACGCTGTGCCAGATTACGCACCTCTTCTGCAACAACTGCAAAGCCCTTTCCATGCTCACCTGCACGGGCAGCCTCTACTGCTGCATTAAGAGCCAGAAGATTAGTCTGGAATGCAATACCATCTATCACCTTCGTAATCTCTGCTATCTCCTTACTGCTCTTGTTTATATCTTCCATTGAATCAGTTATTTCTCCAACTGCCTTGTTGCCGTTATCTGCAGCAGCGCTGCATACATCCACAAGTTTGGCAGCCTCTTCAGCATTATTAGCATTCTGCTTTGTCACAGATGCCATCTCTTCCATAGAAGCAGAGGTCTCTTCAAGTGAAGAAGCCTGTTCTGAAGAACCCTCAGCAAGACTCTGACTTGAATCAGATATCTGTCTTGAAGCTGAGTCGAGTTGAGCAGAAGCTTCAGTCAATCCATGAATGACTTTCTTAAGAGGTCCTGTTATTGAACGTATTATGAAGAATGCTACCACTACGGAAAGACCGATACCTGACGCAAGAAGTATCCACTCCAGAGTCATAAGGAAAGCTGAAAGGCCCTTCGCTGTCTTTGCGTCTGCTGCCATCAGTTGCTGTTGATTTGCAACCATAGCGGTAAGCTCCTTCATGATCGCACCGGCTGCAGGAGCAGCCTTGGTTCCCAACCACCTGTTGGCCAGATTCCACTCTTTGCCGCCCCTGATCTCAAACATCCTAGGAGGCAACGGAGCAAATTCCTTTCTGGCACTGCTGTATGCAGCGAATGCCTTAGCCTGGTCAGGTGTAAAAAGTGCAGCATTATTTGAAAGATCACCAAACCTTCTTATGTTTTTAGCCCACAGCTTATCAAATTTTACTTTGAACTTCTCATTTCCTGAGAGAAGATATGCACGAATGTTTGCAAGTCCCAGACCTGTAGTACCACGTACATCTGCCATCATACCAAGCAATGCCTTCCTCTCTGCTGTTGCTGCCTGTTCTGCCTCCAGGTCTATCAACTTTGTTATACTGGATACCATTACTCCAGCCCTTGGAGCTGCATCTTCGAACAGTATCTTTATAGCTGGTGTATTATCAACTGTCTGGGCAATATCTTCGATCTCTTGCTGGTAAACTTTGAAATTCTTCAGATTCTTCTCTATGATGTTTAGCCGTTCTACGTTCTTCGGGTTTGTCCAGTTAGTTGCGTATACCTTCATTTCTGCCAGTGATTTATCCAGCTCTTCAGACCATGCCTTTGCACGCTCCGTCTTAAACTGATCTTTGCCAAGTATGATCCAGCCTCGAAGTGCAGCCAGTGAGTGGTTAACTCCGTTCTGCATTGAAGCACTTGTCTGTGCTGTTGGTGCACGCAGCTCAATGAGTCGGTTTGTTACTGTATTAGTCTTCCCTACTTGCCATATTGATGTCAGCACCGCAGCTATTAAGATAAATGTTATTATTCCAAACCCACATGAAATCTTTGTACCCAACTTCATATTCTTAAACATCTTCTTCTCCCCTTTTACTGAGTAAAAAAATAAGCTAACGTATAAAAAAACTTAAAGGCATATTGTATTGCATCTCTTTTAAGATACTCTTCTCAATCAAAAAACGTTCTGCTTAGAATATGTTCCTCATTCCATATTCCCTGCAAAAAATTAAAAAATTAACTTGAGATAATACAGGCGCCATAAAAAATCATTTTTAGCTATAACAAGCCTGTGACAACAATCACAAATTATGTGCCACATAATTGAAGGACATTGAAATAGCGCCAAACCCATCCTTTTTGAAGATGAACGAGGCCGTTTTCAGTGTAAAAGACCGTAGAATAGAATTAATCAAGAACAGTGTAGATACTCTATATATTATGTAGATGCACAAAATATGGTAGAGAAAGAAGAGAGGAGGGATACTGGCATTGCAGTAAGTATGAGGAAATCTAAATATAGCAGGCCATGTTCACCGTATTCAGATTTTATTTATAAATTTTATTTTCTGGATTTTTTGTGCTCTATTACGGAGAGACTATCCCTTTAGACAGAATGACATTCCACACAAGTGTGGAGTCACAAAAGTGTGGAATTCCACACTTTTGTGACCAGGCAAGAGTACTGGAGCAGATTACCTTGACGCAGGTGCACTGAGATGGCAAAGGAGATCAAGGGTAGTGAAAGGTGAGGATAAGGGATGCAAAAAATGGTTATTCTTAAAACATAATCACACAAAATGGCAAAAACGACTATATCTTGTTCTGTTCTTTAGATTTGATATTCTTTGCGACTTTGCGAGAGGAGTTATTATGATTAAGCTCTATCCTCAACAATATTATACTTGGTGATCTTTGCATATATAGTTTTTCGGTCTATGCCGAGCAACCGTGAGGCTCTGGCCTTGTTCCAACCAGTTTTTTTAAGTGCCTGGATGATTGTCTGCCGTTCATCTGCACTTTTATCGACAGGACCAAGTACGGCCTTATTGCTATCTATAAATTCCGGTGTCAGGTCTGTAACAGTAATTGTTGAACCGCTGCAGAGTACAATTGCGAACTCCAGTGTATTCTGAAGTTCCCTGATATTTCCCGGCCATGAATAACTCATAAACATCCTTTGAACATCTTCAGATATTTCCGTAATATTCTTATTAAGTTTCTTATTGAACATGTTCAGAAAGTGATCCAGCATTGCAGGTATGTCCTGACGTCTGTCTCTGAGTGGAGGAATAGCCAACTGCACCACATTCAACCGGTAATAAAGGTCTTCACGGAAGTTTCCGGATTTTACCATTTTGTGAAGCTCTTTGTTAGTGGCAGCTATAACCCTGACATCCACTTTAATCGGGTCAGAGTCTCCAACCCGCTCAAACTCCCCTTCCTGGAGAACCCTTAATAAACGCAGCTGCATCTTATTTGATATATCTCCGATTTCATCCAGAAAAATAGTGCCTCCGTCAGCCTTTTGAAATCTGCCAACCCTTTCAGCAGTTGCCCCAGTAAAGGCTCCCTTAATGTGACCAAAGAGCTCACTTTCAAGCAGTTCTTCAGACAAAGCAGCACAATTTATCTTAACAAGAGGCTTATCGCAGCGCTCTCCATGATAATGCAATGCATCAGCTATCAACTCTTTCCCTGTTCCACTCTCTCCCGTTATCAATACAGTCGTCTGAACACTTGACAGGTTTTCAATCAGAGAGTAGAGGTTTTGCATCTTCCCGCTTGATCCTATAATATTGTGAAAATGAGTACGCTCATGCAGCTCACTCTCAAGGCGAACCAGACGTGTTTCGTCTTTCAACACCATTACACAGCCGTAGGTACCTCCTTGAGGATTTTTCAGCGGGAACGTGGATACACTTATAACTCCGTCCGGACGCTGCTCGTGTTTACATTCTATGCGACGCATCTCAACCGGTTTCTTTGTCTTAATAGTCTCGGCAACAGCATTATGGCATTCTCCTTGACAGTTAAGTTGTAAAGCATTAAATGGCTTGCCCTTGATCTCTTCAGGTAAAAAACCACATATATCCTTTACGGCATTGTTAGTTTCAAGCACAATTAGTTCATCATCAACCGTAACAATCGCATCTTTAACACTCCTGAAGATTGCATCAAGGTTAGATTGATACTTCCTGTTTTCGTCAATTACGGCCTTATGCCGTAATGCCATTGCGACCTTCTGTAATATAACACTCTTTTTCACCGGTTTGGCGATATAATCGTACGCGCCCTCCCGAACAGCATCAGTTGCGGTTTCGATATTGGGATAACCTGTTATTAAGATCACAGGACAGGACATGTTTCTTTTATTTACTTCCCGTAAGATATCAACCCCTGTTCCGTCACCCAGCATAATATCTGTGAGTATCAGGTCGAAGTTCGAGTCGGACAATTTATCCACACCATCTTTGTAGCTTTCGGCAGTATCCAGCTCATATCCTTCCCGCAAAAGAAATGTCTCAACGGTATACCTGAGGGTTTCTTCGTCGTCAATTACCAGGATTTTTGGTATAGCTTGTTTTAGCATATTGAAAGATGAATTGTTTTAGTCCGCTCCGCTTTCCGACTGGATGACATGTCAGAAAAAAATAGTTCACCGCAAAGACGCTAAGAGCGCAAAGATTTATAAATTATTAACAATTCGATTGATACCATCTTTGAGTAAGATTAACTTTGTTGGGTCCGCTCCGCTTGACCCAACCTACACACTAAGACGTTGTGAACATTAGATCCTGAAACAAGTTCAGGATGACAAATTGGGAGTTTTTGATATTGTGATACAGTCTGCTTTTGTCCGGAGAGCGGTGAATAATATCTATTTGCATAAATCACTTATTTTTCTTTCTATTTCTGATAAATTGAATGGCTTTTTGATGATAAAGTCTACTGTCAAAGACTCTTCATCCATCGGCTTTAGTTTCTCACCCCAACCGGTGGCAATACAGATTTTCGGTGTTTTATCCAGATCATTGAGGGCCTTTACTACATCATATCCGGTGACATCCGGCATGACCAGGTCACATATAACTAGATCAAAGTTTTCTCTCCTGCTCAGTTCTATCGCCTCTGAGCCACTGTTAACAGCCTTAACTATATGACCGCTTCTGGTAAGAAATTCATCCAGGATTGTACATATTTCTTTCTCATCATCTATTACCAGAATACGACGATTTGTTGTCATAATTTCCCTGACCGGTTCAGATGGCGCGGTTTTTTGTCCCACTTCTTTTTGAATTGGGATGCTCAGATTAAATACCGTACCCTTTCCGACCTCGCTTTTCACATCTATCTTACCGCCATGTCTCTTCATAATACTATAAGCGATGCTCATGCCCAATCCTGTTCCCATCGGCCTCCGTGTTGTAAAGAACGGATCAAATATCTTCTTCCTAACTTCTTCAGGCATACCCTTGCCGATATCTTCATAGATAATTTCTACAAAATTACCTTTTGATTCTAAGCTATTCTCTTTCTTGCTCACTGCCTGCTCGGCAGGTGAGCGAACACACCGTGTTAACACGGTGATAGTACCACCATCAGGCATTGCATCCAGAGAATTATTAATCAGATTCACAAACACCTCTCTAATCTCTGTAGGATTACAAAATATATCCGGTGTTTCTACTACGTTTGCCGTATTTATGAGATATTTTTTGCTATCAGCCTGTGCCATATTCTTCCATCTGGGCATTGTGAATTCAACTGCCTGTTTTATCAGGTACTGTATGTCAATAAAAATATGATCGGATATACTTAGTTCTGCCTTAGCAAATGAGAGCATCCGTTTGACTATTCCTGCCCCATCCGCACTCGCTTCAATAATCGCCTTCAGCCCTCTATTCAATTCCTGTTCGTCTTTAAAACCTCCATCAAGCACTTCCGCACTACCCATAACGACGGCAAGGATATTATTAAACTCATGGGCAACTCCTGCAGTTATCGCTCCAAGGGATTTTAATTTCTCTGATTGCAAGAGTGCATCTTCCATCTTCTTACGCTCAGTGATGTCACGGACAAATCCAACTACTGCCGCTATATTATCGTCAGCATCACGCATTGGGCTAAGTGAAGTTTCGTGCCAGAAATTACCACTTGGAAAAACAACCATATAATCCACTACCATCTTCTCTCCTGCATCAAAAACACGGTGAATTTCTGAGACTCTCTGATCTGCATGTTCTGGTGGCACAATCTCCCTGATTGACATACCAATACTATCAACCGCACGGAGACCGTATCGTTTGTCCATCTCCGGCGTACCCCAGAGTGACGTTATTTTGCCATCCCTATCGTAAATTATTACGGCTCCCTCATATAGAGAAGATAATATGCCCCTGAATTTCGCCTCGCTCTCCTTTAGCTCCTTCTCTACCCTCTTATGCCTGATAGTGTAATTCCACTCCAGCATAATTTTTTCACAGATATTGGGCATGTCATCCAGTGCTGTAACAGACTTTACTATATAATCAAAAGCGCCTGCCTTCATTGCCTGGACTGCTATCTCTTCATCTCCATGGCTGGTCATAATAACAATGGGATATGGATGTTCTTCCTTGTTAACAGGTATAAGCTCTGTACCTTTGCCATCCTTCAGGAGATAATCGGCAATGATCAAACCAGGAGTTGTCCCTGCAATGCTGATACTCGCTTCTTTGAGATTACGTACACGTATCAGGTCCATTGGTACGGTTGCCGACTCAAAAGAACGGAAAATCAGATCCGCATGGGAGTCTTCATCTTCGACAAGCAGGATAATGGTTTTCTTTTCATTCATTAGTTAACTATTTAATTAATTTTATTGGGATCACAGGGATTGACACATCCTTACACCTAATAATTACACAAAGACACAAAGGCCATCAAGAAAACAAAAGATAGCCGTTTTAACCATTTTTGCTCTCTGTACCGTTGTGTGATTATTTCTTAAGTATTTCATTTTCTACACACCTCTATCTTCCTTTGCCAAAGCATGAATATCAACTTTCCCATGGATGATGATTCCATGCCAGCCAGTAAAAACCTATATCATCCATTAACTGATTAAACTTCTCAAAGTTAACCGGCTTGACCAGATAGCTGTTTGCGTGGTATTCATATGCTTTTGCCACATCCAATTCCGCACTGGACGTAGTAAAAATAACGGTTGGTATTTTCTCCATCTCCCTGGTAGACTTTATCTCCTTCAATACTTCCAGACCGTCAACCTTAGGCAACCTGAGATCAAGAAAGATTACATGTGGCCTGGGACTCTTTACCGGGTCAGCATAGTCTTCCCTTCTGAACAGATAATTGAGAGCCTCTTCACCGTCAGAGACATGGTGAATCTTATTTGCTATTCGATGATCATCGAAACTGCGTATTACAAGTTCGGCATGCGCTATATTGTCCTCAACAAGTAAAACGTCAACAGGTTCTCCATTAATCTTGCTATCTGTCATGGCTGGGATATATCTCCTTTCTTAGCAATTGTAAAATAAAAAATAGTTCCCTTGTCTTTACCATCAGATTCTATCCATATGTTCCCACCGTGTACTTCTATAATACGTTTAACAATAGCCAGACCTATCCCTGTTCCTTCACTTGACTGATCCAGCTTATTGAAAAGTCCAAAGATATTTTCGTGATAGCGTTGCTCTACACCCATACCGTTATCGCGAACGTAATATACATCTTCTCCGTTTTTCTGTCTAGACCCTATTTCAATATGCGGCTCCGGCTGTTTGCCCATGTATTTTACCGCATTGTCAATAATGTTTTGGAATACCTCCACGAAGCGACTTCGATCCACGTATATTACCGGCAAATCAGGAGCAATTTCTACCTGCATCCCCAGCTTATTAATTTGTCCTGCAACCAGATTCAAGGCCTCGTTTGCCAGATCATTTAATGAAACCTCTTCCTTTATGCCTACTACTTTCCCCACTCTGGACAGTTCCAGAAGCTCATCCAGAAGCTGGTTCATTTTGTCAGCCGCACTATGTATGTGATTCATGTCGTTCTTAACACGTTCTGCATCTCCTTTAATTATGTCTCTCTCTAACATGCCCAGGAAACCTTTTATGGTTATCAGAGGACTTTTCAAATCGTGGGAAACGGTATAGGTATATCTTTCCAATTCAACATTTTTTGCTTCAAGCTCAGCAGTGCGGGATTTCACCTGTGTACTAAGGGTTGTGTTCCAATTTTGAACCTGACGAATCATAGAGTTGAAGGCTGACGCCAGAACACCCACCTCATCCGATGATGTCGTTGGCATTCGAACAGAGAGATCACCTTTTTCTACTTCCCTAACGGCTTTGCTCAGGCGACGAATTGGGAGTGAAAGGTTTCGTGCGATTACGATTGTTAATCCCATCATCATGAAAGCACAGAAAGTGCCGATGATAGTGCGATAATAAATACTCTTTCGTAGAGGTGCAAAAATTTCTGCCTGATCACGTTTGACTACCAGCCCCCATCCCAGTTCCGACGTGATACGGATATGCCGATATGCTGCCAGAACGGCCTTACCACGATAATCTTCTGTCATAATAATACCCTCCTGCCCTTGTGCGGCAAGTATGGCGGGCTCAGCCTTAATCTGATATTCCAAAGGCATGGCAATAGCACCATTTGACAGTGGATGTTTGAGTGTTGTGAGTATTCTTACATCCTGGTTAATAAGCAACGCCTCACCGGTCCTGCCCAGACCCCCGCCTGTATGGAGCATGGAATTTATAAAATCTTCGGGGTTTATATGCATTATGAGTACTGCAGAGATCTCATCAACACCATACAGATCAATAGCACGAAAAATAAATAGTTTAAGAACGCCACTCGAAGGATCTTTGCCAATGTCTATCACTTCATTATAGCCTTGATGAAGGATTTTGGATAAGGAGTCGTGCTGAGAAATATCCACGCCCAGATCTTCACTATCGGTGGAGGCTATAATTGTGTCAGTTGCGGCGTCGGTAATTTGTATCTTATCATATACACCGTATGATGTTTTAACCAGATTCAGATGTTGCGTGAGTACCTGGTAATCTTCCTTCTTCTGTAATTTATCAAAGAGTCCTTTTCCATAGACACCATTAACAACATTTCTGTTAATCTCAGGCATAAGCGCTACGATATTAGCTCTTATTATGCTGCTTTCCGACAGTGCCATTGAATCGCCTCTACGCTCTTCTATCCAACGCTGAATACGCTCCTTTTTCAAGTCTGCAATCAGATTGAGGTGCTGAAACACCTCAGATTGTTCTTGATTGTATTCACCCCTGAAATTTGTAAAAGGCACTCCAAATGTTTCTGACAATACAAATATTATCAGGGCTATCACAAATATCGATCCAAAATAGATGAGCATCTTTGATCGAATACTGAGACCGGGTTCTTTTTTATCCGGTTCGTTCAAATTGTTATTTGATGCGTTATCACTCATTATCACTTTTTATTCAATGTCGTAATTGAATTCATTAAGTTTGTATTCTTTAGAGTGTGTAACCACGTCGATCATGATCTGAAGATCAAAGCTACCACGTACCTTTTTCCAATTAGCAGAGGCAGGAATTTGATTCAAAGCTTTTAGAAATTCAAATTCTGTGAACAGTGAACCGTTTTGACGAAGATCATTTTGTGGAATTATGGGTGCAGAGGTGATACCAAGAATGTCATCTTCTGCAAGAGATGCATTTTCCTCTACAGAGAGTTCAACCTTCTGCATCGTTAGTCTTTCAGATGCCTGTAGAGCCCATTCGCTGGCCTTCAGAAGATTTTCTCTGCTACTTTGCATCCATCGGAGCGCACGAATTTCGGCTGCGACTATCTGCCGAACAACTTCAGGATATTTATCAGAAAAAATCTTCGTAAAATATATGTACCCGGAGCTCAGATATCGGTGGATTACAACGTTCTCAGGATACTTCATCAGCGTGATAGCAGGAGTTGGTTCCCATGCAGAAAAAGCGGTAACCTTTCCTGACTGTAAAGCCTCGGGCATCTCATTAACATCCATGGATATCAGTTTGACTTGATCTTCGCTTAGTCTGCCAGAAGAGAGCGCTTTCAACAGTGCGTAATGCGCGTTAGAGCCAAAGGCGTAGCCAATTTTCTTCCCGCGTAATTCTCTGATTAACATGGAACGATTGGCTACAACAGAAGTAAAACCCTGCTGAATTAAGGCGGGAATAACAGTGTCCATAGTTGCAGCGGCAGTGATGGCAGGCATGTCACCTCCTATGCCAACATCAATATTGCCCTTCCGCAGAAACCAATTTACATCACCTCCCTTGAAAAATGCGTAAAAACGAACTTCCATTCCCAACGCTGACAAATCCTTGCGCAATACAGCATCACGTTTCATGACCTCAGTGATAAATCCGGTTGGTGAATAAAGAGGCTGGACACCCAGATTGATAACATTTTCTGCGTTATTAAATTTGTATTTGGAGTAGACAGGGTGATGAGAAAGATCCGGCGTTTTAACGATAGATTGATCTTCCGCTTTACCCGTTTTGAGCAAAGCGGTGTGGATCATTAGTATCAGACATGCTGCCAGAAATGTATAAACAACTCTTTTTATTTTCATCTTAATGATTACCTGTATTTTCCAAAGAACTGATAACCGGTTTGATAAAATGTTATTTACCCTGAATTGAGATAATATTAAGAAATATTGTCATTCTGAATAGATCCTAAACTATATCCAGAAGCTTCGGTTTCAGAATCTTTAGTTTTAAGTACTTAGATGAGTATTATATTCCGTATCAAGTCAGGAATGACAGTCCCCGGGCAAAAGACACCGAGAACTCTTCTCGGATAACCTGTTATCTGGTGATACCATGAAGGTACAAAATTCTGGTAAGAATTTACAACTATCGAGAGGTTAAAAGATAGTCGGAATTATACATATATTGTATTTTTTAGCAAATAGAATTTAGGGGATTGGCTGGTTCTGAATATATATCTTAATGATAATTCCAGAGTGCTACTCTATTGGGAAGGATGTGGTAGAACGGCTGCCGAGGGTTGTCATTCAATAATAATTCTTTATTTACAATTATCTGGATAACGCCTCGGAATGCTTATGCAAGAACATAGTGATGAAAAGCAAGTTGATTATATTGAAATGGAATTCTTCATCTTATTAACAAGCAGGATATTGATTTTCTATTTATTCGTTAGCTAACTCTTTAGTAGATACCATAATTCTACCTAAAAAAGAGCAACCCAATCCCCCTCCAAACAAACCACCTTTTAGAAAAGGAGGAAGAGGAGAAAACATGGAGGGGGATTGGGTCATTTAGAATATTCCTTTGAGTAAATTACTAATTCTCACACAAAAGATAAACAGCGACTCTTAGTTTTTGTTCTCTTAGCGGCACTGCGTGAGGCCATACTTTGTCCTTTTGCCAGAACGAGAAAATTGCTAAGGAATTATTCTTCATTTTCATGCTTGTCGCATTTATAACTTTTGATATACTACAAAACTAAATGCCGCTGGTTCAATTACTATCTTCCTGCATTTGAAAGTTGGCCTCCCTGCCATACACTCTGTGATTGAACCAGCAGCTTATAAAAAAGCGTGTACAAAATCTAACACAAACCCCTTATTCGATTTCCAAAAACCTACTCAGATTCCTTACAAATACGTCTCTAATTAATAAGTAAGTCTAATCGTATAATATCAAAATATATGCCAATGGCAGCAAACAGCCTGATATTTTCTATTTAGAATGTAGATACGGAGTAACTCTCGCAATTAACATAACTTACAAATATTCTAAAGAGGTTAATTAATGTATCGGTTGAGTGAACAAAGCTGAATTTTTAGAAAATCTATTGTGCCATGGCGCAATAGTGAGCCCGCATATGTGTGCCACGGCACACTATCAAAAGCATATATTATTGGTGCTATCTACCTGATCTTCGCCTCAATATTGTAATCTTTAATCTTTCTATAGATGTTGCGCCTGCTAATGCCCAACAACCTGGAAGCCATAGTTTTGTTGCCAGCTGATTTTTCAAGTGCCTGTATAATTGCCAGTTTTTCATCAACTCCCACATTCTTGAAAAGAGTTGTCTTTGTTGCAAAGAAGCTCTCAAAGACTGGCGGTAGATGCTTAAGCGTAATGGTTTTCTGGTGACACAGGATAAATGCATGTTCCAGCGCATGTTCCATCTCCCTCACATTACCAGGCCAGGAATAATCCATAAACACCTTCTGGACGTCCGTAGATATACCAAAAATATCCTTGTTTATGTTTTTATTGAATTTTTTAACGAAGTGGTCTATCAGGAATGGAATATCTTCTTTTCTTTCTCTTAATGGAGGCACACATATTTCTACCACATTAAGACGATAGTAAAGATCTTCACGGAATTCACCTTGTTCTATTTTTTCACGAAGGGCTTGATTTGTACAGGCAACCACCCTGACATCAACCTTAATAGATGTTGACTCTCCCACACGTTCAAAGGTTTTCTCCTGTAGAACCCTCAATAATTTAACTTGTATCTTAGGCGGCATATCTCCGATTTCATCCAGAAGAATTGTGCCGCCATCTGCCATCTGGAATCTACCAATTCTATCCTTTACGGCCCCGGTAAATGAACCTTTGATGTGTCCGAAGAGTTCGCTTTCAAGTAAGTTGTCAGACAGAGCAGAGCAATTTACCTTAACCAGAGGCTTATGGTTACGTCCTCCTTTGTAATGTAACGCTTCGGCTACCAGCTCCTTACCAGTACCACTTTCACCAGTAATCAGAACGGTACTTTGAACATCAGCAAGATCTTCTATGTAGGAATAGATTCTCTGCATCTTTTCACTTTTGCCAATAATATTATGAAGACGCTGGCGCTCTTTCATTTCTTTCTCAAGACCGGCCAGATGAGTTTCGTCTCTTACGACTAAGACAGCACCGTTAAATATTCCCTGATTATTAATGAGTGGATATGTATTAACGGTTACAACCTGCTGAGGGCATGATCCTTGCCTGCACTCCAGATGGTATATTTCAATCGGTTTTTTTCCATTAACGGTTTCTGCAAGAGCATCTATACACCTTCCCTCGCAATGTGCCAGGAGAGATTTAAATGATTTTCCGATAGAATCACGAGACAGGTGACAGATACTTTCAGCTGCCTCATTGATTTCTATAACAATCATATCTTTATCTACAGTTATGATTGAATCCTTTACACTCTTGAAAATAGCCTCAAGGTTTGAACGGTATTTTTCCTTTTCGTCTGCCAGCGTTTTATGCTTCATTGCTGTCTTTGTTATGTGCATTAACGAATCCAGCTGGACGGGCTTTGAAACATAGTCAAAAGCCCCCAATCGAAGCGCATCTGAAGCCGTATCAAAATCGGGTGCTGCCGTAATCATAACAACCGGACAGTTAAGTTTTCTCGTCTTAACCTCCTTCAGGATATCGATACCGGATTTACCTTTCAGGTTAATATCTGCCAGGATTAAATCAATATCAGATTCGTCAATCATTTTAAGAGCATCACCGTAATCTATGGCAGTAGCAACCTCGTATCCCTCTTCTAAGAAAAAGTCTTCAAATGTAAATCTAATATTTTCTTCGTCGTCTATTATGAGAATTTTTGCCATTGTCTCTGCCTCATTCCTTGCACCCTTTCAAGGCGCGATGAGTGGTTTTTTATACTCTGTGGCTAACACCTTCTTAAACGACAAACAATATGCCAAAATAGTTTAAAAAAGAATTAACCTACTCATACACCCCACTTCTCAACTTAAGTATCTAATTCATATCTGTTTACACATTCTCATTCTCGCATTATTAAGGCCTGTTTTTACCAATCACATCTTTCGACCACTAACCATAAGTGTGCCATGGCACACTTATGTGCCGTCACGCTATTGTAGCATGGCGCACTTGTTAATCAATATTATTGCAGAATTACACCAATTCATAATTTCAATGACTCAATTTTCATAAATCTTCTGTTTCATTTTGCCTTGACAATATTTTCATGTAAAATTATAATCTGCTTGAGTTTATCGCAAATAATAATTGAATAAAATAATTAATTTATCAGTCTGGCCATGGACGAAAAAGTCTCATTCAGAAGCTATTTAAAGGCGACCAAGGGCGTTATAGGAAAATTCCTCTCTACACCCTCTTTTTTTGCTATACCAAGGATCAATATCCTCCTATTTATTGCAACTTTTTGCACCACTTACATAATGAACGGCCTCGGTTATGCCATTTGTATAATGGTAATTCTGTTTGCACATGAAATGGGACATTTCATTATGTGCAGAAAGTATCGCGTAGACGCATCATGGCCGTTCTTTCTCCCGTTTCCCTCTTTTTTTGGTACTCTCGGTGCAGTCATCAAGATGAAGGGCCGCATTCCCAGCAAACGCGCTCTATTTGATATTGGTGTTGCAGGTCCAATAGGAGGTCTGATTTTTGCAATTCCAATCACTCTAATCGGATTATATCTTTCAGAAGTTCAACCTATTCCAAAGGACGCAACCAGTTATTTAGGATTGGGAGAACCTATACTCTTTTCACTCTTTTCAAAAATGATGGTAGGCGAGGTATCAGAGGGTTTTGATATCATCTTAAATCCAATTGCCTTTGCAGGGTGGGCAGGACTTTTTGTTACTGCACTTAATCTGATGCCCATCGGGCAGCTTGACGGCGGTCACGTCATTTATGCATTAATAGGAAAACATAGTGCCATTGTAT
>Ga0209361_1001452_pt1 | contig 15806 bp, 19 predicted proteins | sample SaaInlV_200m_DNA_3_FD_184657 | JGI IMG/M metagenome (GOLD analysis project Ga0209361, IMG submission 184657) | Marine microbial communities from expanding oxygen minimum zones in the Saanich Inlet - SI037_S4LV_200m_DNA (SPAdes) (version 2) | ecosystem: Environmental > Aquatic > Marine >... | reverse complement strand
GTTTTGAGTTTAAATCGTGGACAATCTTGTACATTTCAACAATTTTATCTTCTTCTTTTGATAAATTTACTAGTATCTTTGCCATGTAACATGGTGTTACAAGAGATAATATATAAACTTTTTGGTAGTTTTTTATAAATCCAGGTAAAATATTTAATGTAGACTTACTTTGAAATACTCTATGAGATTTACAAAGATTGCACCATTATTACTTACTTCATTATTAACAGCACCAAATTCTTTAGCTGCACCACCTGTTGATTTAGATGGGGATGGAATTCCAGCATTTAGAGACTGTGATGATACTGACCCTAGAATTAGGCTTCCATTAAGGTGGTATTTAGATTCGGATGGAGACGGATTTGGTGATTCTTCAAGTATGACTCCTTCTTGTACACCTTTATCTGGATATGTTAGAAATAGTTCAGATTGTGATGACACCAATCCTTTTATTAGGAGACCATTAAGACAATACTTAGATTCTGATGGAGATGGTTTTGGTGATATTTCAACAAGAGTACATCATTGTGGAAGACTTTCAGGCTATGTTAGAAATAGTTCAGATTGTGATGATACTGAATTTTTAGCTAATCCTGGTTTAGAAGAAATTTGTAATGATGGGATTGATAATGATTGCGATGGCACCCCTAATGATTGTGAATTAATTGGAGACATCTACTTATCTGATTCTCATTCAACGTTTACTGGAGAAAATGGTTCTGATTATGCTGGATTCTCAGTATCTGGAGCAGGAGATGTAAATGGTGATAGCATCAATGATATTTTAATTGGTGCTCATGGTGAAGATTCAGGAGGTAGTTCTGCCGGAGCTAGCTATTTAGTTCTTGGTCCAACTTCAGGTAATGTTGATTTGTCTCTTGCTGATGCAAAATTTATTGGAGAAGATACATCTGACTCTTCAGGAAATCCCGTATCAAGTGCAGGGGATGTTAACAACGATGGCTTTGACGATATATTGATTGCAGCATATGGTGATGATACCAATGGTTCTTATGCAGGTGCAGCATATTTAGTATCAGGACCAGTTACTGGTAATTTGGACTTATCTCTAGCTGATGCTAAATTGTTGGGTGAAGCAGCAAATGACCAGGCTGGTTATTCTGTCTCAAATGCAGGAGATTTTAACTATGATGGATTTGATGATTTACTTGTTGGTGCAACTGGTGACGATACCAATGGTTCTAGTGCAGGAGCAGCATATCTGATATTTGGTCCAGTTACTGGTCAAGTTGAACTTTCATCTGCAGATGTCAAATTCCTAGGAGAAGACACAAATTATTTTGCAGGAGATACAGTTTCAGCAGCAGGTGATATGGATGGGGATGGTTTTGACGATGTATTAATCGGTTCATCTAATCAAAGCACAGTGAGGGATTATGCAGGGGCAGTATACTTAATGCTGGGACCTACGAGCGGCCAGGTTGATTTATCTTCTGCAGAAGCAAGTCTTATTGGGGAAGATGAATATCATTATGTCGGTGAACACAAAAGTAGTTCTGGAGATATTAATGGCGATGGTCATAATGATATAATAATTGGTACTGGAGAAGATGACACTAATGGCTACAAATCAGGTGCAGCATATTTGGTTCTTGGGCCTGTAAGTGGACAGATTGATTTATCATCGGCTGATGCAAAACTATTAGGTGAAAGGACTACAGACCAAGCAGGCCATTCAGTATCATATGTTGGAGATATTAATGAAGATAGTTTTGATGATATTATTGTAGGTGCAAATAGTGAAGATTCAGGTGGTACTAATGCTGGGACAGTATATCTTGTAACAGGACCAATTAGTGGGCAGATTGATTTATCATCGGCTGATGCAAAGTTTATTGGTAATGCTTATGATGTGGCAGGTCATGATGTTTCTGGCCCAGGCGATGTAACGGGGAATGGTTTAGATGATATCTTAATTGGTGCATACAATTCTTCTACAGGAACAGTGTATTTAATTGAAGGGACTAATGGATATTAAAGCTAATTTTACTAAGCAAAGAAAAAAATTAAATTAAAAAAAATAATTGTTCATTTATCCTCATATGGCACAATATTTATTTGAACGTTACCTTCACTTATCTTTTCCAATCGTTCTAATTCTTCAATCAAAGATAAGACAAATGCTGGAGATATTAAACGATTATTTCTAAATTCATCCCTTAATTCATCTCTTTTTTTCAAGTAACTTAAAATCTCTTCAACAAAATATGAATTATAACAAGTTTTAACTTTCTCATTAATCCATGAATCTTTAGCAGAATCTGAACTTTTAATCATGAGTTCTTCATAGTCTTCTTCACTTATTTTTTTATCAAACTTCATAAGCATTAACTGATAATGGTATTCTGCTAATTGCTCTCCATTCAATCTTTCAAATATTTTTCTTAATTGCAAATTTCAACACCTCCAATTGTGCACTTACTTTTTCTTCTTGTACTGTTTTTTGAATTGAGTTGACAGTCTGACATGCATACAGAACTAACTTCAACCATTTTCTAATCTCGTCTGGATTAGAACTATTATTTGACATTTCTAAACATTTATCTCTACATTGAACTGCAGTGTCTTCATTCCCTCTTATTGATAGGGGGAGGGGGGTATCCCCTTCCTTTAATGGCATCTCTCTAAAAAATTCAGGGTCTCTTTCACCTGTAGGGATTAAATTAGGGTTCATTTTGATTTTAAACCTTCACTGTAGACTGTGCTCAAAATAGTTGCACTCTGCTCATTAGCTGAAGAGTATCTTTTGTTAAAAGAGCTTCTTAGAGCAGAAATTAGGACCTCAACTGTATCAAGATAAAGTCTATGCTTATTAGAATCTATGACATGAAATAATTCATGCATTATTGTTTTATCAAGTAAGTCTTGGTCCATCCTAAACCTTACCAACATTAGCTCATTAAAAGTGATTGTAGCTTCTAAGTAATTTGATTTAGTTTTAGTTCTTGCAAGTACTTCTTCGGGCAATTCATCAAACCGGACATTAATAATCCAAGAAGATAAGCACATCTTTCTTTTATATTCTTTAACTTTTTTAATTACTAATCCCTTATCATTTGACATCATACATACCCCCTTGTTACTAACTTATAGAATGATGGGCCTTGTTCCAGTAATTGATAATTCACCTTATTTCTAAAGTTAGAATTCTCTGGATGCTCCACTTTAAAAGTGCATTTTGGACATACTGCTTCGAGTACTATCATATTCTTGTGGTCATGAATTATGTGCTTACAATTTGATATTGGTATGTTCTTTTTGCACTTGCCACAATTCATAAAGGCTTGTTGTTCAGAACAAACCTTTTTTTGCAATATGTTTCGTTCATCTTGCACCTTTTTTCTATGTTCTGCTTTTAAACTTCGTTCTTCTTCCTGGATTGCAAGTTCAGTATCATTTACACTCCTTTGCAATTCTTCATGATATTTTAATTCCGCTTTTTGTAAGCTTAATTTTTCTTTTAAATTATCTAATATTTTCATTTTTATTTATCCTCTAATTTTTATACAAGCTTGTAAAGTGCTTGTTTTGTTTATCCATATAGAGAATAGTAGTAAACAAACTAATGGTTTGTTTACATGATTAATTCTCTGAATATTATGGACCATTATTTACTTCATTTGCTTTGTTTATTTACTCATAGAATCACCCCTTATAACAGAATATTTCCCCTTGGATTCTTGTTTTATTTTACCTAAATCAACTAAAATTCTTAATCCAGCATAGAATGTATTATTCTTATAACCCTTATCTTCCATCACCTCTTTTAATTCACCAGATTTAAACTCAGAAAGGTTATTTTCATGGAGGTAACATATTGTTTTATCTGCGCATTTTTCTTTAAGAGTATTTGTGTTTTTATGTAATTCTTTATACTCTAAAAACATAGATTCTGGACTACCATCAAAGGAGATGCCAAACTTATTATCTTCCTCACTAATGTGCCTTGCTTTACCAATCTCAACCATAACAGAACCAGGACGTTTCTTTTCAAACATCAATATACTTTCAGCTGCAGCAATAAAATCACCTGAACCTCTGAGTGAATTAATCCCTTTACCTGATTTGGTAGTGTGATGTAAAATTAAAAAAGCTAAATCTGAATAATTTTTAAATATTGATTTTAAGTTCTCAAACAAAACCCTCACATCTTTTGATTTATCTTCTTCACCATTCATACACCTAACCATAGAATCAATTACAACAAGCCTGATGTTATGCTTGATTATTGTTTTCTTCAAAAACTCTATTGACTCATCAGAGTCTAGTTTTATTCCTTTAAATATTGAAATAAAGATGTTATCAAAACAATAATCACCTTGACTTAACATCTTAAATCGGTTTGGCAAACAGACCTCACCATTCTCTTCATCAACATAAAGAACATTACATTTAGATGTTTCAAATACCTCTAAAAAATGATTTCCAGATGATACAGATAAAACAATTTGCATTGCTGCCCAAGTCTTATAACACCCAGAAGCGCCACCCAACATAGTAATCCCTCTTTCAGGGACTAAATCTTGAACTCGCCATTTTAATGGTGGAAAACCAACATCAAAAATATGTTTAAGAGTAACAACATCATTAGAATCTAACTCATTTTTAAAACAAGAGAGTAATTCTTGATATACCTCATATTCATGTCCAGGATAAGCATCTTTAATGTGGTAATAAACTGCAACTTCTTCTGGACCCATATCAAATGAATATTTGAACTGGTCAATTCTTTCTTCAAAAGCATTCGCTTCACTTACTATCTCTAATAGTTCATGAAGTAATCCAGATGATTCCTCTAAGTTTAATCCAGACCTAACACACATGCCTCCTAAAGCAAGAATTAATTTATTTCTTACTCCTGCAGTATAATACTTTTTCCAGAAAGAGATTAACTTTTTCTTATTAACATCTTCAATATCAATCTTTTGAACGTTCAACTCATTATCTTTCTTTGAACTTTCAATAACTTTGTCCATTAATCCGATATCTATTGGAATAATATTGCCTTCATGTCTAAAAATTTCTTTTTCAATAGCGCCATTATACTTTGCCTTGTAGTGTGGTTTTCCTTCAATGGAGATTAATCGATTATGATTAATGCAACCTCTGTCGATATTAATCAAACCTTCTCCATCAAAATTAATTTTAGCAAGCAAATTGTCTAAAAAAATATTTTTATATTGCAAAGCATAGGAGGAACCATAATATTGTAACCCATCAATTTTCAGCCTTAAGTGGTCAGATTTTCCCCCATGACTTGTAATATAAAAAGAGGCATTAGCATTAACAAAATACTCCTTTAGCTTTCTAATATTCTCTGCAGCTAACTCTTGACATTGTTCAAATACTGGGCCAGATTCATCTTTAGTTAAAAAATCAAATTCCAAGATTGCTTCATTTTTTTCTATAGGTCTAAGATTATGTAGTTTACTCCATTCTGCCGAGTTCATTTTTTGTAACCTCTAAACTCAACGTCGGTATCAATTATTGACAACACTAAACTTTTAGAAATCGTATACTTTCTTTTGTCAGTTCTGAAGTGTATGAAATTATCATCTTCATGGACAATTATCCCTAACAACACATTATTCCTAGTTTGTTGTCCAAGATTCTTGTAAATTATTTTTTGACATTTCATTTCTATTTTCCTCGTTTAAATTTCTAAAAACAAAAGCTCTAAATACTCTAATTTCCTCAGGAAACTTTTGTTCTACTTCTTCTGGCAACTGTACCATTTTTGTTTTCATTTTTCCACCTTCAATGTTAAACTGCCATCGTCGTTTAGAAATACATTTAAAGGAGAACCAGCCACTAACTTATGATGCTTAACCCATATTGCTGGAATTGTGACTTGGAGACTTCCTCCTGCTGCAGTAGTTTTTCTAACAGTTGATAATGACATAAGTTCTAGATATGTAGGTCTGTTTATAATTAGTAAAATCCAATTAGAATCCCTCAAGGATTATTTTTAGAAAAGTTTAAATAAAAGTTCTACTTAAGTTGTACTAATGAGCAAAATATTAACACTTGGGGGAAATCAAGAAGCAATTGTAAATTGTTTGTTGTATGCACCTAGTGATTGGAAAAAAAGAATAAAAGTTAGTACTATGAAAGAACCAACCAACATCCCTCTTTTTCAGGAGGGATGGGTCACAGTTGATTTTATTAAACAAAATTCATTGGTTTCAGTTGCACAGACAAGGGATTTAAAGAACCGTTTGTCAGAAGAAAAAAAAATTTTAGAAATTAGTGAATTCAAGTACTTAAACAAAAAAGATTTTCTAAATAAGAAATTAGGTAGAAAATATGGTTTCTCTTCAAGAGAGATGTATCGTTTAAAACAAGATAGCAATACTTTCAAGAAGTTATTTTCATATTATTATCATAAAAAAGAGCATTGGTTTTTCTTAAATTCAATATATTGTAAAACTAATATTAATAACCCTTTAAATGACAAATGGGTTCACTCTTTAAGATTTGTCAGCAACAAAATGATTAAAAACCTTAAAGAGAAAAAAATTGATTTAAAAGAAACAAAATATATCCCCCCTGCGTTATTATATCTAATTTATAATGACAATCAAAAAATAAACCAGGATTGGGAGACATATTTTGAATATTACAAAGATAAGTGTTTTAGTATAAAATCAAGCAGTATTTTGGCATTTTTAGATTTATTAAAAGCATTTTGGACCTATGAATTATTTAATATGTCAAAATATAACAAAAAAAAAGGTTACAATAAATTTTGTAAAGAAACTCTCATAGTAATTAATGGATTGATAGAAGATATAAAGAAAAATTCAAAACCACTAAAAAACAAGGAGGCAAGTAAGAAGAAATAGTTGTTCCTGCCATTAAAATCAACCCCGTTGAGTAATTCGCGGGGCGTTGGCGTTCTTACTTTTGATCCAATATCCGAAACTTTAGTTGCGTGATTTCTAACCCTGTTGCGATAATAGGCAACTGTGCCAACAGCATTGTGGACAACCCTTAAATATGTCCTTATCTTCAATTAAATTATGAAAATTGACCCTTACCACAGCAAAGAAAAGTATGAAAATTGGCTCAAAAAAGGTGGTTTTAAAGATCTGTCTGAAGAGAATTCAAAGATTCTTTTGGAATACTTAGAAGATATGAGAAATGGTTATAATGTAACTCGTCCGGGTCCAAGAAGTTACATAAGGTTAAATAATCTTAGGCAGAGATTAAGATGGATTTCTTTACAACTAAAAAAACATTATAACATTGATGATATGACTAAGATCTCTAAAAGGGAGATAACTTGCTTTTTTAATGATTTGATGCGAAATGGTATAATCAAGAACAAGTTTGGTAAACTTTACAAATCGGTTGCTGATTATGCTAACACTTTCAAAGCATTTTGGCATTGGTATCAAAAAAGGCAAGAAGATCTTGATCAGCCAGTAAAAGATATTACTATTTACATTGATATGAGCCCTGTAAGCGAGAGGAGTTTTGTTTATCTTACTATTGATGATGTTAAGAAAATGGCAATGCAAGCTAGTTTTTATTACAGGACATTGATCTGGTTTTTGTTTGATAGTGGTATAAGGGCACCAACTGAATTAATGAATATTAAAGTTGAAAATTTAAGATTAATTGAATCTGGTCATTATGAATTAACAATCAGAGAAGAAGTTTCAAAAACATTTGGAAGAAAACCTAAATTAATTCTTAGTTCTGAAATTCTTAAAGAATATATTGAAATAAATAATTTAACTTCAGAAGATTATATTTTTTACAAAAGACCTGGAACTATGACAAAATATATCAGAAATCTTGCATTAAAAAGCTTAGGTAATAAAAAAACTAGGGGGGGAGAAGAGATTAGAAGGATAAGCATGTATGATTTCCGACATTCTTCAGCTTGTTACTGGTTACCACGTTACAAATCTGAATCAGCATACAAATTTAGGTTTGGTTGGAAAGAGAATAAAATGATTCATTATTATACTAAACTACTTGGTATGAAGGACACTATACAAGAAAATGATATTATTCTATCTGATGTAGGTAAATCAAAAATGGGACCTCAAATTAGTGTAGTAAACAATTCAGCAGAGATCATGGGAAGTAAGTATGAATCTGAAATTAAAGAAATGCGAGATGCAATGAAAAAAGAGTTAGTTAGAGAAATACTTAAAGAGCTGAATCTTGGATCATTGAAATAACTTTCTTAAGCAACTTATTGTTTTCATAAATTTTTTCTAGCAATAATGTGTCCCTTTCTAACAATTTATGTCTTACAAATTCTGAGATTGAGATATAACTATTCTCTTTTACATTTTTAGTAATTTGGAAATACTCTTCTTCAGTAAATCTAAAATGTATTTTTCTATTCCTCCTTTTCATTGTAACCTATTCTCCGCCATCTGTAAATATTCTTCGTTAATTTCAAATCCAATAAATTGTCTATTTAATTGTTTAGAAGCAACCGCGGTTGTTCCTGAACCCATGAAAGGATCAAGAATTAAATCATTTTCATTTGAGCTTACTTTGATAATTTGTTTCATCATTTCTAACGGTTTTTCAGTAGGATGTTTAGTATGTTTTTTTCCTAACGCATGTTGATAATAATTAACACATTCTTGTTGAGAAATAAAATTGAAAGTTTCAGGTTTTCCTTTAGAAACGTATAAACATAACTCAAATCCATTACGCCAATTTTTTTTATGAAAACTTGGAAGTGGGTTACGTTTCACTATTGCTAACATATTTCTTAGAATAAAGCCTCTCTGTAAACACTTCCTGATAAAGTAGCCCACATCTTCATTTGCTAAGAACATGTACATAGAACCACCTTCTTTTAGCACACGATAGCATTCACTGATTACTTTTATTATCAAAAGATCGTAATCGAATGGATGAAACATGTCCCACTTGCCCCAAGCTTCTTTTGTTGAAACAATTTTATCACCAACTTTCGTAAGTTTTGTTGAAGAAGCTATGTTGTATGGAGGGTCAGTGATTACTAAATCTACAGAATTAGAATCTAATTTCTCTAAACCTTTGATACAATCAAGTTGATGAATTTTGTTTGTTTCAAGCATGGAACTAGTGTAAAAATAGCAAATATTTAGTTGTAACGAACCCCCTGTGGCACCCCTCACAGCACCCCCAAGATTTGTTTAGTTACTGGATTTAACATCGCGATTAAGAGAAAGTTAATTTCTCCCGCGAGTGTAACGAGCTGGATGAGAAATTAATTTGGGAAAATCCTGCAAGGATTTTCTCTTTAATCGCTGTTATACGTTTTTTCTGCAAGAAAAAAAGCCGTAGGCTCAGTTAAATTTTCACGTTAATAAATTTCTCCGTAGGAGACTATATGTGCGTAGCACGAGGGAGAGTCCAGATTTTTTGTTTCTTTTTATAAAAAAAGAAAAGAGGGGGTTTTATTTTGATTCTTTTTCTAAAAGAATGTTATAGGATTATATCTTTAAGTGTTCCTTGTTTTACCAGTTCAATATTAAGTAAATAGTCATTATGCAAAAAGGTTTCAAATAACGATTTTTTCGTTGTTTTCCAACCTAATCCATCAGTAATCCAAATTAAATCTATTCCTTGCTTTTTTAAGAAGTCAGATAAATATTGATATTCTCCTGCTGTTGATTTGAGTTTTGATCCTCCTCCACCATAATAATTAGTTTCAATTATGAAAATTTTGTTTTTAGTTTTCTCAAAAACTGCGAAATCAAATATTCTGTTTGTTTTATCAAGTTCAATATCAAAATTCCATTTTTCTTTAATTTTCTTTTGTGTTGCCTGAGGAATGTAATCTAAATTATTTTTTTCTGCAAATTTTTGAATAATATTTTCAACAATACTTTCCATTGATTGCCCAGTTCTGTTTTTTCTTGCGTTTGTATCCATTCCAACTTCTACACCAAAACAATAATCAACAATACTTTTCACATCTTTATCTTGAAAAATATCTTTTAGTCCAGATTCTTTAAAGAAATTAATTAAATCTTCTTTTAACTCGGAAGTCAATTCTTTTGTAGGATTAAATAAATCAATTTTACTTTCAGATTTTAATTCTTCAAAATCATCAATTATCTTTAAGTCTTTTAACTTGTTATTTCTAATTGCTATGAGAATTGGTAAAACTTTTCTCACATTTGGATATTCTGAAATTAAACTGATTAGCTCTTTTTCAATATCATCTTTCCCAATTAGAACATTTAAAAGATTAAGTTCTTTTTCAACTAAATGGATATTCTTTTTTACTTTTTCAAAGCCTACAAAATAATCCCATGTAAAAATAGAATCTGTTAATGTTTCAATTAGATATTTAAAAATATCTTTTTCATCTTCCTTTAGTTTTAATTTTTTGTAAGTTTGTAAATATTTCATTTTGAAACCTTGTAATTTGTAACTACAATCTCGTTTATTTTTCCTCGTTTATCTCCCTTACAATTTATCATTCTTCTAGCTTTAACGAAGTGCATATTATATTTTGCATATAAGTCTTTAATAAATTTTGTGTCGCTATTGCTTAGCATTACAAAACAACCTTTTTTATCTAATTTTCCAAAAATTTCTTCTAATAATCTTTGTTCATTTTCCAAAAAAGCACCCTTAGTATATGTTGTAAAACTTTTTTTATTTTTTAATGGTTGATAAGGTGGATCAAAATAAATGAAATCATCTTTTTTTGCAAGATTTAAAACTTTTTCAAAAGACATAACTTTAATTTTTACATTTTTTAATAGTTCTGAAACAATTCTTAATTTTTCTTCTTGAACAATATCTGGATTTTTATAAGAACCCATTGGAACATTAAAACCACCTTTCATATTAACCCTATACAATCCATTAAAACAAGTTTTGTTAAGATAAATAAATCTTGCCGCCATTTCTAAAGAGGGTAAATCTTTTGGATTCGTTGCTCGAATTGTTAAATAATATTTTTTCCCTTCGGCTAGATGATATTCTCGATGTTGCTTTAATTCTACAATTAACCTTTCAACATCTGTTTTAATTATTTGATAAGCATTAATTAATTCTTCATTAATATCTGAAAGAATAATCTCTTTTGGTTTGTAGTTTTGAATTATATGAAAGAATACTGCCCCACTTCCAACAAAAGGCTCAATATATCTTTTAAATTTTTTAGGAAATAATGGCTCAAATTGTTCTATAAGTTGTCCTTTGCCACCTGCCCATTTTACGAATTTTGGAATTTGTTTACACATGTTTATCAATTACCTCTTTTTATATATAAAGACTCTTATTTCATTAGAGCATTTATCCTTTTTATAGTTAATCTTAGGAAATCTTCCTCCTTATCAATTCCTATAAATTGTCTGTTTAACATCGTTGCAACAACTCCTGTTGTTCCAGATCCATTAAAAGGATCTAAAATGACTGCGTTTTCATTTGTTGAAGATGAAATTATTCTTTTTAATAATTCTATTGGTTTTTGAGTTGGGTGTTTTCCGAAAGTTTTTTCACTCATTGGGGTTAAAGGGATGTGCCAAATACTACGCATTTGTTTTCCTTGTGGTGCAACTCTATCATTCCATTCTCGCATAAGACCATAATTAAATGTGTGTGGAATTTTGGTATGTTTTCTTGCCCATAATAAAGTTTCGTGAGCATGAGCAAAATATTTACAACTTAAATTTGGTGGAGCATTTGGTTTAAACCAGCTAATTTCATTAAGTAATTTGAAATTTAATTTTTGTAATGAAAAGCCAACTTGGTAAATATTGTGCATTGTCCCAGAAATCCAAATTGTTCCATTATCCTTTAAAACTCTACGACAAGATTTAATCCAATTTTGAGTAAATTCAAAATCTTTTTCCAAGCCTTGCGATTTATCCCAATCTGCTTTATTTACTGAAACCATTTTTCCCGCCTTGCAAGAAATTCCCCCATTTGATAAAAAATAAGGAGGATCTGCAAAAATCATATCAACAGAATTTTCTGGTAAAGAATTGAGAACACTAATACAATCGTTATGAAAAAGTTGTACTGAATTTGATTTAAAATAAGGTATCACCATGTATAGATAAAGTAAAGACTTCTTAATATAAACTTTGTTATTCGTTTTCTGAAAATTTTTCAATAATCTTGTCTTCTATTTTTTCAGCAAGTTCTTTTTTCTGAAAAACTTTTACTTTATTTTGAGATTCATCCATTAATTCATTAACAGAGGAATTTATAATTTCTAGAAAATCTTTTATTTTATCTAAATCGACAAATTCTTTTAATGTGTCTTCATTTATTTTAAATTCACTAGAATTAATATCCTTTTCTTGCAAGGTGAATAATATTTTAAAAGAATGGAATAAATGAAATTTTGCTCTTTGAGAAATATCTACCAGTTCTTTATCTATTTCTATTTCTTCTTTTTTAAATTTGAGTTTTATTTGCCTTAATCCTTTTAGTAAATTTGAAAAGGCATTATGAATAAAGATAACTGTTTCACCGTTTAAATTTCGATTAAATATGGAATTATAAATCTCATCGTTATTGAATATTTGAGCTTTTTTATTTCTCGCTTCTGCGGGTTTATCTTTATAAAAAGAATAATAACGTTGGGCAAAATCATAATTATCTATTATCTTTGATTTATCGTTTTCTTGGATAAATTGGTTCCTTTTTCTTTGGTAATAATAGTTTTTTAATTTTACCTCATCACCAATTAGTTTTTGTATCTCATCATTTGATCTTAAATCTCTTTTACTTACAGGATTCTGACTATTTGTTGAATCGGTAATTAATTCGGCAAGTTCATCTTCTGCTTGGAATACTTTAACTATTATTTTTACTTGATCTATATTCCCAGTCTTTTCAAGTGCTTCTTTTAGGGCAGAAGTTGTTTGTGCTCCATTCACAATTTGAAAATCCTCAAGATTTAAACACATATTTTCAGTTTGTGGGCTTGCTTTTGTATATTTTTTACAAACAATGGTTATTCCATTATTTAAAAACCAAAATTTATCTCTATTGTCTTCGCTAACTGCACTTTCTATAATTTTTTTGTTGATTAAATTTTCGCCCAATGAATATCTAATATTTTTTTGAAATAATTTGTTTCCATACTTTTCGAATAAATCAACTAATTTTTTACCTTCAATGGTGGAAATAAACCCTTTTACATCAGGGGTGGGGAATTCGAAAAATTTCCCGTAAAAAGTAACATTTTCTGTAATTGTCAAGGTTTTACTCTCATCATAAAGTTTGTACAAATCTAATAACCCGCAGTTAATTAAGTTTATATTGTCTTTGAAATGGTTTCCCTCTAACCATCTTAGCCATACCTCATTAGTTCTTTGTGCAATTTCTGAACCTAAATGGCATACATAAAAATTAACTTTATTAAGAATATATCCTTTTTCAATTAAATTGTCATATTCCTCTTTTTTACGTTTTATTTCTTCATTCACAAATTCATTTTCTTCTGAATTTCCAAATAAATAATCAAAAATATTTTTGAATTTATTTATAATTGATTCTCCTACCTCTACATTATAAACTTGTTTTTCGCAATCTGTTTTATTATATTTCCCCTGTATTAAATTTATTTGAAATTCTTTATCTTCATCATTAACATTTAAATAAATAGCATCTGCCCCAAGATCATCATACCCATCAGTTAATAATTCATCTATTTCCTCTAATTTTAAATTGAATATTAATGAAGAACAAAATCTTAAAAATGATAAGCTTTCTTTCTCGTCTTCAAATAATTCTTTGATTTGTGTAACTTGTGCTTTTATTTGGTTAAAATATAAATTTGAGTAGTCCATTATAAGAAAAGATAAGAATTAATATATAAATGTTCTTCTGTTTTTTGTTTTGAAAATGTTTTTATAAATCTCTTTTCCGCAGAAAAAACTATCTGTCCGAAGGACTAAAACCCCCTCTTATAAAATTCTTTTACAAAGTAAAAGTCTATATGTGCGTAGCACGGACTCTCCCTCTTTTTGTTTCTTTTTTCTAAAAAGAAAGTAAGTGAAAATTTAATTGCGTATAACATCAATTAGGCGAAGTTGTGAAAAATTTCTTACTTCAACGCTTAATTCTCAATTATTTTGAGTGCATATACTTGTTTATACACCAATTATGTGACATATGTTTTAGATATATTTTTTAAAACTCATTCTAACTCAATCACCAACTTAACTTTTTTCCCCACCTGTAATTTACAATTTACTTCTTTGCCTTCAAAGAATCCTTCTGCATGCCTTAGGTGTTTTATTAAGTACAGATATGGTATGCCTTTCTTAACTTGAACTTTCCTAGTAAATTCAAATATAGTTTTATCAATCAAATGGTCCTCCCATCTATCGTTTTTTAACAAAAATACAGAGATACTTAATTTTGCCGATGAAAAACATTAACATTTGTTAATAAATCTAAAAATGTTTACATATGTTAACTTTTTTTACCGAAATGTTTTTATACTGTTTTAACTTAAAAGTTACAAAATGAAACAATTTGATGAACTTGATCTTAAAATTCTTGAAGTGTTAAAAGAAAATTCCAAATTAAGTTTTAGAGAAATTTCTAAGATTACGAAAATTAATCCTACTACTGTTATGCAAAGGATTAAAAAAATGGAAAATAAAAAAATTATTAGAAATTATACTGTTGATATTGATTATAAAAAATTAAATGTTGGTATTTCTGCTTATATTTTAATCAGTAATGATTATAATCTTATTCGTGACCAATTAGAAAGTCAAGGATTTCTAAGTAAACAATTAGCACAATTTCCTTTTGTTTCTGACATATGCAGTATCGCTGGTGAAAAAGATATTATCATTAAAATTAGAGCTCAAAACTTAGAAGAACTGAATAAATTTATTGTAATGGTTTCACGTATGAAAGGTATTAGAGATACAGTCACATTAATGATACTGAAAGATGTGTCTGCAGATTTACAAAGCCCAAATGGATTAATCAAATATCTTAGGAATAAAATATAAAAATGGAAGTGAACATATTATTTTTGATGGATTAGGAATTGATTAACGAAAGAATTTTAAACATATTATAACTAATAATAATTATGCAAGTAAATAAAAGTTCAAGACACTCAAAAATAACTGGTAATTTTTCAGAAGAATTAATTCTATATTGGCTTTCTAAGTATAATTTTGAATGTGCTAACGTGGACCACACTGGAATAGATATAATCGCAAAAAACCCACACACTAATGAATTGATGGGAATTTCAGTGAAAAGCAGAAGTAGAAAACAAGGAACCGAAGGAACTTATTTAGGGATAAGTAATGATAATTTTAGAAAAGTTGAAACTGCTTGCAAAGCATTTAATTGTTCGCCCTATTTTGCATTAGTAGTAGATGAAGCAAATAAAATTTATTGCTTTATTTTATCAATGGAAAAATTACTAAAAATGTATCCTAAAGGCAAAAGTGTATGTGCTTGGAAAATGAGTAAAAAAAAGATTCAAGAGTATTATGGGGATACTGAAATAAAATGTTTTGAGTTTGAATATAAAACACATACATGGTGGTAATTAAAATTTAAATAGGATAGTTTATCCAGTTAAATATGTGATTCCTATTCAATTAACTTATTCAATTCATCCACGATCCAAATCATTCCTTCTGTATCTAAACCACAGTACTTAATCAAATTAACTCTGATCACTTCTTTGTGTTCAGAATCGCCAGAAATATGGCTTTGAAAATATAACGCTGAAGCATCAGCCCCATTACTAATATCTAAATCATCATAACCTTTACCAGTTATAGCAGGCATAACTTTCTTAATAGAGTAAGAAC
>Ga0209361_1001419_pt1 | contig 16131 bp, 17 predicted proteins | sample SaaInlV_200m_DNA_3_FD_184657 | JGI IMG/M metagenome (GOLD analysis project Ga0209361, IMG submission 184657) | Marine microbial communities from expanding oxygen minimum zones in the Saanich Inlet - SI037_S4LV_200m_DNA (SPAdes) (version 2) | ecosystem: Environmental > Aquatic > Marine >... | reverse complement strand
AACTCTCCTCGCAGACATACCTGAGTAGTTACCCCGAAAGGCTTTATCGAATACTAGTCCGAAAAGATTCTTTTACCTGCATGACAAAATCTCTTCTTTAAATATTCTTAGGAAACTTTTCGGGCTTCTCATAGGCTTTTCAGGCAGTCTTCTAAATATTCTCTTTCCTCTTTGCAAAAAATGCGCCGAGCAGCATTCCTGATCCCAGAATAGCTGTGATCAAAGAATATAGCGCCATATTTTCCACGAAGTTGTGCGCAATAGAAATGAAGAGATCGTAACCCAAGTCGATAACACTACCAGAAACCCCGATTGGGATTCTGTCCAGAAAAATAATATTGAAAGCCGAGCGCAAGATCGGGCCTGTGAGCAAGCTGAGTATAAGCCCGAGGCCGCCCGCGATCAACATAGGGAGTCCCCACCAACGCAGCCAGCTTTGCAGGGAGCGCACAACAAGCATCGTGATGAGAAAAAGTAAACCAAGTGGCACAAGGGGGCTTAAGCGAATAAAGACGCGTATAGATTGAACTTCAAGAAATTGGCTATTTGAGTTTGCATTTTGTAGAAATGTCTGTGTATCAGGAATTTTCTCCGCAAAAACCTTAAGTTGCGCTTCGATCAGCGGCCTTACCAGAATCAAAGATTCTTCAGCCGGATTACAAAAGACAAGCTCTCCTGTTGTCGCAATATCAAACATATCTTCCAGTGTGCAGGCTGGTTGTGCGGCAAGGAAAGCAAATACTGCATCCGCACCTTTTTCGCTGAGTAATTGTTCTTTGAGTCTATACGTGGAGATTTGAACACTCTCGGCATTGCCATTCAGAAAATCAAAAAGTGCGTCCATGCTTTCTTCGCTAAAGGCTTCTAGTTCACTCTGTGGCAAGAGAGCGGTGAGTAAAATCTCCCAATCTTTTGCCGTCAGATTTTTGAAGAGCGCGAGTTGCTCATTCCCTTCGCCTTCTAACTCCGGATAGCCATGCGCATCAAAACAAGGAGTCATCCTTGCTATTTCTGCATCTGTTGGAGTCCGTTCATTAAAAGCAAGGGTTTGGTATGCCTCGCTGCCAAGTGCATCTTCAAGACAAGATTCGAGCGCAGGGCTTCGTTCTTCAAATCCACATGTAACCGGGTTTGCCTCGCAATCCTGACCGGCTGCCATAAGTACCAATTGATCGCCCAGCACAGCGGGAAGACGCTCATAAATACCTTCGTCTTTGAGTGCCTTTTTATAGGTTTCTGCATTGAAAGCGCTATTTTCGACACTATATAAAAAGAAACTCAGAACCAACGTAATAACAAAAAGCATTGCAGCCAAGGTCGCGATGAATTTGAGAATACCTTTTAGAAAATTAGCCATTCGCCTACCTCCTAAAATGCTCCCACCTCTTGGCGGGAGCATTCTTTTTTAAACTATCTCTATATAATCATCAGTAATTGTTTTTTGTTCACCAAGATTAAGGCTTTCGAGCAATTCTGAAGCCTGTTCAGCCTTGCGTTTAGCATCTCTGCGACTCCAGGTGCGCGTCTTGATCTCTAGGAAGTTGCCCAAGTCGGGTTTGTCGAATTGGTCAAAGTTGATGAAAAACTCTGTCCCCTGGAATTTAACAAGCCAGCGCAAACGTTCCTTTTGGATGACCTGTTCAGATATTGGCTTGAAGTATTCCCGATAAAAACGCAGTGAATTGGTTGCCGGCGCAAGGTAGCGGCTGCGTGAGAGTAACACATCTTTTTTGAACTCCTCTTTACTAGCTTGCCCGATCAGCGTCAGGCGTGCACGGACATCCTTAACATCCCCCTTCGCATCAATGAATTCATCCTCACGATAACGTATGCGCCCCTGAGATGGATCATCGAAGGAGAAGTAAACATCATATTCACGATAACGGCGCGAACGCATAATTTCGAGATCTGAAGCCGCTATCGCAGCTAGGACGTCAACTTGCGAGGCAATCTTGACCTTTGTCTGCACCTCGAAGGATTCCTCTTCCATTGACCCGCCTAAAGCAACCAGCTTCGAGAAAAGCGATTGTTCACGCTCAAGCAGGAAGTCATCAATTTTTTCAGCATATATCTGGGCTTCTTTCATTAGCGCAACTTCATCCAGCGTGAGTAGTTCGCGTTCTCGCATGACGAAAGCACCATTGATCATCACATCGGTGACGTCAGTAGCTTTTGCAGCATAAACCAGTTGAACATAAGCATTATTCGGATCTCGTCGGAAATGGGGCGCGTTATGCGTCTGGAAGATGTCTACCAAGATCAGGTCGGCGCGTTTGCCCGGTTCCAGTGACCCGGTCAGATTTCCGAAGTGAAGCGCCTGCGCCCCGAGACGAGTAGCCATTGTTAGCGCGGTAGCAGCTGGAACGGCGGTCGGGTCGCCACTAAATCCCTTTGCGATAAATGCCGCCAAGCGGATCTCCTTGAACATGTCGAGATCATTATTTGAAGCGGGTCCATCCGTGCCAATCCCAACGCTAACATTCTCATCAAGCATCTTTTGCACAGGCGCGACACCTGAAGCCAGTTTCATATTCGACGATGGGTTATGCGCAACGCCCGCTCCGGCGTGTGATAAGGTGCGAATTTCGCCTGTATCAATATGGACACAGTGCGCGGCAAGCACTTTTGCATCGAAAAGATTTTGTTTTTTAACATAAGGGATAACAGGAATACCCTCTGCCTCGCGCATAGTCTCAACTTCGAAGCTGGTCTCAGCCAGATGCGTGTGAATGGGCACATCATATTCAACAGCCAGCGCGGCGCAGGCTTGCAGAATTTCAGGCGTGCACGTATAGGGAGCGTGAGGAGCAATACCCGGCACAATGAGGGGATGGTCTTTCCAGCGTTCGATAAAGGCGCGTGTATAAACCAGTGCATCTTCATAGGATGCAGAATCCGGCGTAGGGAATTTCATTACAGATTGAGCGCAGAGCGCACGCATTCCGGCTTCGGCGGTCACTTCGGCAATATCGTCTTCAAAGTAATACATATCGGCAAAGCTGGTCACGCCGCTGCGGATCAGTTCCGCGCAGGCAAGTTTTGTTCCCAAACGGACAAATTCAGGCGTAACGAATTCTCGCTCAACAGGCATCATATACCCCATTAGCCAGACATCCAAACGCAGATCATCAGCGAGACCGCGCAAAAGCGTCATCGGGACATGAGTGTGCGCATTGACCAAGCCAGGCATCAGGATTTTTCCACCACAGTCGATCATATCAGCGGCTTCATAAGTATCGAGTATTTCCTCTTCAAGCCCTACAGCAATGATCTTGTCGTCGCTGATAACAATAGCGCCACGATCATATTGATCGAGATTTTCATTCATTGTAAGAATAAGAGCGTTTTTAAAGATGTGATCAGCTTGTTTCATGTACAAACTCCGTTTTTCTATGAGTTAATGGGGTAAGATAAAAGTCCACAATTTTACCATGCGCAAATAGCTTGACGCTGCTTCACTTAGTCGCTAGAATCATGGTGTAACTTAAATAAAGCATAAACAAAGGAAAAAAATGAACGACGAATCTGTCCCTAGTTCTAGCGGGCGCGAAAAGCGTCCATTCTATATGCTCTCTTAGGGTAGATTATTGTCTTATCGCTCTGGGGGAGTTTGAAAGGTATTCTCATGATCTTTAATGCAGAAGAATTATTGACCGTCCTGCAAGACGCGCTTGAGCGCGATGATTTTGATTCCGCGATCCAAATGATCGAAGCTTTGCGCGGACCTGATCAGGCAAGGCTTTTTTCAGAGTTAGAAGATGAAGAACAAAGAGAGTTGCTCCCCAAGCTTGATCTCTCCTATTCAGCAGACATCCTTGAAGACATGGATGACCCTGAAACTGCGAAACTGGCATCCTCCCTGCCCATTGACACTATCGCTCGCATTGTGGACGAGATGGAGCCAGACAAAGCCGTTGACTTGCTTGGCGACTTAACAGAGCAGCAAAAACAGGATGTTTTGGCACGCCTGGATGATGCAGATGGGTTGCGCCCTCTTCTCATTTACCCCGACGAAAGCGCGGGCGGTTTGATGACATCTGCTTTCCTCGCATTGCGCCCGATGATGACCGCAAGAGATGCAGTCGAAGCCCTTCGGCGCTGGAGTCCAGACGCAGATGATGTTTATTATCTTTTCGTGGTTGATGATGACAAGAAGTTATGCGGGGTGGTCAATTTGCGCACGCTGATCTTGACAAACCCTGAGAGTTTCATCAAAACCATCATGGATCCAGACGTTCTCTCGGTTACAGTAGGCATCGATCAAGAAGAGTGTGCGCGCACGATGGCACATTATGATCTTGCCGCAATCCCTGTAGTGGATGAAGACAATATCATCATGGGCGTCATTACCTATGACGATATTGTGGATGTTCTTGAAGAAGAAGCCACTGAGGATATCTATCGTCTTTCAAATGTTTCCGATAGCGATCTTGACCCTGATAGCTCTGTTTGGAAACAGCTCAAGGGGCGCTTGCCCTGGCTATACCTGAACACGATCACGGCACTTTTTGGCGCATGGGTAATTAGCAATTATGAACAAATCATCGCACAGGCAGCGGTGCTGGCATTATTCCAATCTGTGGTAGCCGGGCAGGGAGGCAATACTGCCAGCCAGAATGTTGCCATGGCAGTGCGCACGCTTGCACTGGAGCGCGTAAGCTCACGTTCGCAGCGCAGGATCATCTTTCGCCAGTTATATATGGGGTTTCTTTTAGGGCTGGCAGTCGGTTCGGTCGTTGCGTTTGGGGTCTATCTTTGGCGCGGTAATCTTTATCTGAGCCTTGTCTTAGGTTTGGCTTTGGTTGCAAACTTAAGTTTAGGGTCACTGGTCGGCATAGCCGTTCCTTTGGGTTTAGAGAAGATCGGCATTGACCCAGCCTTGGCTTCTTCAGTGTTGGTCACTGCAGCCACAGATAGTATGGGCTTTTTTATCTTCCTGAGTTTGGCAGCACATTTTTTGCAGTATATTCAGTGAGAATTTGTACTTCTCTTATCTAAAGGAAAAAATGTCAACAACAAAAAGAAATTTTCAAACCCCAATTCATTCCAGCCCACCTCCTTTGCTTTGCATTTCAGGAACACATCGGGAAATGGGACGACAAATCGGCGAAGCGCGCCGCTCAAATATCCAGAAAAGCGTAGAGACAGCTCGTAAATTATTTAAGCAGGCTTACAACGATCTTGGATTAACTTGGGAAGGGGCACAAATCCAAGCACGTAAATACCTGCCTTTTGCACAAGAAAGCTATCCTCAATATGTAGAGGAAATGCAAGGGATTGCTGAAGGTGCTAATATTCCTTTTGATGAAGTGGTGGTCTTGAACGTAATGGAGGCTGTTACTACAGATGCCTTGCATCTAACGCGTTGTACGAGTATGGCTGTAAATGAACAATGCACTGCCGATGGTCATGTTTTGGCTGCGCATAATGAAGATTGGGTACCAGATGAAGAAGACGATGTTTTTGTGATCCACGCCAAGCCAAAAGATGACCCTGCCTATCTTGCTATGACGTACGGTGGATTAATTCCCAATGTAGGGATGAATGCCTACGGGATTGCTCAACTAATCAATTCCGTGCATCCAAATGATTCTCGCATTGGTATTCCTCGCATTATTCTTTCTCGTGCTGTATTAGCATCTAAAACGCCAGGCGGGGCGATTCATCACGCGCTTATTCAGCATCGTGCGGCGGGTTATAATCATGTCATTGCTCACGAAAGCGGAGAAATATACAGTGTCGAAGTATCTGCCAGACGCTTCAACATTATTTATAACAAAGATGGATATATCGTTCATACGAATCACTACCTCTCAGCAAATATGCAAAAAATAGAACATAATCCGGAGGAGTTGATCTCATCTCGAATCCGTTATTTTCGGGCACTGCGCTTGTTGAGTCAATCGCAAGATCATACAGTAGCGTCGCTCCAGGGTATTCAACGTGACCATGTTAATTACCCCAATTCCATTTGTAAACATGATTTTGGAGAAGATAATCTTCTGGATACCGAAAAGACTATCAATGCGCTGGTTATGGATTTGACGACACGTGAGATGCACATTGCATGGGGAAACCCCTGCGAAAACGCGTATCATACTTACCGTCTTGATGCGTAATTTGGCAGAGGATAAATTGAATAGATTTTGATGACACTGAAAAACATTCTCTTTTAGAAAATAAGATTGTATAATCTCGAATCTTAATGCAAAAACCACCCAGTACCCTTCTGTAAGGAGTAAAAATGTCCGAGGCAGTTCAGCAAGAGAAAAAGCAGTGGCGTGTAGCTGTTTTAGCCAATATCAAAGATGAAAATCAGGCACGCCCAGCCGACGTGCCCCCCGATGCTTATGCGGATTTTGATCATATCGACACGATCAAATCCATTCAGGCAGCTATTGAGACAGATGGGCATGAAACAGTCTTTATCGCGGCAGATGAAGATTTGCCCTACGCCTTAAAGAAATACCAACCTGATATTTGTTTCAATATCGCCGAAGGGCTAGGCGGGGATGCACGTGAAGCCCAGGTACCATCTTTGTTAGAGATGTTAAAAACCCCCTATACTGGTTCACGAGTGTTGACCAACGCGATAGCCTTGGATAAGACTCTAACGAAAAGAATCTGGCGAGATCGCAATCTGCCAGTTGGCTCATTTCAGGAATTTATCTATGGTGATGAGCGACTGCGCCCTGAACTTAAATTTCCGCTTTTTGTAAAACCGTCCAGCGAAGGAACGGGGATGGGTGTCGATATGAAAGCGCGAGTTGAAAACGAAGCTGATTTACGCGAACGTGCCAATTACATCATCCAAACTTATAAGCAGCCTGCTCTTGTAGAGAAATATCTGCCAGGGCGAGAATTCACTGTGGGTCAAATCGGCAGACCCGATGCCAAACGCTTTAGTCGCCATCCAGAATGGTACGCCAAAGATGGTTTTCATCGCTTGGCTATTCTTGAGTTGAATACAGCAAAATCCGCTACACCAGGGATTTACAGCCATGCTGCCAAAGCACAACAATTGGGAGAAGATGGTGCACCAGAATATCTTTGTCCTGCTGATGTGGATGAAAAACTGGCAAAAAAGATGCGGCGTTTAGCTCTGCGCGCCCATCGTCTTTTAGGCGCATTGGACGTTTCGCGCGTGGATATTCGGCTTGATTCCGATGAAAATCCTTGCCTGATCGAGATCAACCCTCTACCTGGCTTGACCCCCGGTTATAGCGATCTCTGCATTCAGGCTGCAGCAGATGGCATCACATATGAAGATTTAATTCTTGAAATCCTTTATCTCGCGGCAGGACGTTGGGGACTTCTGAAGCCTAGAGATTAAGTTTCTAGAGTAATAGCCTAAAACAAATCCGGCTCCTTTGTGGGAGCCGGATTTGCTTACCAGTGCATTCCTAAGGCAGTATTGGTTCCTGTTGCTTTGCCCACATGTTTATACATTGTTACATTCGTAAAAGGCTCACCCAAAATCCCGTCGTGGATCGCCCAAGAGCGCAAGCGGATGCTTTCCCGCGCTTCGGGTTGACGGAAATCTGAGCTGCCGTCCAGCATTTTGGATATTTCCGATTCGCTCGTGAATTCGGCTTGAATCCGTTCCATCAGCTTTTTGCCGACCTGATAGGCGAACCCGTAACGCTCGAAGATGATCGCATTATGGTAATAAAGCGGCTCGACAAAATATATATCATGCCCGAGGCTTTCGACAAAATGCTCAAAAGCGTTGGTAGCAGATGTCAGGAGCCCGAGTCCACTGCGAATTTGCCCCGGAGCCAAGCCAAATTGGAGGGCGTTCCGCTCCGCTTCGAGGTTACGCCGAAATGTACCGAACCTGGTCATTTCTCCATCCGGCATCACATCCACATCAAAACGCGGCGAAGCGGGATCATTCAAAATGTAAAGCAAAATATGGATCTGCCCGTTCATCGTATCGGTTAGATGTCCGTAGAGAACCGGATCTTGAAAGCCGTATTCGTGAAAGAGGGAAAGCTCAACACTGGTGCTGCCAGGTTTGCATTTTAACTCAAGCAGTGAGCGGCCTTGGATGTCAGTAAAATAAGGGCTGAGATTGAAGTGCTCCATCAGCTCTGTGGGGATAATGCGCCGATAGATTTCCCGCTTCTCGTGCTCAGGCAGGAGGTTGATCTGCCCTATGGTAGATGCGCTCATTTTTATTCCCTGTTTCGCATTTGACGTTTTAGATCACGCTCGATCTCTCGATTGGCAATCGTTTGGCGTTTGTCGTGTAATTTTTTACCGCGCGCCAGAGCGATCTCTACTTTTGCACGCCCACCCTTGAGATAAACCTTGGTAGCTATGACAGTGAGACCTTTTTTACGGGTGGAATCTCTGAGTTTACGAATTTCTCTCTTATGCAATAAAAGCTGACGCGGGCGTCGTGGCTCATGGTTATAGCGATTGGCTTCGGCGTAGGGCGCAATATAAGCTTCCATGAGCCAAGCTTCGCTCTCAGTAACACGAATATAGGCTTCTTTGATACTTATTTGTCCGGCGCGAATTGACTTGATCTCGGAACCTTTTAAGGCAATTCCAGCTTCAAATTCTTCGTGCAGGAAATATTCAAATTTCGCTTTGCGATTGGTGGCAACGATTTTAATATTCACGTTGCGATTGTAACATGGAGATGCTTTTTATGTGTTTCATCCACTAGGTCTTCGGTAATATTTTGGCACAGAAAGGGCGCCTCTTTTGCGCCGAACGCTAGCACACGGGTATAATGCTTTCTGTTAGAAATAAAACAGGAAAGCAGGTTTTCTTATGAAAGAAATAGCTGTCGCATTAGGCGGCGGTGGGGCAAAGGGGAATTCGCATATCGGTGTTTTGCGTCGTTTGGAAGCTGAGGGGTATCGAATAGCTGCCATAGCCGGCACGAGCATTGGCGGTTTGATTGCGGCGTTCTACGCAGCCGGATATTCTCCTGTTGAGATTGAAAATATCTTTTCTGAAGTAGATCAAAGCAAATTATACGAGCTGGGTTTACACGCACAACCGGGCTTGCTGGGGCTGGGCCGAGTCAGCGCATGGCTAGATGAAATGCTTGGCGAGAAAACTTTTGCTGATACGCGCATCCCATGTGCGTTGACTGCTGCCGATCTGAATTGCAATTGCGAAGTAACTTTGTCTTCAGGAAGGCTCAAAGATGCAGTCCTGGCAAGTATTGCTGTGCCCGGTATTTTCCCTCCCTATAAAACAGAAGGTCGCCATCTGGTAGATGGTGGCGTTTTGAATCCAGTTCCTGTTTCTTTGGCACGCAGCTTGGCGCCGAAATTGCCTGTTATAGCGGTTGCGCTTTCTTCGCCGCTTGTGCCAACGACGCATCATCTGCCAATGGCGCTCCCCTCCGTGATACCTGACTCATTTATCAGGCGTATTACACGTTTGAATGTTGCGCAGGCAATGAATATCTTTTTACAATCAGTGGATATGAGCAATCAGGCGATCACTGAACTGCGTTTAAAAATCGAGCCGCCCGATGTTCTCGTCCGCCCGGCGGTATCTGAAATCGGCTTGCTGGATCAGGTTATCGTGGCAGACATCGCACGCTTGGGCGAAAAAGCTACCGAAGCTGTTTTGCCTGATCTGGAACGTGTAATGCAAAACTCAAAGGGTCTTTTCAATCGACTTTTCGGAAGGAAAAGAAAATGAGCCGTGATTTACGTAAGTATGCGAAGCAAACCAACGTCCAATTAGGCGTGGGCGCGCTGCTTGTGCTCTTTATCGTCGGCGATGGTTTGATCTACTTCATATACGGTAAAGGCGCAGCCATTATGGGCTTGAGCTGTCTGCTGATCGGTCTTGCGCCGATTCTTATAATTATCTTATTGATGCTATTACTAAATTGGGTTGTGAAACTTGCAAATCGAGACTAAGAGCACCGTTCTGGATCAATTCGGCTGGACATTTCGCGTCAGCCAAGTGGATGAAAGCGCTGACCGCGTTCTGCTTCTTTTGCATGGCTGGACAGGTGACGAAAACTCAATGTGGGCGTTTATGCGCAATGCCCCGCCAAATTACGCGATCATTGCACCGCGTGCACCTTATTTGGCTCCTAAGGATAAAGGCGGCTACTCCTGGCGCGAGATGAAGCCCGGCACATGGGGATCGCCAACCCGTGAAGAACTGCAACTTGCGGGGGATGCGCTCGTCTCGCTCGTGGACGAATGGTCTGATACCCTTTCCATATCATCTACGACTTTTGACGTGATCGGCTTTAGTCAAGGCGGTGCGCTGGCAACAACGCTTGCCGCGCTATACCCATCCCGCATATACAAGATGGCTGTGCTGGCAGGCTTTATCCCCGAAGGTGTAGATGCCATTTTGCGCCCAGGTTTGCTCAAGAATATCCGCTGTTTTTGGGCACATGGCACGCAGGATGAGTTAGTCTCTTTCGAGCGTGGACGTGCTTCGCTTAAAATGCTTGATGAAGCCGGTGCACAAATTCAGTTTTGTGAGGCAGATGTTGGGCATCGCGTGAGCAAGGATTGCCGGCGTGCACTGGATGCTTTTTTGGAGGCATAATTTTCTTGCGCTTCTCAGTTTTCGCTCATTTCTTTATGGTATCCTTGCGACATTCCAAGCAGCATTTGTTGAAGGTAAAATCAAATGACAAAATTTTCTCGACGAGATTTTCTTAAACTAACGGGGGCAAGCCTGGGGGCACTGGCGTTCCGTCGCTTCGAAGGGTTACTTCCCGCTGGCAAGCTCGATTTCCCCGAAGGCGAAATCCTGGGGCGTGTTTCAGTTTTCCCAAATTACTACGCAACGCCGGTGAAAACTGAGCCGCACCCTGCTGCTGCGACAGTTCGTGAGCTCCCCGAAGATGCACTCGTGGTTTGGGAGCGTGAAGTGGTTGGTGCGGCCAAATCGATCAGCAAACGCTGGGTTGAGACCCCCGAAGGCTATGTTTACGAGCCTGATCTACAACCAGTGCGGAATTTTCCAAACATTCCCTTGGCGGCGATTCCTGATGGAAAAGCTGGCTTTTGGGCGGAAGTAACAGTCCCTTATGTCGATTTGATCATCGCTAATCCACCTGCGCGAGCAGGCTGGTATAAGGATGCGGTTGCCATCGGGTTTACGCCACGTTTGTATTATGGGCAGGTTATTTGGATCGATCAGATTATGACGACCGAAGCGGGACAGGTCATGTATCGTTGTAATGAACGCTATGGTTATGGCGACCTATTTTGGGTAGACGCAACTGGCTTATATCAACTTACCCCCGAAGACGTTGCGCCCATTAGCCCTGATATAGACCCGCTTCAAAAGAAAATTGTCGTGAATACCACCTATCAGACTCTTTCTTGTTTTGAAGGGGAACAGGAAGTCTATTTCTGTCGTGTTTCTACAGGCTATGATAGTGAAAGTTATCGTACGCCTGCCGGTGGATATAACCCACACCGCAAATTACTCTCTATTCCGATGGGGGCATCATCAACAGAGGGTCGTTCCGGCTATGATACGCCCGCAGTCGGTTGGCCTTTCTTTATGAACGGCGACGGGATCGCGATTCACGCTGCTTTTTGGCATAACGACTTTGGTACACGCCGCTCACATGGTTGTGTGAACACGAAGGCGCCCGACGCAAAATGGATTTGGCGTTGGACAACACCGTATGTCTCTCTCGATGAGAGCGAAGCTAGTCTCACTTGGCCCGATCATGGGACAAAGGTCGATGTTGTAAAACGCACTTTTTAAATTTTTAGTGAGGTATTTCAATGGATTTCGGTAATATTACGCTTGGCTTAGCCTTTCTTGCTGGCTTGGCTTCATTTCTCTCCCCTTGTGTTTTTTCGCTCGTGCCAGCCTATGTTGGCTACCTGAGCGGACGCGCTGCCGGTGGTGAAGGCGGCGAAAATAATAAATTCGTCACATTTACGCACGGGCTGGCTTTCGTCCTTGGCTTCAGTATAGTTTTCATCCTTTTGGGTGTAGCTGCATCTGCTTTTGGCGGCTTCCTTTACGATATCCGCATTTGGTTGGCAAAGATCGGTGGCATTGTCGTTATCATCTTCGGCTTGCACATGATCGGCGTTTATCGCATTCCCTTCCTTGAGTATGATACGCGTGTGCAGTCCATTCCTGACCAGAAATGGGGCTATCTTTCATCTGTACTGCTAGGCGTTTTCTTCTCAGCAGGCTGGTCTCCTTGTGTCGGTCCTGTTTTAGGCGCGATCCTGACTCTCGCTATCAACGGCGGCGATGTGGGGCAAGGGGCATCTTTGCTCACAGCTTACTCAGCAGGCTTGGCAATCCCCTTCCTCGTTGCAGCACTCGGTATTGGCTGGGTTGGCACAGCATTGCGCAAATACGGCAAAGCCATGCACTATGTCGAGATCGCCATGGGCGTCGTCCTCGTCATTGTCGGCATCATGCTTTTCTCCGGCACCTTTGAGTTACTCGCTCGCTACGGTACTTTCGTCGATTTCGGGCTATAAAATATAGTTTTGGATAAGATAAATTCGTCCCGCCTGCTCTGGATCATTCTCGGCGTTGCGGTTGTGCTGTGCATACTCGCAATCGCTGCGCTGGGATTGGTCTATTTTGCTCTCAACCTGCCCGCTTCATCTCCCTCAGTACGTAACGGAGGTTTCGCGCCTGATTTCAACTTACCCTCATTAAGTGGTCAGAACCTCAGCCTTTCAGATTTGCGCGGCAAACCCGTTCTAATTAATTTTTGGGCAACCTGGTGCTATCCCTGTCTTGCGGAGATGCCCCTGCTCGAAGAGAGCTACCAAAAACACAGCGCCGATAATCTCGTTGTGATCGGCATCAATGAGGGAGATCGCTTGGCAGATGTTGAAACTTTTGTCCAAAAAGAGAACTTGAGCTTTCCGATCTTGCTAGACTATGACTTTGAAATTGGCGATCATTATCAACTCAGCGGATACCCAACCAGTATTTTTGTTGATAAAGATGGCATTATCCGCGCGATTTATCTCGGCGAGATACCGCCGTCACAATTAGAAAAAAATCTGCGCCTAATAGGAATTGAATAGTTGATCAATGATTAATCTAACCTTATACACGCGTACAAACTGCCACCTTTGCGACGAAACCAAAGCCGATCTCGCTTCTTTGCAGGAAAAATACCCACATCGCCTTGCTGAGATAGATATCGATAGCGACCCTGCACTCATCGCAGCTTACGGCGAGAGCATCCCCGTTGTCGAAATTGGCCCCTACGTACTCAAAGCACCGATCAAAAAACAAGACCTTGCCATGACGATAGGCGCAGCAATTGATCGTCAAAAACAGCTTGAGAAAGTCGGTGACGAGCGTTATCAAAAAGGCGTTCAGCGCGGTGCAACCTTTAGCAGCTCCGATAAATTCTCCTACTGGCTTTCACGACGCTATATGTTGCTTGTTATTCTTTCATTGCTCTTATATGTCGGCTTGCCGATTTTAGCACCTGTTTTAAAGAATGCTGGCGCAACCACGCCAGCAAATATCATTTACAAAATGTATAGCCCGCTCTGTCACCAATTTGGCTTCCGCTCCTTCTTTCTTTTTGGAGATCAGCCTTATTATCCCCTTTCGGAAACCGGTCTCACCGGCGAAGAAACTGGCCTTCTCGATTTTGAGACAGCCACGGGCATTACGCATCTCCACGCAGGAAACAGCGAGGCTCGTTTCGCCGCGCGTAACTATCAAGGCGAAGAAGGCGTGGGTTACAAAATGGCGCTTTGCGAACGAGACATCGCCATCTATGCCGCCATGCTTCTATTTGCCATCATCTTCACCCTTACAGGAAGCCGAATCCCGCCTTTGCATTGGGCAGCCTGGGTACTCATCGGTCTCGGCTTCATTGGCTTCGATGGATTTTCTCAACTTATCAGCCAATTTGAGTTGCCATTCCTCGCAGAAATACTCCCCTATCGTGAAAGTACGCCATTTTTGCGCACATTTACAGGCTTTCTCTTTGGCTTCTCGACTGCCTGGTTTGGCATCCCCTATGTCGAGGAGAGTATGCGCGAAACCCGCCAACTCTTCATCAAGAAACTTGCCATCATCAACGCCCGAGACTAAAAATGCCCTTCATTGAAAAAAACGGCTTACGCTATTTTCAGTTTGCAAACCTCCCCTCTACAGTTACTCACGCTATCTTCACACGGCAAGGTGGCCTTAGCCCCGCGCCTTGGAACTCCCTCAACATAGGCGGATCCGTAGGGGATGATCCTGCACACGTAAGCGCAAATCGCATTCGCGTATTTGAAATAATAGGACGTGATCCTGAATCCGTTTTTGACGTTTGGCAGGTTCACGGGACAAGAGCATCTTTTGCCCTTGAGCCACGTCACCCCAACTCGCACGAAGACAAAGCAGACCTGATCTTCACAGACCGCCCCGAGATCACACTCTACATGCGTTTCGCGGATTGCACGCCGCTTCTTTTTGTGGATACAAAAAAGAACGTGGTCGGCTTGGCACATGCTGGCTGGCAGGGAACTGTGCAAGGTGTCGCTACAGCAGCAGTAAAAGCTATGCAAGAGCGCTATAACTCCAAACTAGAAGATATCCACGCTGCGATAGGTCCCGCTATAGGGCCTGACCATTACGAAGTCGGCGACGAAGTGATCTCACAGGTACAAGCTGCTTTTGGTGCAGATGCCGAGAAACTTTTACCGCGCGTTGGCGAACGCAGACATTTCGATCTTTGGGCAGCCAATCGTCTTCAACTGGAAAAAGCCGGGGTTACCAAGATTGAAACCGCCGAAATTTGCACGATGTGTAACCCGGCAGATTGGTTCTCCCATCGTGGAGAAAAGGGGAAAACAGGCCGCTTTGGTGCATTGATTGCTCTAAAGGAGTAAAATATAGCATCACAAATATCGCAGGAGAAAACCGTGCCAGTTGATACCCTAGCCAAGTCCATTCGTATTCGCTATCAGGCCATTCAGAAAGAAGTTGACGAAGCCGCACGGGGTGCTGGGCGCAACCCTGATTCGATCAAATTGCTTGTCGTAACAAAAAAACAACCGCTTTCTATCTTAAGAGCCACGCTTGCTGCCGGAGTAGAACTTTTGGGGGAAAATTACCCTGAAGAGGCTGTAAGCAAAAAGCAAGCCTTGGGGGCTGAAAATAAGGTAGAATGGCACATGATCGGTCATGTACAGAGCCGCAAGGCGCGTTTGGTGGCTGAACATTTTGCTCTTTTACACTCCCTTGATAATTTGAAATTGGCTCGCCGCCTGGATCGATTTTCTGCCGAGTTTGGACGAAAGTTGCCCGTTTTACTGGAATTTAATATCAGCGGCGAAGCTAGTAAATCTGGCTGGCAGGCCTCTGATAAATTGAATTGGGATCATTTTCTCCCTGAGATCGGGGAGATATTAACTTTTGAAAACCTCGATGTGCAAGGCTTAATGACCATGCCTCCCTTTTTCAAAGATGCTGAACTGGCTCGCCCTTACTTTCGTCAGTTACGCGAGTTGCGGGACTACCTTTCTCTTCAGTATCCGCAAGTGAAGTGGGAGCAATTGTCCATGGGGACGAGCGGAGATTTCCGCGTCGCCATTGAAGAAGGAGCAACTTATGTTCGGGTCGGGCAAGCCATCTTGGGCGCACGTCCAATTTGATCCAGGAGAATTTTATGATTGTTGAAATACTGATCGCTTTTGTCAATGTTCTTGCGCAATTACTTATCCTTTTAATCATTCTTTCGGTGATATTGTCGTATTTTCTTCCCCCGTACCACGTGGTGCGAGAAAGTATTGGTCGAATTATTAATCCTATGCTGATGCCAATTCGACAGGTTGTGCCGCTCGTAGGAATGTTTGATCTTAGTCCTTTGATTTTATATTTTTTGGTTAGAACATTGGCTTGGGCGTTGATTAATTTCTTATCCGCATTACCGCATTAGTTGAGGTGATTTCATGACTTCACGGAAATATAAACTCCACGATGGAAAAGTTGGTTCTGCACTAGCAGTACGGCTGACGCCGAAAGCAAGCCGAGATGCAGTGGTCGGGATAATGGAAGACGGCACTGTAAAAGTTCACGTGACTGCCGCGCCTAATGGCGGGCAAGATAACAAGGCTTTAACCGCACTCCTAGCAAATGTTTTAGGTGTTCCCCAAAAGAATGTCGATATTGTGGCTGGCG
>Ga0209361_1001412_pt1 | contig 16149 bp, 16 predicted proteins | sample SaaInlV_200m_DNA_3_FD_184657 | JGI IMG/M metagenome (GOLD analysis project Ga0209361, IMG submission 184657) | Marine microbial communities from expanding oxygen minimum zones in the Saanich Inlet - SI037_S4LV_200m_DNA (SPAdes) (version 2) | ecosystem: Environmental > Aquatic > Marine >... | reverse complement strand
TGTTCGAAGCCGATGATGTACTTGCAATCGGAATCCACGATCCTTTAGATCTGAAAACAATTGACGAAGTGATCCTAAAAACAGGACGCACAATCCAAGCTGTTCTTTGTAGCAAAGATCAATTAAAAAATATCATTCAAAGCTCATATTCAATCGAAATAGTAGATGAAGATGATTTAAAGGACGAAGATAATGCATCTGTAATTATTGATTTAGTTGAAAAAATTATTGAAGAGGCTGTTGAATCTGATGCCAGTGATATCCATATTCAGCCATCAGAATTTGATTTAGATATTCGTTACAGAATTGATGGCATTATTCAATCGATTATGGTTCTTCCTCATTCAAGGACAAGGTCTATTAATTCAAGATTAAAAGTCATGTCCAATCTTGACATAGCCGAGACCCGAAAGCCACAGGATGGTAGATTTAAATATCAGATGCCATCAGGTAAAGCATTTGATTTTCGTGTATCAACATATCCAACAGATCACGGTGAGAAAACGGTAATGCGTATTTTAGATCCAAGTAAAGGTCAAATCTCTCTCAATAAATTAGGATTTTCAAAATCTGCTTTAGACAAATGGCATGAAGCCATTGGAAATTCAACTGGAATAATCTTGGTTACGGGACCAACAGGTAGTGGTAAGTCTACGACTCTTTATGCGACCCTGGGCCTATTAAATACACCAGATGTAAACATTCTCACCATTGAGGATCCAGTAGAGTACAACATGAGAGGCATTGCCCAGGGTCAGGTGAATGAAAAGGCAGGTATGACTTTTTCAGCTGCTCTGAGTTCAATGCTACGACAGGACCCAGATATCATCATGGTAGGTGAAATGCGTGATGTAGCCACAATAGAGCTCGCAGTTCGCGCTGCTTTAACTGGACACTTGGTATTGAGCACATTACATACCAATGATACCACTTCATCCTATGCTAGGTTGTTAGATATGGGCATTGATCCATTTCTTATTACTTCGACCCTAAGGGCAATTATTGCACAACGGTTGATTCGTAGAATATGCTCTGTCTGTAAAACGCCTAGGTCAGTCAATGATTATGAACAGGAAAAACTTGGTTTCAAATCAGGTGATACTGTATTTCAGGCCTCCGAAAAAGGATGTCAGAATTGTGGCGGTAAGGGATATCGAGGCAGGACCGGTTTATATGAATTATTGATTCCCACATTAAAATTAAATGAAATGGTAAATAATCGTTTGTCAGATCATGAAATTCGGAATCAAGCAAAATTAGATGGTTTGTTGACGATAAAAGCTGAATCCAGGCGCTTGGCTCTAGAAGGTATTACCTCAATTGAAGAAATAACCCGGGTACTCTAGATGGCTACTAACTACCAAGTACAATACCTTGATTCTGATAATAATTTGGTAGAAACTACCATGGTATCAAATTCTTCAATTGAGGTTGAGAAAACTGTCTCCGAAATGGGTGGAGATGTACTCTCAGTACTTGAAAAAAAATCAAGTTCATTTAACATACAACTTGGGGATCCGGTTAAACTTCAGGAAAAAACGAATTTTATTCAGCAGCTTAAAACAATGTTATCTTCCGGGGTTTCTCTTGTGAAAAGCCTTGAAATTGCCCTCCAACAAATCAATAATGATACCTTTAGAAACACAATAGAAACTGTTATAGGTGATATTAAGCAAGGTAACAGTTTTTCAGATGCGTTAAAAAAGCATCCTAAGATTTTTGATAAAATATCGATTGCTATGGTTGAGGCTGGGGAAAAAGGGGGGATCTTAGACAAGATGCTGGAAGAGCTCGAGAAATCCATGAAAAAGGATGTTGAGATAAGGGATAATATCAAGAAAGCCACTAGTTACCCAAAAATTGTAGGGTCAATTATGGTTATTTCTATGTACGTGGTCATCACAAAGGTCATACCGACTTTCACAGGTATTCTCACCAATTCTGGTACAGAAATTCCAGCGCTTACAAGATATTTACTTGCATTGGGAGATTTTCTTGATGCCTCAGGAATTTATTTCCTTATATCATTGATTGGCATTTTTACGCTGGCAAAATTTATTGGTAAAACAGAAAGTGGGAAATTATTCTTTGATAAAATTGCCTTAAAAAATCCAATTTTTAAAAAAATAACCATAGCGGCGATTAATCTTAGATTTACCAAGATATTAGGTACGCTTTTAAGTTTCGGAGTGCCCTTAAAAGATGCTTTGGGCGTAGTAAAAAATGTTGCCGATAATACAATTTATATAAATGCGATTGATAAAATTATCGAAGATATTGAGTCGGGTAAGCCCATTACTAGCAGTGTTAAAGAGACCAATGTTTTTTCAGATTATCTATGCAGTATGGTTGGGGTTGGTGAAGAGGTAGGCGCACTGGATAAGATGTTTTTATCTGCTTCCGAGTATTATGAAATTGAATTAACGAATAGTACGGATGGACTATCCGCTTTGATCGAGCCTATCATTACTGTGGTAATGGGTATATTCATTGCCTTGTTCGTGGGGAGTGTTTTTCTTCCTATGTTTAAAATGTACGAAAGTATTTCAATGTAGTTAAATTTATTCTTATCTTCTACTAGAGTAAAAAAATAAAGATTATATTGTATTAATATAAAGATGTATAATAGGCTTATTAATAAAACAAGATGAGGGAATATATGTTAAAAAATAAATCAAAGGGCTTTACCCTAATTGAATTGGTTATTGTAATTGCCATTATTGGGATTCTGGCAACTATCGCAGTCCCTGCATTTAACAAATCAGTCAGGACCGCACGCATTGCATCAGCTCGCGCTCTTGCAGCTACCATCAACACGGGTGTCATATCATCTCAGATTGAGTCTTCATTGAGTGGAGCGTCATTATATCCCAGCCCAGATAACGGTCTTCAAGATGGTGACGATTGGGAAACCGAGTTCACCGATCCTTCTGTTGGAGGAGACTGGACTTTTTCAACATCTACTGTTGCTGACATTGGTAGAGTCGCAAACTGGAAATTAGCAAGTGATCCAACTATTCAGGTTGTATATGTTGTGAATCTTATAAATAAACCGGTGAACCTTGACGCAGCACAAACAAAATACGTTGTTTATATGAGTAGTTCAGACAATGTATTCACTAATATTGGTGGAGTTCTTACTGTAGATGTATTAACTGGTTGCCCTGCTTCTAATACTGATGGAGAATTCTAATGCTGCTGGAGTAATGCCTTAGTATCATCATTATGAATAGTGGCAACCTACTTTATATACATTCTACTGCTGAAGATGGTTAAATTCTGTTCTATTTGTTCCATAATTAAAAAGGCCGGTTATTTACCGGCCTTTTTAATTTCAATATGAATCGTCTCAAAGCATATACCTTATTTGAAATTGTTCTGGTAACAGCCATTATCGGGATTCTGTTCTCTATGGCTATCGTTTCATTTTCACCTGATCAAGAAAAATTGAATTATAAAAAGATGACAGAGTCGCTTAATCAACATATTATTTACGCCCAGGAGGTCGCACTTACTGAAAAAAAATATGCGGTACTTACGGCAGATCCTGAAGAACGAACGTATAGCCTATCTGTAATGGCCTCGAATGTAGAAGAATCAGGCCGGTCTATTCCTTTGTGGTATGATAATGCATTTGTCAATGTGGTGGATATTTCTTCTATAACGACTACTTTGCGGTTTGGTGATTCCAATCAGATCCTTTTCAAACCATGGGGCTTGATGGAAAGTTTAGATGATATTACCATTGAGATCGATGGAATGGATCTAATTGTCTCAGGATTAACAGGCCATGTCTCAATACAAAGATAAAGTGCAAAAACAAACTAAACGGAAGGCTTTTTCTTATGTGGATGTAATCTATGGGATGACGGTCATCATGATCATTCTTGGGGTGATTTTTGGTTCTATACGTATGGTAGAAAGACGGCTACGAGAAAATCAGCTAATAATTTTGGCTGATTCATTCGCAAATAAAATCTTTGATGAAGTAAGTTTACGAAAATATGATGAAAATATTGCTTCTATTGTGGAAAATGGTCTTACAGTAGACCTTGGTACTGAAAATGAAAATATTAATGATTGGTCTACACTCGATGATATCGATGATTTTCATGAAATTACAGCAACTGATCCTGCCTTCCCACGTATGGAAACATCTATTAATGTTAATTATGTTAATTTTGATCCAAACAGTAAGAATATCACTTTATCGAATATTCCAACTTTATTAAAACGTGTGCAACTGGATGTGAATCATCCACTTTTTGATAACCCAATTCGGTATTCTACAATTATTGGCGGAAGTTTTGATCCTGATTGGTTAATTATTCGCGCATATCCAACGCGTATTATGGTGGACCGAGAACCTGGAATAGTAAATGTGGTCTCTGCAGGCGATGTCATTAACTTTACTGTGGATTTTAGCGAGATTGTATATGTGGTAGATGATAATCTTGATTTTAGTTTATATTTGGATATTGTCAGCGGAGTTTTATCTGGAGAAGAGGGGAGTTATATCAATAGTCAAACAAATCCAGGTGAAATTAAAGCACACTATACAGGCGGAGATGAAACCAGTCAATTGACATTTACTTTAGATGTAACCGAAGATATGAATCTAGCGGGGTCACATTTGAATGATTATATTTCCTATCGATCAGAACTAGTCAAAGAAAATGGCAGTATTATAAATGGAAATGGAGATGAGGCCATATATAATTTACCTCAACCCGATTCAGATAATTCATTTGCATCAACAACAAATATTTTACCCTTACTTCAGCAATGGAATACTCCCATATTTACCACAGCGGAACAGGAAGATTTTGACAATAATTTAAATCAACAAGTAACCACTGTAAGCGTTCAGGATATTTTTGATGACTGGGATCGATTTCAAGATAATGATATTGCAACTGAATCACCATTTTCAGGAAATTACAACCAATGGACGCTTGTTGATGATGGTGAAGATAGCTATATTGAGATGAATGTGAATGTCGGACAAAATCTTGGTTTTGTGAGCGATGAAAGTGTCGAAAATTTTATATTTGAAGCTACGCTATTTTCAAATCACGTAAACGGCAATTGGAAGGATAATGACCTTATTGGTTTGATCATTGCATTTAAACGAGAAAACAATAAGAATTATGCTATTGCAGTGGGAAAGACGTTTAACGGACCCCAGCCAAAAAACGAACATGGAACTTTTGGTGTTTTTTATGGAGAGATTATCAACTTATTTCCCTGGAATGACCCGATAGATATAAATAAGCATTTTTTAATTACTCCTGAAATCAAATATTTAGGCGCAAAAAACTACTGGCTTGGAAAATTTGTTCGAGTGAAAGTGCAACGCAATGGTGACGACATCACGGTAAAAATGAATGGGGAAAATACTTCGCGAGATGAAGCTTTAGAAACCGCTTACCTCGAGGATCACACTATCAGCATCAATTTAAATGATGATCTGAACTTAGAAAAATTTAAAGGCGCCAAACAATACGGGTATATTGTAAAAAGCCAGGCAAATACGCGCTGGTATGATATTAGAACATCAGGAGGATCTGTTGAACGACGAAATATATCTATTTTAGTCCAACTAGAAGAGGAGGGTCAAACAGAAATAAGACAATATTATAAAAAAAATGATGATAGTGAATATTTAGATCAGCAAGATGTAGGCTCGCTACAAGCAGATATTGGATATTTGCGTCCTTTATTTAATGACGAGACAGGGAAAAAATTTCTTCTTACAAGTACTGGAATAATAGTGTACCCATTTTGAAGAAGAAATCAGAAAAAGGATTCACGTTGATCGAAATGTTGATCACGATAACTGTTTTAGGAATTGTGATGCCGCTACTTTTCAATGTGATTAATAGTAGTTTTAAAGAGCTCCGTAAAATGGAATCGATTCAGATGAAAAATATTGTTGAGTCGCGCCTAATAAATCGACTAGAGGAAGATTTTAGGACCCATACCAAATTCAAATTCATGACCGCTGATTCGATCGGGTTCTATACTACGCGCGATCAATTGTTCCAGCAGGAGGTGGCCTATTTTATTGCGGATGATGTCATATACTATCGGGTGGATGATTCAGATAAAAAAGTTTTAGTAAAAAATGTGAATACCCTCTTTACTGAATTCAAGTATTACAACTATGACAATACGGTCAAATCACCAGAAAATTCCGATTCATTCATTATTCCTGAGATGAACACCATGCCTAAAATTGGCCTCAATTATGAATTTACCCTTGATGAAAACATTGTGAGGAATCATTATATCAAAGTACGGAGACTGAACTAGATGAAAAAAAGTGGCGGCATCATTTTATTATTTTCGTTAGTGATCACATTTACCGCATTAGGCATCCTCTTACTGTTAAGCTCGACTGCGACCTCGAATCTACGAACGGCGGCCAATAAATACGTTCGTACGCAATTGATCAGTAATATTCGCTCTGGAAATGCCCTCATTGAAAACGTGACATTACCAGCGTTTAACGATGAAGGAATCCTTGAGATTGAAACGATTGAATCCGGTACTATCCAATTAAAAAGACTAGAGCAAAAAGCTTCTAGATACCATGGAGAGTATACGTTCGCCAACTTAGGAGATCATGATCATTTCAAGCAGATTCAAGATCAGTTCACCATATCATTCTGGATGAAGCCTCAAAATTCTGTGATTGTTGGCGCCGATATACGGCTTCCTTTCAGCGGTGAGCCAGTTCTTGGTTTTAGTCAAAGAAGAGATGGTGACTATCCAGGTGCTGGGTTCCAATTCGGCTTTGATCGGATCAGGAATAATACTGCTGCACGACTCGTTTTCCTGGTTACTTTGATTGAGGAAGACGAAATCGCAGACCAGAGTACTTTATATTCACTTTTTTTCGACGATATTATTGACAGTGAGTGGATATTTGTCACTGTGGTATATGATGGGAATCAGCTCAGGATCTTTCGAAATGAGTTAGTAATGGCGCACTTAAATGCCAGTGGCAATGTGGACTGGTCAACGATCGCCAATGGTAGTTTTTTTGTCGGTAAATATGTGGATACGCCTGCGTTTGGGGGTATGTTCTTTTCTGGTCAAATACGAAACGTGGGAATATGGAATATTGCGATGAATAATGCGAGCGTAGGCTATATGCATCAACAGGGGTTGAATTTTAATCCACTGATCAATTTTAGTAATTACGCTAGCAGCGATCAATTGCTAGGATTTTGGAAAATGAACGATGGAACGGGTTCGTACGTATTGGACTATTCAATATATTCGAATAATGGTGGCATCATCAACAGACGCAATACTGATCAATGTTGGACCACAGTCACTGACAGTTTTACGTATATAATTTCATCAGAGTTCAATGAGTTTGAACGTTCAGAAAATCTGCGATAGGCAATCAATTGCAAATCTTAATATTTATTTTAGGGGCATGTGTCGGTTCATTTGCGAATGTACTCGCTATTCGTACCACTGAATCTAGAAATTACATTTTTGGTAGATCAAAATGCCCAAAATGTGATAGTCAAATTCATTGGTATGACAATTTACCATTAATTTCATTTTTATTGCTAAAGGGTCGGTGTAGACAATGTAAAGAAACCATATCAATGCAATACCCTGTGGTTGAATTAGTGATGGGGATATTGGCTGTAGTATTCTATGTGCATAATTCGTCGTTTTTATCATATATTTTATTAATGGGTATGGGTACAATGTTACTAGTCATTACCCTGACCGATTTAAAAGAAAAATTCATTTATGAGTCTCATTTATATTCACTGCTAGCGTTTTCAATTTTTTACCGATATTTAATTATAGATGTGGGCATAATGGATACGCTGCTGGGTGTTGGACTGTTTGGAGGTTTCCTGCTCTGTTTACGATTTATTGGTCGTATTATCTATAAACGTGAAGCAATGGGTGCAGGTGATATCAAATTGGGATTTATTTTAGGAATACTATTTGATTGGCAGCTAGCTGTCGTGGCGCTTTATCTAAGCTTTATTAGCGCTTCGATTGTAGGCGTATACCTCCTATTGTTCAAGAAAAAACAAATCAAGATATTGCCATTTGCCCCATTTATTGCATTCGGTTCAATTCTATCAGTGGTTTATGGAAATAAAATCATATATGCTTTTTTAAGTATTATATGAATTCGCATTCGAATCTGTTTATATTCAACTTAGTTAATTAGAGGCTTGCTTAATGAAACATTCTATCTTTATTCTAATTTGCAGCTTATCAGTTGCATTGGGTCAATGGACAGATGATGCTGTTGTAAATAATGTCGTTGAATCTGCTGCTGGAAACCAACTAAATCCATTGGTTACAACCGTGTTTGATGGCTCTACATATATTGCCTGGGGCGACCGGCGTGGTACTCCTGATTATGACTATAGAGTAGTAAAATTTGATTTTTTTGGAAATAGAGTCGAAGATTATGTGGTCACAGGAGCACATTCCTCCAGTGTCGCAGGAAACATTGAAGCATTAGCCAGCGATAAAGATCTGGGAGCATACATTTTATGGGAGCAGGTTAACGACAGCAGGGACGAACTGCGGATTCAACAATTGAGTACAGCTGTTGATGCAAATGATGGTATGGTATTTGAAGATGGAGGATTGTCCGTATCAAATTTAGAATGCGACAGGAAAAACAGCTCAATGTATGTCATTGACCGGGATAATGTAATCGTTTCATTTACGGCACCCGGTTGCAGTGGAACTGACTGGGGATATGGATATGTTCAAAAAATTACCAATGGTGTTGTCCAATGGGGTGCCGGCGGTAAAATTGCAGCTTCTCGAAATACAAGTGGTTATAGTGTCCTGGATACAAAACTCATAGAGGGCCCAGATAACGGCGCATTTATACTATTTTCACAAAACACGACGAGTGATAACTCTTTACGGATTAACTATATCGATGCTGATGGGGATGCAGTTGAACCTCTAACTTATCCGTCTGGATTGGGATTGGGGGATTTGCACAATAAAAATAATTGGGAAATGGACGCAGCTTATGATGGGAATTCAGGCGTATTTATTGTTTGGAGAAATAGTTCGAATAAACTCGTATATCAACATGTAAAACTAAATGAAAACAATAGATTAGAAGCAACTCTGGCTGCACCATTGGAGGTGTATTCCTGTACAGCGTCCTATGTATATCCTAAAGTTTCTCTCGACAATTCTCAGACCGCTGAAAAAGGACTGTTTATTATCTTTTATGATTATGATAGCACGAATAATAAGTACGGGCTTTTTGGAAAATATATTGAAAAACCTGATGGAACGCTTTCGGATTTGTATGTAATCAGTGATAATAGTTCATCGCCTAACTATACGGGCAGAATGGTCCATGATATTGATGGAACATTATTTGAAAAGGAAGCTTTTGTTACTTGGCTTGGTAGTGATGGCGACCTTCTGGCTAGAAAAATTATTGCCAACACAAATAATCAAATGGATAGTAGCACCCCAGAGATTGTAGTCCATGACAAGTCAGGCGTTGCTGGCAGAAACAGTCCCAACGGATATGATGCCTCACACGATCGTATAGGAGGCTTAATCGTCACATGGCAACAAGATCGGGGAAATAGTTTATCTGCTGATATCTTTGCACAACAGATCGGAAGTGGCGGAAATCTGGGTATAAATGCCCAATTGATAGATGAAATTGATAATGTCGAAATCATTGAAGATGAAGATCCCATGATTATCCTTGGTATTCATTTAACGGATGTCATTCGACCATTTATAAACATTTTACCTCAACTGTCAGATGATCAGGTAACAGCTTCTATTAGCGAAGATACATTGAGAATTAATTTTCCAGATGATTGGAATGGTGATTTAGCTGTGGATATTATTGCGGACTGGATTGGTTTCCCCATCCCATCAGATACAACAAGCTTCTCATTGTCTGTAGCACCAACACAGGATGCCCCCACTGCCTTTGAATGGGTAAGTAGCGCTATAGATACTATTAATATTACCAAAGACAATACTGAAATTACTTATGACCTTCAATGGGGTGAAAGTACAGATGCGGATGGTGACACAATCGATTATCTGTTATATGCTCAAATAGGGGTTTATCCAGCAGAAGAAGTATATGATACAACCAGTACTTCAGTTCAGATCACCTATGAGGAATTTTTGGAGAATGTATTTGAACCCTTTCCTATGTTATCGGGAGTAACGGTCAAGTTTAGCGTAATTGCTACAGATGGGATTGATACAGTGAAAGTAACGGGTGATGATAGAGTGGTATATGTGAATCGCTATGAATATCTCTCAACAGAAATGGAAGGTATACCAACTGAATTTGCATTGCATGAAAACTATCCAAATCCATTCAATCCAACTACAACCCTGCGCTTTGACTTACCTGAGGTAAGTAGCATAAACCTGACCATTTATAATATGCTGGGGCAAAGAGTCAGAACATTCAATATGAACGATACACCTGCAGGTTACCATTCAATCAAGTGGAATGCTACTAATGACTATGGTGACCCTGTAGGTGCAGGGGTATATCTATATCAACTTCAGACGAAAGACTTTGTTAAGACCCGAAAGATGGTCTTATTGAAGTAGTATGAACGCTACACTGTAGACAAGGAAGCCTCCTCACGGGGGCTTTTTTGTTTGTGGGTATGATTAAATATTTGTAATATTTTTGACTGAAAATATTAAAAAAGGATATCAAATGGCAGGATTAATAGTAAAACAATTTGCTACACCAGACGAATCACGTACTCCACCTAAAACAAAGGTCGATGTCGTTAGTTTAGGTACTGTAACATTAATGCGTGCAACATTACAACCAGGTTGGGTATGGTCTGAGTGTGTAGGGCCATTTACTGGAGAAACTAGTTGCCAATCACATCATGTAGGTTGTGTTGTATCTGGTAAAATGGTAGTTAAAATGGATGATGGTACTGAAATGGAAATTAAGGCTGGTGATGCTTATGTTATTGACCCAGGACATGATGGTTGGGTAGTTGGAGATGAACCTTTTGTTGGGTATGAATTTGATAGTTCAACAGCGGAAACATATGCAAAGTAATCTTTTCTAAGTATTTAATTTATAAGTTATTTATAAATAGCCTCACCTAGCGTGGGGCTATTTTGTTTATAAAAGAGACACCCACATTGCTGGGTAATTCTATGTAATTTCCAGTATGAAACGCCTCTGGGTCATATTATTTGTACTGCCTCTCTTTGCTCAAGATATTAATAAACATAATATCTCAGCTGGGATGCTTGATGATAAAACAGGATTTAGTCTTATTGGCTATACCTATAATATTAGACAGACAGAAATGGATGAGTTCTTTATAGGCGCTGGGACTATGATAATGGCATTTACAGGCTCTGCAGGATGGAAACATTATTATAAAAAATCGAAGCTTTCTTTTTATTCTGTATTGTCAGGACAAGGGGTTATGCATTTGGGATTTTCTGGTTTTATGCCAACTGCTTCGTTTGCATTAGAATATAATTTATCAAAGAGGACTCAAGTAAAAATTGGTGGCATGGGATTGATGCTACTGGGTGGTACTTCGGGTGAAGATGGTGGTGACACTGGTGTTTTGCCTTTTGTTGGTTTGAATTTTCGGTTCTAAATCTAAATGAAACGCCTCTGGGTCAAATAGCCTTCTCACGGGGGCTTTTTTGTTTGTAAAAGAGACACCCACATTGCTGAGTGATTATATGTAATTTTGCTATAATGTTTAATTGGAGTATCATAATGAAAAAGCTAATTCTTTTTTACTGTTTGTGCCGTTAGTTTCTTTTGGGCAATCATCATACTCATCATATTATGAAAATGGTAAAATAAAAGTAACAGGCGAATCTTTTGAGGAAATTATAGGATCTAAAGTTTCTGCAAAAAGTGGTCTAAACGTTCGAGAAAGCCCTGATTTAAAATCAAAAACAATAGGCAAACTCCCCTATGGAATATCAGTTACGGTAGAATCTAAAACAGGTATAAAATTAACTGTAATTGATACTGATAGAGTAACAGGAATTAAAAGTGAAATTAAAGGCGAGTGGGTAGAAGTTACTGGCATCATAGTTGCGGAATATGACAATAAAAACATCAAACACAATTCTGCTAATCCAAAACTTCTTTACAAAACGGATCTATATTGGTATGATCTTGAAGGATTATATCCCTTACCTAAAACATTTTATCAAAACCCACTAATTAGATTAAAAGTTAGAGGATATGTTTTTGATGGTTTCTTAGAAAAATACTCACGATCCATTCGAAAAGGTGTGTGGACTTATTACTCTGAATCAGGGGATATAACAAAAGATGAATTTTATGTTGTTGTTGAATTTGATAATCCTGTTGATGCCAAGGATGAAATGATGATGATAACTCCTGAAGAAATTGATTTATTGTCAATGGAAAGTGTAATAAGATTGAACGGTCAAATTAAAACAATTGAATATGATGTTGATGGAAATATAACTGAAATTCTAGAACAGAAAATAGAACTTGATGACGCTTTATGGGGGCCTGACAAGATATCAAATACTTTTCATAAAAATGGCAAAATCAAGTGTGTCAATGAATCAAGCGGTGGGGGTGCAATTAGTTATTGCTTAGATGAAAATGGAAAACCATTAGGTTTAAATAATTATGGAACTGGGGATCAGCGCTTTATTTTATCTAAAGATATTAGAAAAGTAAAATAATTAACAAACCTCAATGAAACGCCTCTGGGTCAAATAAAGGAGAATAAAATGAAACGAATAATTATACTATCAATAACCTATCTATTATGTGGTTGTAGCTCTTATCAAGAAATAACGGAACAGGATGTCAAAGATACAATTTTAGGGATGTTTGATTCTTTTTCTGTTGAAAGCAGTGACAAAAATAATTTCTATAATTATGTAACAGATGATTATGTATTATATGAAATGGGGAAGAAATTCAATGCTTCAGAGTTTCTCGATTTTGCAAGCTCCTTCAATACAATTGAAGATGATTGGGAATTAAGTAACATGAAAATTTCTATTGATAAGGAATCTGCTCATGCGTATTTCAATAACAAAGGAAGATTTGTAACTCTAAATGAAGGTAAAAAAACACTACTTAATTTTGAATGGCTTGAAAGTGCTTATATGGTTAGAGTAGATGGAAAGCTTAAAATTAAATTTTATTTTTCTGATACAGTTAATCAATCTTCGGAAGAAATTGAATAGTTAAGTAACCCGCCTCTAGCTTTAGAACCTCACAAATATTGCTAAGCCACTATTCTGCAGAAATCTTTTCAATTGCAGTAATGGTAAACTTCGTCTCTTTACCCCCGATATCAAGTGTAAAATCTTCATCAATCTTTTTCCCAATTATGGCTTGGCCAAAAGGTGAATGGTAGGTTACAATCATGGGAAAAAGATCCAACTCAAATTCGATGGGACCTAATAGGTAATAATCTTCGGCACCACTTTTCCCCTCTTCGCGGATTGCCACTTTATTGCCAAAGCCTACCTCGTCAGTATCAATTTCGCTATTTTGGATGAACTGGAACGGCGAATGGGACTGCATCAATTGTTTTTTATATACTATTAAACTCTGCTGTTCTCTGGCAGCGCGCCATTCCGCATTTTCCTTAAGATCTCCGTGACTAGCGGCCTCTCTAATCTTCAATGAAGTTTCTCTCTTTAATTTATCAAGAGATTTCATTTCTTCTTCCAATACGCGGTATGTATCCCGCAAAATCAAAGTCCCCATATTGACATTCCTATTCTTGATTGGATTAAATAAATTGTTTGGTTGAGATTGCAATTATCTACAATTCAGGAGAAAAATTAAGTCAAAGAAAAAGTACAATCAAGTGCTTAAAAATAGCTAATACAAAAAAATTGAGGGTAGTTTCCTTTTATAAACGAGGAATTAAATTAGTCCCTATTTCTTGCAAGGAGAGAGTCAGGTCGTTATAATAAAGCAGACACACATTGTTTAGTAATTTTTTATAAATTCAAGAGAACAAAAAGGAGTGAAAAGTGGGAAACGGTCAAAATTCTAAAAAAGAAAATCATTAATTATTCAAGCTTTTGCTTGAGCACTTTTTTGTAATTTTTATTATGAAACGATTATGGACCAAATAAAGGAATAAATAATGAAAAATATACTTGCAAGAGGAGGGATTGAAATAATTGCTGTTTTTATTGGCATCTCGGGCGGTTTATGGACAGAAAATCAATCTGAATTAAACGAAACATTACAGAGGGAAGAAAACGCCTTAACGGCTATAAAAGAACAATTAGTAGCTGACTCTACCAGTCTTACTGGGATAATAAAATCTATTGATAAGGAACAAAATAACATAAAGCATTTTCTGATGCATTTATCAAATGACACTACACTTTCTTTAAACAGATTAAACGCCACAATCTGGGATATGATGTATTTTAGCTATCTAGTCCAAGATAAGAGCATATATGAATCTCAGATTCAAAATGCGGGGAAAAAAATTATACAAACAGATTCGGTATCTCAAGCTGTATCAACTGTATATGATTACACTTATAAGCATCTGGAGAAAATTTTTAAAATGCAGTATGAAGTTCTCGCCATAAAAACGAACAATTCATTTTTAGATGCTGGGGGATATATGGATTCAAAAAGATTTTCAATTTCTAAATCGTTAGGTTTTGATCAAAAAAAAATGTTTAATAAAGTATTGAAAAACCAAAAATTCATATCCCAAGTTGTGATTCATTATGATACTGATTTCTTTATAAAAAGTCAATATGGGTGGGCATTGAATAATGTTAGGCTAGCAATACAGAAAATTGAGGGTTATCAAAACACTAATTAATACACCTCTAGCTTAAATAAAGGAGAAAAAATGAAAAATAATATAATTACGGTTTTTATTCTATTTAACTGTTTCAGCTATGGTCAAAGAACAGACGCAGCCAATTTTCAATTTCCTTCCAACGCAACAACGGATAGCATTAAAAATGTCATAAATGAAATGTTGGATGCGATTAGTACTCATGATTCAACGCGGGCTGCAAATTTGGTTGTAAGGGATGGCCATGTGATGCGTGTTTTTAAAAAGCGGGGAGAAAGCAATTTCAGTTTTAGAACAAACAAAACATGGATTGAAGAAACGGGAAAAAGAACAAACAATGTTCATGAAAGAATGTGGAATCCAATTATACTTTACAGGGGCGACCTTGCTGTGGCGTGGACGACCTATGATTTTCATATAGAAGGTGAATTTTCGCATTGTGGCGCTGAAACATTTAATTTAGTTCGCATAGATAATAAATGGTTGGTTGCAGACTGGGCTTATACCGTGGAACCAAATAATTGCGAAGACAGCCCATTGGGCCCTTACATCAAAGAAGAAAAATGAAACGCCTCTGGATCATATTATTTTTATTTTGCACTGTTTGGGGACAGGATAAAATTAAAGTAAGCGGTTACTTTGATGAAGTCATTGATAACAATGTTCTTACTCTTCAAATAAAAAGTGAGAATACCCAGATTATTGGAAATGAGGATAAGCACGCCATCCTCATTATTAAAAGCGACGGTGGTGAATTAAGTCTAAAAGTTTTTTGGGGAAACATATATCTTGGCCTTGGTGCTAGATCGGTAACTTATCGTATTGGCACAAACGATTCGATTACAGAACTGTGGGAATCCTCTAACGATTACACGGTTACAATATCAAAGAACCCGGTGGATATAATTAAAGAAATGGCTGAGAATACAAAAATACTTTTCAGAATAACGCCATACCAAAAAAATGCAATTACATTTGAGTTTGATGTGAGTGAATTAAAATCAGTTGTAGAAGAATTCCCCAATCATTTTGCTATAATTAGACCTCCTTCGATTACCGAAAGAATAGGAGAAATAAGCACCATAATTCTTATTGGGGGTGTCTTTTTCGTAATTTTATTTGGGTTATGAAAATATCATCATAAAACGACTCTTGTATAACCCACCAATTTTAATAGATTAAAATGTTTATAAAAAAGGCACACAAGTTGATAAAATCTTTTGTACGTTTTTAAGTGTAAAATAAAGAATTACTTAAACTTTCCGATAGGGATCAATACAAATGTTGTACGAAGATATTAATA
>Ga0209361_1001411_pt1 | contig 16151 bp, 6 predicted proteins | sample SaaInlV_200m_DNA_3_FD_184657 | JGI IMG/M metagenome (GOLD analysis project Ga0209361, IMG submission 184657) | Marine microbial communities from expanding oxygen minimum zones in the Saanich Inlet - SI037_S4LV_200m_DNA (SPAdes) (version 2) | ecosystem: Environmental > Aquatic > Marine >... | reverse complement strand
CAACAATTTGTTATGGAACTTTTGATGGTGCAATCACTGCAATTCCTGATGGAGGAACGGTTGCTGGAGATTATTCATATTTGTGGTCGAATTCTGCAACTACAAATTCTATAACTAACTTATATGCTGGAACTTACAGTAACACCTTAAGCGACGACAACGGCTGTGAAGTTGTGGAGCAAGCTACAATTATTCAGCCTTTGGACACTTTGGAAATTTCAAACTTTGACATAATTAATGTCTCTTGTAATGCAGGGACAAATGGCTCCATAGATGTTAGTGTTTCAGGAGGTTACAACTCTTCGGCTTATAATTATTTGTGGTCGAACGGCGAAACTTCTGAAGATATTTCAGGATTAAGTGCAGGTTTATATAATGTTACTGTTTCTGATAATGATGGATGTACTGCAAGTGGAAACTATTCGGTTTCGCAACCTAATGTGTTAAATATTAGCGTGATAGATTCTGTAAATATTTTATGTTTTGCTGAAAGCACAGGATCAATAAATATTGGTGTTTCCGGTGGGACAAGTCCATACGAATATTTGTGGTCGAATTCTGCAACTACTGAAGATTTAAATAACTTAGCTGCAGGAACTTATACGGTAGTTGTGAGCGATTCATTATCTTGTGTTGATAGTTTGACTATTAGTTTGAATGAACCAGCAACGGCGGTTTCGGTAATTTTGAATTTCGATACAACAATTTGTTTTGGAACTTTTGATGGTGCAATCACTGCAATTCCTGATGGAGGAACGGTTGCTGGAGATTATTCATATTTGTGGTCGAATTCTGCAACTACAAATTCTATAACTAACTTATATGCCGGAACTTACAGCATCAGCCTAAGCGATGACAACGGCTGTGAAGTTGTGGAACAAGCTACAATTATTCAGCCTTTGGATACTTTGGAAATTTCAAACTTTACATTGACTGAAATTTTATGCAACAATGCAAACACAGGCGAAATTGACATTAGCTTAAGTGGTGGCTTTCCTCCTTATGAAATTTTATGGAGCACTGCGGCAACAAGTGAAGACATCGTATCTATTCCAGCAGGCACATATTCTGTAACAATCACTGATTCAGACAATTGCATGTATAGCGATAGCTTCAACCTCCAAAATCCGCCGCAAATTGTGAACGATACAAATTATCAATTTATTTGCGATGGAGAAAGCTATTTTGTAGGCGGGGGCTTTCAAACAAGTCCGGGTTCGTATTTCGACACTTTAATCACGGCGAACGGTTGTGACAGCACTATTATAACTCAACTAACTGTATATTCGATATTTACAACTATTATTGACACAAATATTTGTGAGGGTGAAAGCTTGTTTGTTGGTGGACAAAATCAAACAGTTACAGGAACTTATTTCGATAGTTTATTGACTATCAATAGCTGCGACAGTGTTATTATTACGAATTTGACAGTCGATCCTGTTTTTCAGGACACTGTAATAATTAATATTTCTGAAAGCGATTCTGCTCTGATAGCTGGAATTTATCAAGACACGACAGGTATTTATTACGATTCTTTATTTACAATTACTGGTTGCGATAGCGTAACAGTTTATGAATTAAATGTTTATCCCGAATTTGCAATTTTGATTGATACAAGCATTTGCCAAGGAGATTCAATATTTTTGGAAGGAGCATTTCAAGGCACAAGCGGAACTTACACAGATTCATTGCTTTCGGTGAACTTAAGCGACAGTATTATTGCTACAAATTTGACGGTAAATCCAATATATTTTGACATTGTAGATATCAGTATTTGCTATGGCGAAAGTTATTTTGCGGGCGGAACAAATCAGTTTTCTTCCGGATCGTTCTACGATTCCTTAATAAGCATTTTTGGCTGTGACAGTGTAACATTAAGCAATCTGACAGTAAATCAGACTTTTATAGATACACTTGAAGTTTCAATTTGTCAGGGCGATAGCTTTTTTACTAGTGGAGCAAATCAGGGAATTGCAGGTCTATATTTCGATACATTACAAACAATTTTTGGTTGTGATAGTATAATTGTTACGAATTTAATTGTTAATTCGAACCCCACTATTTCAAGCCAGGTTTCCAATGTAAATTGCAATGCAAATAACGATGGAACAATCGATATTAATCTTACTTCCGGATTGTCGCCATATATTTATTTATGGTCGAACGGTGAAACAACTCAAGACCTAAACAATTTATTTGCAGGCAATTATTTCTTAACAATTACTGATAATAATTCTTGTAATCTAATTGATAGTTTTGAGGTATTTGAACCAGCAGTTTTAAGCATTACTGTGGATAGTTTCGAAAACATTTTATGCTTCGGTCAAAGCACAGGATCTATAAATATTGGTGTTTCCGGCGGGACAAGTCCATACGGATATTTGTGGTCGAATTCTTCAACTACTGAAGATTTAAATAACTTATCTGCAGGAACTTACACTGTAGTTGTGAGCGATTCATTATCTTGTGTTGATAGTTTGACTATTAGTTTGAATGAACCAGCTACGGCGGTTTCAGTCGTTTTGAATTACGATACAACAATTTGTTATGGAACTTTTGATGGTGCAATCACTGCAATTCCTGATGGAGGAACGGTTGCTGGAGATTATTCATATTTGTGGTCGAATTCTGCAACTACAAATTCTATAACTAACTTATATGCTGGAACTTACAGTAACACCTTAAGCGACGACAACGGCTGTGAAGTTGTGGAGCAAGCTACAATTATTCAGCCTTTGGACACTTTGGAAATTTCAAACTTTGACATAATTAATGTCTCTTGTAATGCAGGGACAAATGGCTCCATAGATGTTAGTGTTTCAGGAGGTTACAACTCTTCGGCTTATAATTATTTGTGGTCGAACGGCGAAACTTCTGAAGATATTTCAGGATTAAGTGCAGGTTTATATAATGTTACTGTTTCTGATAATGATGGATGTACTGCAAGTGGAAACTATTCGGTTTCGCAACCTAGTTTACTTACCATAGCAATAGATACTTCTAACAATGTATTATGTCATGGCGGTAGCACAGGTATGATAAATTTACTAGTTTCTGGAGGAACAAGTCCATTTAGTTACTTATGGTCTAATAATTATACTACCGATCAAATTTCATTACTCCCAGCCGGTTCTTATATTTGTACAGTTACTGATTCGAATGCTTGTATCGATTCAATAACAGTTATAATTACGGAACCTGATAGCATGAATATAACAGTTACAATTAGTAATGTATCATGTAATGCCGGATCAGATGGTTCAATTAATATTAATATTTTAGGAGGAACATCACCTTATTCATATATTTGGTCAAATGGGCAAACGATAGAAGATATTTCCAATTTATCGGCAGGAAATTATGATATAACCATAACTGACAATAATTTATGTGTTCTAACAGCTTCATTTGTTATTATTGAACCTTTGCAAGCATTAGCCGGAATATATTCTCAAGTGAATGTTGCTTGCCAAGGAGATTCAACAGGTTCAATAGATTTAACAATAACTGGTGGAACCTTGCCATATAACTATTTATGGTCTAATGGACAAACCGTAGAAGACATAAACAACTTACCTACTGGAATTTACAATTTTACTATTACAGATGCAAATGCTTGTTCATATAGTGATATGGTAAATATTTCTGAACCAGAATTCCCTCTCAGTTTACAAATTGATACTTTAAATGTAGATTGTTATAATGATTCAACTGGATCAATTACCTTAAATGTAAGTGGAGGAACAACCCCATACCAATATTTATGGAGTGATGGACAGACAGTTAGCATGATTTCAGGAATTCCAGTTGGTAACTATTTCGTTACAATAACTGATACTAATTTATGTACAATCGTTGATAGTATTACAATAACAGGTCCAGATTCGGCATTATCATCATCATTGCAAATAGTAAATATTGATTGTTATGGAGATTCAACCGGGGCCATAAACTTAAGTGTATATGGAGGGACAACACCGTATTCTTACCTCTGGTCAAATGGTGAAACATCACAGGATATCTCAAATATTCCAGCAGGGAATTACTCTATTACAATTACTGATAGAAATCTTTGTCTATTGATAATTGATACTATTGTTAGCGAATCCCTTGAAATTATTCTTAGTTTAAACAGTACTGATGTTTTATGTTTTGGAGATTCGACTGGTTCAATTGATTTGACAGTTTCGGGTGGTAGTTCACCATATTCATATCTGTGGACATCAGGGCAAACAACTGAAGATATTTCTAATCTACCCGCTAATTTTTATGGTGTAACTGTAACAGATATTTTTGGCTGCTCATCAGAAATACCAATTTTCATATTCCAGCCTTCAAATCCAATTTCATATACCATTGCTACTACTGATTTAAATTGTTATAATGACTTTACAGGCGCTATTGACCTCTCAGTATTTGGCGGCACAACTCCCTATCAATTTAACTGGTCGAACATTTCTTCTTCTGAAGATCTTCTGAACATCGCTGCTGGCAACTATTTCATTACAATTACAGATACAAATAATTGTTTTGAAATAGATTCAGTATTTATTAGTGAACCAAACGAATTGACAATTACTGAAACTATTGTTGATGTACTATGCTATAATGATTCAACAGGATCAATAAGTTTAACTGTAGGTGGAGGAACGAACCCATATTCATATTTATGGTCGAACAGTGTTACATCTCAGGATAATAATCAGTTGCCATATGGGCAATATTTTGTTACAATAACAGACCAACACACTTGTACATTGATTAATAGTTTTAATATTATCCAGCCATTATCTGCACTTTCATTAGAATTGGATAGTGTCGATGTTTTATGTTTCGGAGATACTACAGGATGCACAAATGTTTCAGCTTATGGAGGAACAAGTGCATACTCATATTTATGGTCGAATGGAGTAACTTTAACAAATATTTGCAACTTAAATGCTGGTTGGTATTCTGTAACTGTAGAAGATTTTAATCAATGTAATATCATTGATAGTATAATCGTAAATCAGCCCCAATTCCCTATTTCTAGCACAATTACAACAGTCAACGTGAATTGTTTTGGAGATACAACTGGTTCAATTGATTTATCGGTATTTGGCGGAACTTCTGCATACAGTTTCGTTTGGTCTGAAAGTTCAACAACTGAAGACATTGATTCTCTATTGGCTGGCATATATTATGTAACTATTACGGATGCAAATATGTGTAATTTAGTAAGTAATGTAAATATTACTGAACCAATATCCGGTTTGAACTTAGAATTAGATAGTACCGATGTTGATTGTTATGGGAACTTTACCGGAGCTATAGATTTAACAATTAGTGGAGCAACTCCAGGATATTCCTATATTTGGTCGACAGGCTCAACAAATCAAGACATCAATAATCTTCAAGCAAATTCATATGTAGTTATTGTAACAGATGCTAATAATTGTATAGAAATAGACAGTATTATCGTAGTTGAACCAACAGAATTAACAATTGATGATTCGATTGTGCATATTGGATGTTATGGAGATACAAGTGGTTCCATCAATTTACAAATATATGGTGGAAACCCAGGATATTCAATAGAATGGAGCAACTCTTTAACAACCAACCAAATTGTAAATCTAAGCAATGGTACTTATTTGGTTACAATAACCGATACAAAATTTTGCACATTAACTGATTCATTTATTGTGAATCAGCCATTGTCAGAACTACTTGCTACTACAGACACAGCTATTGATGTATTATGTTTTGGCGATTCAACAGGTTCAATCAATATATTTCCTTTAGGTGGAACCTCACCTTATTTTTATAATTGGTCGAATACAGAAACAACACAAAATATTTCGAATTTAAATGTGGGTAATTACCAACTCACAATAACAGATAATAATGGTTGTGTCTTTAATTACAATGATACAATTAACCAACCTGATTCAATTGAAATAATTATTAATAATATTACAAACGTTTTCTGTTTTGGCGATTCTACAGGTTCAATTGAAATATCTGTTTCTGGTGGTATTGCCGGATATACATATATATGGAACAATGGAGCTACAACAGAAGATATAAACGATTTAATCAACAATACATATTCGGTAATAGTAAGCGATCAAAATGATTGTTTAATGTATGATACATTTATTGTTACGCAAACTATGGATATTATTATTATTTCATTGGACGATATAATTGATGTTGATTGCTATAACCAATTTACAGGTTCAATAGACATTTCAGTAACTGGAGGTACACCGGCATATTCCTATTTATGGTCAAACAATTCTTCTTCTCAAGACTTAAATGGACTTGGCTTTGGAGAATTTATATTAACTGTTACAGATGCATTCGATTGCGAAATGTTAGACACTTTCTATATACAACAACCTGAAAGTGCTGTATCATTGACCATTGATAACATTGAAGATGTTAAATGTTATTCAGAAAATACAGGTTTTATTGATATTCAATGCCAAGGAGGAACACCGGGATATTCGTACAATTGGTCAAATAGTTCTAGCAACGAAGATATTAGCAATCTATACGCTGGACAATATTTTCTCACTGTTCTCGATAATAATAATTGTACTTTAATAGACACATTTACTATTAGCCAACCATATGCTCTAATGATGGAAGCAAGTGTTTCAAGCTATAGCGGATATGGTGTGAAATGCTTTAACGACTCGAATGGAATGATTGAGATTAACACTTTTAATGGTACTTCACCCTACTCTTTCGAGTGGTCAAACGGCTCAACAAACGAAGATATTTACAATCTTTTTGAAGGAAATTATTCAATAACAATTTCAGATTTCTATAATTGTGAAATAGATACTACAATTAAAATAACCGAACCAAATCCTATAGATGTAGTTTACAGTACGCAAGAATCATATTGCCCTGACTCTCACGATGGCTTAATTTCAATTAATATTGCCGGAGGAATTGAACCATATTCATATTTATGGTCGAATAATAAAACAACTGAAGAAATATCAAATCTATATGCAGGCAATTATTCAATTGTGGTTTCCGATTCAAATCAATGTACCTATTATGAAGAGTTTGATTTGCAAAATTTGTATGACGCTTGCATTTTCATTCCAAATGTAATTACACCAAATGGAGATGGAGCGAATGACAAGTGGGAAATTAGAGGTTCGCACCTATACCCAAATATTGAAGTAGAATTATATAATAGGTGGGGACAGTTGATTTGGAAATCTGAAAAAGGATATAATAATAAATGGAATGGAACATCTGATGGACAACCAGTCCCGATAAATGCCTACTGGTATGTGGTAAAGCTTGGCGGAAATATTGAACCAATAGTAGGACATGTTTCTGTGTTAAGGTAAAAGTGTATTGAAAAAATATTTATAAAATGAAATAAAATTATAAAGAAGTTGCTAATGTTTTCATTTTCAATTTCTAAAAAACAAAAATGAAGTTATATAAAATATTCATATTATTATTTTTAGTTTCGATTACTGCTAAATCTCAGCAACTGCCGATGTATAGTCAGTTTCTTACAAACAGTTTTGCATATAATCCGGCTGTTACAGGAAGCGATAATTTTTCCGCAATCAGATTAACATCCCGAATGCAATGGATTGGAATAAAAGACGCACCAAAAACCACAACTCTAAGTATGCACTCAAGAATAGGAAGAACCAATTTCTATAATAACACAGGCAGAGTAAGAAACACCACTAAATTTAATAAAAAAGGAGATGTTGTAAAAACAAAGAAAATAAGCTTTAAAGGACAAGAAGCCATTGGTGCAATGATATTTACAGACAAAAATGGGCCATTCACAAGATCAGGCATTTTATTGACCGGCGCATATCATTTCGAATTCAAAAGATTTAGAAATAGAAAAAATCAAGCAACAAAATTTGCAGTTGGATTAGGCCTCTCATTATTCCAATTTCGATTAAACGAAGAAGATTTTCAGCCTTTTACAATTGATGACCAAGCCTTAACTTACGGTATCGAAAGCTCAATGATACCAGACCTAAACTTGGGATTTTATTTTTATAATTCCGAATACTTTATTGGATATTCTATTGCAAATATGATCGAAGCAAAAGTAAAACTTGGTGGCAATCATTATGGAGTGAACGAAATTGTCAAACATAATTACCTTTCTGCCGGATACAAATACAATATTAAAAGAGATTTAGATATTCAATCATCAATTCTGATTAAATCTACAAGTTACTCGGCCTCACAAGTTGATTTTAATATAAAAATGTTTTTGAAAAAAATACAATTCGGACTTTCATATCGAAACAATGGAGATCTGGCTTCAATTTTTTCAATAAAATATGGTCTTTATTTCTTTGGTTATTCCTATGATTTTTCATTCAAAAATATGACATCTTACAGTTTTGGCACCCACGAAATTGTACTTGGATATAACCTCGAAGAAAGCCTTTTTAGAGGAAAATAAGTACGGTTTTAGCATTTTGCATCCATTTTCTTCTATAAATTTTAATAATTCTATTTGGCTAAGACTTTGCCACTAAACAAATTGACCAAAGCAAGCGAAGTTATTTTGTGCGATAACAAGGCAAAAAACACAGGCATAACCATAGTTACGACGAGTATTTTTAACGAAGTTTGCGTGCAAATGATCAATCTTGAAATGCAAGTTATTTCTTAGCAATGCATAGATTCAAAACTTCCACACAAATAAAATATATTACATGAATCTTAAAAAAAAATGGCGAACGTTGACAAATATTTGATTTTTTACTCTTTATTTGTAGCTAAATTTATTCTTAATTAATTTTTGCGTAAACAATTGGTTTTATGGCAGTTATAAATATTATCGGACAAATTTTAATTCTAATCGGGTCCTTAGGCTTATTCCTTTTCGGAATGAAATTGATGAGCGAATCGCTTCAGAAAGTTGCTGGGAGCAGAATGAGGAATATTCTTGCTTCAATGACAGCAAACCGATTTAGAGGAATATTTACAGGATTTTTTGTAACCACGGCAATTCAATCCTCTTCAGCTACAACAGTTATGGTTGTAAGTTTTGTTAATGCTGGTCTGATTTCATTATTTGGAGCTGTAAGTATAATCATGGGTGCCAACATTGGAACTACTGTTACTGCCTGGATAATTTCTTTGCTGGGTTTCGGCAAACTTAGCCTTAGTGTTATTTCACTTCCGCTGATAGGCTTGGCATTTCCATTATTTTTTTCAAGCAATTCTAAACTAAAATCGTGGGGAGAATTAATAATTGGTTTTGCAATTTTGTTCATCGGACTAAATTTTTTGAAAAAAAATGTTCCTGATATGAATTCAAATCCGGAGATTTTTAATTTTCTTGCAAATTATGTACAATATGGATATTTTTCAGTTTTCCTGTTTGTAATAATTGGAACAGTTTTAACTCTGGTAATACAATCTTCGAGTGCAACTATGGCACTTACTCTTGTAATGTGCTACAATGGAATAATTCCATTCGATATGGCTGCTGCGATGGTTCTTGGTGAAAATATTGGTACTACAGTAACTGCAAATTTAGCGGCAATGGTCGGAAATAATTCAGCAAAAAGAGCCGCAAGAGCCCACCTAATTTTTAATATTATTGGAGTAATTTGGATTTTGATTGTATTTTTTCCTTTTTTGAGAGGAATTGATTGGTTAACCACTACTCGTGAAGGGATTTCGCCATTCGATTCAAATGAAACAAAACCTATTGCACTTTCTATTTTTCACTCTACATTTAACATTTTAAATACATTATTTTTAGTTGGTTTTGCCCCAACAATTGTTAAAATTGTGGAAAAATTGGTTCCCCAAAAAGAAGAAGAGGACGAAGAATTTAGACTAAAATACATTGATTCAGCATTGTTGTCAACTTCAGAAATTGCAATTACGCAAGCCAAGAATGAAATTTCAGTTTTCGGAAATCGTGTAAACACAATGTTTGAATATATTCCAAAACTTCTTGTAGAGAAGAAAAGCAAGAACTATACAAAATTGTTTAAGAAAATTGAACATTATGAGCAGATAACTGATAATATGGAAGTTGAGATAGCCAATTTTCTTACTCGAATTTCAGAAGGAGAAATAAGCTCGCGTGGTTCGAGAAGAATTAGGGCAATGCTAAAAATTGTTGATGATTTGGAAAGTGTTGGAGATATGTGTTTACAAATGGCACTTAACATTGACAAAAGAAATAACCAAAAAGCAGCCTATACTCAAAATATTCAAAATAATATAGACAAGATGTTCGAGTTGGTACAATATGCACTCGACACTATGTGCAAAAATCTTGATAATCAATACGATAATGTGCAAATTGAAGAAGCGCAAAAGGCAGAAGAAGCAATTAATTCTTATAGGAGTGAATTGAGAGAAAAGCATATTAGAGAAGTCAATTCGAGAGATTATTCCTATTTAGCTGGAGTTTCATATAGTGGCTTGTTTGCCTTGTCGGAAAAAATCGGCGATCATCTAATTAATATCACAGAAGCAATTGTAGAATTTAAATTTAAGTACAATTAATTTTGCTATTACATATTGGAACTACTCAAATTTTTTGAAAGTTTGTATCACAAAATGAGATGCTATTCGTGTAAAAAACTATTTCTTAAAACGAATAACAGTAATTCCCGAGCCGCCAAATTCAACCATTTCGTCTCCAAACCATTCTATATTTTCAACTGTTTGAATGTAATCGCGAATATATTGTCGTAAAATTCCATTCCCCGTACCATGCAGAATTTTTGCTTCAGTTATATTCAAAACTATTGCCTCGTCTATGTATTCCTTTATCGCCGAAAGAGCTTCATAAACTCTTTTCCCACGAATATCGATATTATGCTTGAAATTTAGCATTTTATCGTGCTTGTCCCATCCTACAGACAGTTTCGAACTTTTTGGAGTTCGATTGTGTTTTGCAAATTCTTTAAAACTAATTTTTTCAACCTGATCTTTTTCAATCGTTGTCATTAAATTTCCGAAAGCAATAATCCATTTCTTTTCATTCATTTCAACAAGTTCTCCAACAATATCTTGTTCTTTCAATCTGACTTTGTCGCCAATCCTAATTGTATTGTCAATATTTTTCTGTAGTTTTTCTTCAGTTATTTTAGATGTTTTTAACCCAGGATATTGATGCCGAATTTGTTTTTCCTTTCTCTCAATTTTCTTAATTTTTTCTTCATTACTTTTCTCATTAACTTTTTCTTTCTTTTCAAGCTCAATTTTATATTTCTCTAATTCTAAGCGGGCTATTTTAGTTTTTTCTTTATCAGCTTGTGTTTCTTTAATTTCACGAATGGTATTTTCTATTTGCTTATTTGCACCATTTATCAACTTTTTTGCTTCCTCGTCTGCTTCTCTAATTATTTTTTTTCGTTGCTTCTCAGTAACTTTTATATCGTTCGTATAATTTTCGATTAGCTCATCCAGTTTTTTTTCCGATTGACGTATTTTTTTTCTTTTGTTTTCCCAATATCGTTTATCGCGTACAACTTCTCTCAAAAGCTTATCAAAGTTTGTTTGGTCTTTTCCAACTTTTTCGCTTGCCAATTTCAAAATATTTTCAGGCAATCCTATTTTTTTAGCAATTTCGAATGCAAAAGAACTTCCTGGTTTTCCAATTTCTAATTTATAAAACGCTTGCATTTTATGATTATCGAAAAGCATGGCTCCATTTTCAATGCCTTCATTATTAGCTGCAAATTGTTTCAAAGATGTATAATGAGTAGTAATTACACCTTTTATCTTCAATGAATTAAGTTCATCCAAAATAGATTCGGCAATTGCAGCTCCAAGCATTGGTTCGGTTCCAGTTCCAAATTCATCGATAAGAATTAGACTTTCAGAATCGGCATTTTTCAGAAAAAACTTCATATTTAGCAGATGTGAACTATATGTACTCAAATCGTTTTCTATTGATTGTTCGTCTCCTATATCAATAAAAATCCTACTAAAAATTCCAATTGTTGATTCTTCATTCACAGGAATTAGCAATCCACATTGCAGCATATATTGCAACAAGCCAACAGTTTTTAAACAAACAGATTTCCCTCCGGCATTAGGTCCTGAAATCAGGATAATTCTTTGATTTTTATTAATTTTAACATCTAAAGGCACAACCTTTTTTCCTTCTGCTCTATGAGAAATAAAAAGCAAAGGATGAATAGCCTGATGAAATTCTAATTCTTGAGTTTTTTGTAATTTTGGTTTAACTCCTTTAATTTGAATTGCGAAAAGTGCTTTGGCACGAATAAAATCAATTGTTCCAAGAAGTTGATAAATTTCGAAAAGCTCATTAAGATACGGTCTGACAAAATTTGCAAATCCAATTAGAATTTTTAATATCTCTCTCTTTTCAGAATATTCTAATTCTCTAATTTCATTGTTTGTGTCGAAAATCTCCATTGGCTCTACAAAAGCAGTTTTCCCAGTTGCCGATTCGTCGTGAACAAAACCTTTAATTCTTTTCTTATTGGAGGCATTAATAGGAATAACCATACGACCATTCCTAATGGTTACAGACACATCTCGATCTACCAAACCTTCATTCTGAATATTTTTAAGGATATGCGACATTCGCTTTGAAACGCCACTCTGTTTCTGAAAAAGTTCATTTCGAATATTTTGCAAACTTGGTGAAGCATTGTCCCTTATTTTACCATGTTTATTTATGGTTTTATTTATTTTGTCGAGAACAAAACGAGGGAGTGAAATATTCTGAAAAAGCTTTTTTAATGTTGGGAAATCTTCCTCAGACTTATTTTCAAAAAATCGGGCTAAAGAAAAACCTGTCTCTAATGAACGCTTAAAATCAAACAGCTCGTAAATTTCAAAATATGCTCCTTCAATATATATTTTTTTCAGAAAAGGAGTAATATCAATATAATGATTTATCGGAAAATTACTTTCGTTTTCGATAATTTTTACAAATTCTTCAACCTGCGAAATTGAAGTTTTTACATGATCAAAAGATTTTGAAAATTGCAAATTCTCAACTGTTTTTCGACCTAATTCGCCGATACATAAATTTTTAAGCATCTTGCGAATTTTTTCAAATCCTATTTTCGATTCAAAATTGGGAGGATATACCATTTGCTTTTTTTGAGTGTGTTTGGTGTTTTAATATTGAAAAAATACAAAAACCTTATTTTATTCTTAAATAGAATTTCATTTGAAATTCTCATCTCAAAATTTCAATTAGTTTATGAAATTGCTCTATTTATAAAATCATTAAAAGGCTTCATAAGTTTAAATACATCAAGAGCAATTTTTTCAAAAGATTTTCCAAGAATTTCTTCATCACTCAACTCATGCACAACAATATAGCTTTTGTATTTAAGCAATTCTATATCAGGAAATTCTTTTGAAAATCCTCGTGGAGGATTTTTTAATTTTTCGCCATAAAATTCTTTAAAATGTTTGCTGAAATTTTTATTGGCAATGATTTTCTTAAATTCAACTACATTATTAAAAATCCCTTCCCTGATAGCTTTTAGTTCAGGCGATTGTGGCATATGAACTCCGCCACCGAGAAACGACATATTCGGCTCTACATGAAGATAATATCCGGCAAAACCGCTTTTTTTCCCACCTCTAACTATATAGGCTCCAAAATTTGGTTTATATGGAGTTTTGTCTTTCGAAAATCTGACATCCTTAAAAATTCTGAAAATACAGTCTTTTGCTACAACATTCTCAATATCGCTGTCAAATATTGAAATTTCACTTATTAAAGAATTAACAAGTGTTTCAAATTCGGTCTTTGCAAAATTGTATTTTTCTTTATTTGCATGAAACCATTCTCTGTTATTATTATTTTTTATTCCTTCAAGGAACTCAAATATTTCTTTTTTTATCATAATTTTGTCAATTAATTTTTTGTAAATTTACTAAATGCAAATATAAAGCAACCGCAAAATTAACCAAACGTCATTGATATATGAAAAAAATTGCTGCGATTGTTGCAGGTGGTAGCGGAATTAGAATGCAGAGTAAAATTCCGAAACAATTTTTACTACTATGCGGGAAACCTGTTTTAATGCACACAATTTCAAGATTTTTTCAGTACGATAATAAAATTGAAATTCTTGTTGTTTTACCTGAAAATCAATTTGAAAGATGGAATAGTTTATGTTCGGAATTTAATTTTGACATAAAACATAAGCTCATTTCTGGCGGAACAGAAAGGTTTTTTTCGGTAAAAAATGCTCTTTCAAATATTGAAATTAATGGCCTTGTTGCTGTACACGATGGAGTTCGTCCACTTGTTAATGTCAAAACTATTAAAAATTGTTTCGATTCGGCAGAAAAAATGAATAGCGGGATTCCAGTAGTTGACATCAAAGAATCTATCAGATTTGTTGATGGAGATAGAAATTTTTCGGTAAATAGAGAAAATTACAAGACGGTTCAAACTCCTCAAGTATTTAATCTCAAATTACTGAAAGAAGCATATTTACAAAAATATGAAAGCAGTTTTACGGACGATGCCCGTGTTTTTGAAGCTGCCGGAAATTCAATTTGTTTAGTTCAGGGAAATATTGAGAATATAAAAATAACAGATAGTTTTGATTTAGAAACTGCTGAAAAAATTATGAATTTTTTGTCATATCAATAATATTAATGTAATTTCGTATAATTTTAATTTAAAAAACTTTTAGTTATGAAAAAAGTATTAAGTGTTTTGTTAATGGTAGTTTTTGTATTTGGCTTATCAAGCAACATTTTTTCTCAAAATAATAAGGTTGCAAAAAAAGATGTTATAAAATTAACGCAATATTCGCAACATGAGCTACATAATAGGTCATTTGTTTTTTTCAATACTTTTATTGAAGAAGAGCAAAATACATTTATTAAAAAGGATGTTGATGAAGATTGGATAGTTGGGTTTTTCACAACAAAACTTGATAATGTTGCTGAAGAAATTAAGTATAAAGTTACCGTAAATGTTCGCGAAGGCGAGTACGATTACAACTTTACTGAGGTAATAATGCCAGAAGGAGCAAAAAATGAGGTTGACAAATTTTTCAAAAGAGTTGGTGAAGTTTTAGAAAAAACAATGATTACTAAAGAACCTCAAAAGTTATAATTTTAGTTCTATTAATTCATAAGAACTTTTAAAAAGACCTGCATAAATGCAGGTCTTTTTTTGTTTGTACAATCTAAAAATCTACTTCCCAGAAGTTTGACAATTCTGAAAATAGCATGAATGGCATATATTTAACCTATAGATTGCTAATAATTTTATCATTCAAATAATTTGCAAACTGATAAAGTTTCTGCTCTTCAAAACTATCTGCATAAATCTGAATTCCAAAGGGTGAACCATTCGAATGCTTTCCAAGCGGAATCGAAATTGCAGGAACTCCGGACAAATTTGCCTGAACATTAAAAATATCCTCTAAATACATTGAAGTGGCATCTCGAAATTTTTCACCAAAACTAAAAGCAGTTGTTGGCGTAGTTGGCAGAATTATAAAATCGTAATCCATAAAGATTTTTTTTGTTTCATCAAAAATCAATCGGCGAATTTTTTGAGCTTTTTTGTAAAAATCATCTTCAACATTTTCGCTCAAAACATAAGTTCCTGCCATAATTCTACGCTTCACTTCGCTCCCAAAAGCTTGCGATCTTGTTTCTGAAATTTGTGAAAAATAGTCTTCCATCGAAGAAGCTCTATAGGCGTATTTAATTCCATCGTATCTTGCCAAATTCGACGATGCTTCCGCTGTAGTCAAAACATAATAGCAAGGAACTAAATAATCTGCCAACTCAAATTTCTTAGAGTTCACCATATGACCACAGTTTTTGAGAGTGCTAATTGTTTCAAGAAATTTGCTTTTAATCTCTAAATCTAATTTTTCGTGCTCAAGATTTTCTTCGAAATATGCAATCTTAAATTTCTCTTTTATTTCACTTTTTATGGAATAATTCCCAATCTTATTATATGAACTGGTGGTATCATTTTCATCCTTTCCAGCTATAACTTCTAAGATTTTAGCATTATCTGCAATGTTTGGATATACCGGAGCAAGCTGACCCCCTCCGAGCGATAAAAAAAATGTTGTTTTTCTGAGTGAAATTTGTCTGTCATTCCGGCAGATGTTGACCCCTTTTTTGCGGCGGCGGCTTTCGAGAAACGG